>CESL01148985.1_pt1 | contig 10777 bp, 10 predicted proteins | sample 531221 | NCBI WGS metagenome assembly CESL01 (sample SAMEA2622197, study PRJEB7988) | marine metagenome | biome: marine biome (ENVO:00000447); feature: mesopelagic zone (ENVO:00000213) & marine oxygen minimum zone (ENVO:01000065); material: "saline water (ENVO:00002010), including plankton...
GAGGAGAGCGCTGCCGCCATCGCCGTCAACAACGCCGTCCGCCTCAACAACCAACTCACCCCGGATGCCACGGTCGAGGACCTTCCCTCCATGCTGGACTCGCTGACGAGCCTCGAAGGCAGCCAACCCCTGGTGCGCCTCAGGGCCGACTGGCTCCTCGCTCCCGAGTTCGGTCGCGGAGACATCCCCGGCGTGCTCACGGCACTCGTCGATGATGGCCAGCCCGGACAGATCCGAGCAATCGTCGCCGGCCGGCCCCAGTTGGTGATCGGAATCCCGTTGCCCTCGTTCGACGCCGCCTACTACGTCGTCGTCGACCTCGACGGCGTCGCCGACACGCTCGGAAGCATCAGGATCATCCTGCTCTCGGCGGGGGCCGCGACAACCCTGCTCGGTGCGGTGATCGGCTGGTGGGCGAGCCGCCGTACCCTGCGTCCCCTGCGACGGGTCAGCGAAGCCGCCCGGGCCATCGCCGGGGGCCGCCTCGACACACGGCTCGAACGACAGGCCGACCCCGACCTCGACAACTTGGCCGATTCGTTCAACGGCATGGTCGAGGCCCTCGAGACGAGGATTCGTCGCGACGCCCGCTTCGCCTCCGAGGTCAGTCACGAGCTTCGGAGCCCCCTGATGACCCTCACCACCACCGTCGGCGTCCTGGAGGCCCGTCGCGACCAGTTCTCCGAGCGTTCCCGGACCGCCCTCGACCTCCTCTCCCAGGACCTGGCCCGATTCAGCCGGATGGTCGAGGACCTGCTCGAGATCTCGCGCTTCGACGCAGGCGCCGCTTCCCTGGAGTTGACCGAGATCAACGTCAGCAACTTCGTCCACGCCTCGCTGCGCGCCGCCCACCTCGACCATGTCGACGTGACAGACGGCTTCGGCGGAAGGCCGGTCATGATCGATGCTGACAAGCGGCGCCTGGCCCGGGTGATGGCCAACCTCCTGGGCAACGCAACACACCACGGCGGTGGCCTCACGGGGGTCTTCATGGAGCGGGACTCCGAGGTCGTCCGGATTGGAATCGATGATGACGGACCGGGCGTACCGGCCTCCGAACGAGAACAGATCTTCGACCGCTTCTCCCGTGGATCCTCGGCCGGTCGTCGCGGCGGGACCTCCGGGGCCGGCCTGGGCCTCAGCCTCGTCTGGGAGGACATCCGCCTCCACGCTGGGAGGGTCTGGGTCGAGGATCGCTACGACGGCGGTTCCGGCGCCCGATTCGTCATCGAGTTGCCGCTCCCTCTGGACGACCCCACGGCGGCGATCACATGAGCCGCACAAGGACCCCCGTAGCCGCGGCAGCACTCCTCGGACTGTCGCTGCTAGCGACTGCCTGCGGCATCACCGTGGAGAGCCAGCCGCGGTCGGTCTCGGCGCCCATTCCCGATGCTCTGCAACCGGACGTCACGACGACGATCCCCTCCCCGGACACCGAGCAGGTCGAGATCTTCCTCGCACGAAGCTTCGAGGATCGCATGCAGTTGGCCAAGGTCACGCGCGACATCGACCCGGACGGCACGGTCAACACGATCCTCGAGCAGGTGCTGGCCGGCCCGAACCTCGAGGAACAGGAGGAGGAGTACATCTCCCCCTTCATCGAGGGCAGCGCGATCATCGGCACAGCGCTGAACGGAACCCTGCTCGAGATCTACCTGGACAGCCTCGACGGCTTCCCGCAGGACGACTCGACGAGCAACCGCCTCGCCTACGCCATGCTCGTCTGCACGGCTACCGAACTGATCGTCGGGGCCGAGATCCAACTGGTGAAGATCCTCGTCGAGCGCGACGGAGATCTGATTCCGGTCAACATCCCAGTGAGCGACGGCGAACTGACCGAGGAGGGTGCCCCCGTCTACTGCGCCAACTACGCCACCTTCGACCCGAAATACCAGGTGCCCGCGGAAGGTTGATCCCGGACTCTGAGAACCTGGAGGGGCCGAAACCGGTCGGGTCAGGCGAAGAAGACGCGGGCGGTCCCCCACAGGTCGGCGTCCAGGACCTTGAGGTGGCCGACCGCCTCCTCGAGTGGGATCTGCACGATGTCGCCCCCGTGCAGTGCGGACATGGTCCCGAAGTCGCCCTCCACGGCAGCGTCGGCTGCTGCTACGCCGAATCGGGTGGCCAGAACCCGATCGAACGCCGTCGGCGTGCCGCCCCGTTGCACGTGGCCGAGGATCGTGACGCGGGTCTCAAAGGACGTCCGGGACCGGATCTCGGCAGCGATCCGGTGGGCGATGCCCCCGAGCCTTGCATGGCCGAAGCGATCGAGTTCGGGTTCGGGAAGATCGATCGTCCCCGCCGCCGGGACGGCGCCCTCGGCGACCACGACGATCGATGCGTAGCGGCCACGGCTGTGGCGGCGCCGGACCCGCTCGCAGACCTCGTCGATGTCGAAGGGCTCCTCCGGAACCAGCGTGACCGTGGCACCGCCCGCCAGGCCCGCCCAGGCGGCGATGTGCCCGACGTGTCGGCCCATCACCTCGACGACCATGACCCGGTCGTGTGATTCGGCTGTCGTGTGGAGTCGGTCGATGGCTTCGGTGGCGATCTCCACGGCGGTTGCGAAGCCAAAGGTGAAGTCGGTCCCCGCAATGTCGTTGTCGATCGTCTTGGGCACCCCCACGACGGGGAACCCGTCATCGTGCATCTCACGTGCACAGGAGAGGGTTCCTTCGCCGCCCACGACAACCAGTGCGTCGACGTCGCGAGCTTCGAGCGTGGAGCGGCACGCCTCGACTCCCCCCTCGACGCCGAACGGCTGGATCCGCGAGGTGCCGAGGACGGTTCCGCCACGTGGGAGGAGTCCCCGGCAGGCCTCCACGTCCAGATCAATTGCATCGTCCTCGATGACCCCGTTCCAGCCGTCGCGAAAGCCGAGGACGGTTCCGTCGTGGTCTCGTTCCACCCGCCGGACGACGGCTCGGATGACGGCGTTGAGGCCGGGGCAGTCTCCTCCGCCCGTCAGGATGCCGATGCGCATGTCTCCCCCTCCTCAGGACAGCCGATCCAGGCAGCCGCGCAGGGTGCGCACCGCCTGGGTGATCCGTTGCTCGTTCTCTATGAGGGCAAAGCGGACGTAGCCCTCCCCGCCCGGTCCAAAGCCGACGCCCGGCGAGACGGCGACATCGGCCTCCCGCACCAGGTGGCTGGCGAACTCGACGGAGCCCATCCCGAGGTAGGGCTCGGGGATTGGCGCCCACACGAACATGCTTCCCCTTGGCGGCTCGACGGACCAGCCGATGCGCTCGAGTCCCGAACACAGCGCATTGCGCCTGGCCTCATAGATGGCGCATACCTCCCGTGGATGCTCCGGCGCCTCGTTGAGCGCGACCGTTGCTGCAATCTGGATCGGCTGGAAGGTCCCGTAGTCGAGGTACGACTTGAGCTTCGCCAGGGCTGCGATGGTCGGCGCATGACCGACCATGAACGCCACGCGCCAGCCCGCCATCGAGTAACTCTTCGTCATCGAGTACAACTCGACCGCTACCTCGTCCGCCCCGGGCACCTCGAGGATCGACGGGGGCTGGTAACCGTCGAAGCCGAGGTCGGCATAGGCGAAGTCGTGGACCAGGAGCACGTCTCGTTCCCGGGCGAACTCGACGACCTCGGTCATGAAGTCGAGGTCCACGCACGCCGTCGTCGGATTGTGGGGAAACGACAGAACGACCACCCGGGGCTTCGGCCAGGAGTACTCCCACCCGTCCCGCAGCGCACCGATGAAGTCGCCGTCGGTCGTGAACGGCATCTCACGGACGTCGGCGCCGGCGAGCAGCGGCGAATAGCGGTGGATGGGGTACGACGGTGACGGCACCAGTGCCGCATCGCCGGGCTGGAGCATCACCCACATGAGGTGGGAAAAGCCTTCCTTTGCGCCGATCGTCTGAATGACCTGCGTCTCGGGATCGAGGGTCACGCCGAACCGCCGTTCGTAGAGGTCGGCGGCGGCCTGCCGGAGTTTCGGGATGCCGCGGCTGGACGAATAGCGGTGGTTCCGCGGGTTGCGGGCGGCCTCGGCCAACTTGTCGACCGCCACGTCCGGGGAGGGCAGGTCGGGGTTGCCGAATCCGAGGTCGACGACATCCCTGCCGGCCCGTCGTGCCTCGACCTTCAGCGTGTCAATGACCGTAAAGACGTAGGGCGGAAGTGCAGTGATGCGCCGGTACTCCATCGGCGACGAGCGTACCGGGACTCCTGCGTTGCCTTTAGGAGAAGTCCCTACCCCCGGGTGATCGGGGAAATGGGGGGGGCTGCCAGACTCTCGATGCGACCCTTGAGGTCGTCGATCGCTGCGTGGACGATCTTGGCCTCGAGGCGTCGCTTCACGAAGCCGGGCAAGCGGACGAGAAGGTCGACGTCGAGGTCGTAGTGGACCTGCGTGGCGTTGGGATCACCGTCGACGGCGACGAACTCGTATTCGCCGCTCATGCGACGCATCACGTCGCCCTCGATCAGGCGCCAGGAGATGCGCAGCGGGTTGGATCCATAGGTGTAGCGCAGCGTGTAACTGCTGCTGCGGCCCATCGCCGCCGCCCGGAACTGCACGTCGCCAACCCTGCCCTCGTCATCGCGGGCGAGGACGTTGGCCTCCTTGATGTCGACGGCCCATTCGGGGTACCGCTCGACATCGCGCACCGTGGCGAAGCACAGGTCGGGCGGTGCCTGGATGTGCGTGTGTTGACTGGCGTGGTCGCTCATCGCCTCCGACACTACCCGAGCCCGACCTCCGGGGCGTGGGCATGGCGAGGTTCATCGAGAGGGCTCATGGAGCGGGCACCGAAGTGGTCGCCGTTCCCGCACGACGGTTACGGGTGGGGAGTCGTCCGGCCACCCTCACCGTCCGGTGCGGAGTTCGGCGGCGTCGATGCCGACTCGCAACCGGTCGGCCAACACCTCGTAGGAGAACTCGCGCTCGACCCGCTGCCGCCCGGCCCTCGCCATGGCCCTGCGTGCTTCCTCATCGCCCAGCAGGTCACCGATCGCCTCGGCGACGACCTCCACGTCGGTCGGGTCGTCAACGACGAGCCCGGTCTCTCCGTGCTCGACGGCTTCTGCCGCTCCCCCGCTGCGCCCGGCCACCTGGGGGACGCCCGCCGCAGCCGCCTCGAGGAAGACGATCCCGAAGCCCTCCTGTTCGAGGCCGGCGAGGCGTGTCCGGCAGAGCATGCCGAAGACGTCGCCGGCCCCGTACAAGCCGGGCAGGAGGCGCTCCTCGACCCGTCCAAGCAGGATGGCAGGGGCGCCCGTCCTCTCGATGAGCGACTCGAGGCGGGCGTGCTCGCGGCCCGCTCCGGCGATCGCCAGGACCACGTCGGGCTCCTTCTCGGCTAGGCGGGTCACGGCCCTGACCAACGTGTCCATTCCCTTCCGGGGGACGAGTCGACTGACGCTGACCACCAGGGGGGCGTCGACCGGAAGGCCGAGTTCCCTACGCACCGATGCACGTTCACCGTCGTCGAGGGGAACGAATCGGTCGGTGTCGACGCCCGGCGGAACGACGAGGGTCGGGAGCCCGCCCCCTGCCGCCCGCTCAGCCTCGGCTGCCGGATAGCCACCTGCACTGATCACGAGCGATGCACCACGCAACACCCGGCCCAGCAGTGGGCGCAGGATGGGCAACCTGCCCGGAATCGTGACCTCGGCGCCGTGGAGGACGACGGCGTAGGGCACATCGACCCGTGGAGCGGCCAGGCCGACGGGAATCGCCGGGTCCCAGACCACCAGTTCGGCATCCTGTTCCCGGGCGAGGCGGCCGACGCGTCGGGGCAGCCATGGATGGGGAAGCAACCAGGGTTCACGAGACCGGGTGACCGCGAATCGCTGCTCGGCGTCGAATGCTGTCGAACCTTTGTGGGGCGTGGTGTGGACCGCCACGTCCTCGGGGGGGAGCCGCCGCCACAACTCCCAGAGGTAGGACTGGATGCCCCCCACCTTGGGTGGGAAGTCGTTGGTGACCAGCAGGTGCGACCTCATGGCGCTACAAGTTTTCCGGTCGCACGTCGGGCCAGCGCCCAGGCTGCGTGCTCGCCAAGCATCGGGTCCGGGGACCCGGCGAAACGCTGAAGGAGGGCGTCGACCAGAGGGTCCTCGTCCGTCGCGTTGCCGAGGACGACGAGTGCGTTGCGTCGGAGGTAGCGGGGGTCGCGGTCGGCGATGTACCAGCGTCCGAAGCGGTCAAGGAGGTCGGAGTCGGAGGCCTCCAGTACCCAGATGGCCGGCACGTCGGCTCCGGATGGTGATTCGTGGCCTGCCTCGGAGCGCTCGCCGTGGCCGATCGGGCAGACCTCCTGGCAGTCGTCGCAGCCGTACAGGCGATCACCGACCGCCTGCCGGAACTCGACCGGAATCGACCCCGGGGCCTGCACCAGCCAGGCCAGGCAGCGGCGCGCATCGACGACGCCGGGCTCGACGATGGCGCCCGTCGGACAGGCCGACATGCACCGGTCGCAGGTCCCGCAGCCGTCCCGGACCGGCTCGGTGGATGGCGGAAGCGGGGCGTCGGTGACGACGGAGCCGAGGACGAACCAACTGCCCCTCCCCGGGAGCAGGACGTTGGCGTTCTTGCCATACCAGCCGATCCCGGCCCGGACGGCGGCCTCGCGGTCGACGAGGGCGTTGTCGTCGGCGACGACCCGGGCCTGCCACCCCTGATCCACCAGAAGCTCCGCCATCTCACGAAGTGCCGCCCGGAGTTCCCCGTAGTGGTCGTCCCGTGCGTAGGCGGCAACCCTCGCCTCGGACGGTGCCGTGGACTGGAGCCGGGGAGCCGGGGTGTGGAGCGCCCCGACGACCAGGGATCGTGCGCCGGACAGCGTGCGTTGGGGGTCGGTGGACCGCTCTGGGTTGCGGTAGGTGAACTGCATGTCGGCAGCGAGCCCCCGGGAACGGCGCTCTTCGAGGTGGCGACGGGTGGCGAGGAACGGAGAGGCATCGGCGATGCCTACGGCATCGAGTCCTGCCCGACGGCCGAGGGCGCAGACTTCGTCTGCCAGCACGTCGCAAGCGTCGTTCGATCCCGGCTCCCTGCCCTGCTCCACGGTGCCATCGTCGCAGGTCTCGTGGCGGACAACGCGCCCGGAGGCGCTCTGACATGGCCTCGTGGCGTTCAGCGGCCCTCGGGAGCGTGTCGTAGCGGTGGAGCCAGACCGGCGTCGGCGAGTATCCGAAGGCTGCGGTGTTCATCGAGGTCGATCACGACGGCCTCGCCGGGGCGACGGCCCAGCAGGAAGGTCACGACGCAGTCGTCGCAGGTGGCGGTGTGGCGCTCGCTGCAGGTCTCGCAGTCGACTACCAGGGAGCCTTCGGAACCGGTCGGGCATGCAGGGGAACTTGGCTCATGGATCGGGGTGTTGGTCATGGCGACATCTTCGCCAGGGGGTGTGACAGCCCCGCCTGCGAGGAGTGATTTCCGTAAGAAGTGCGGGTTTTCCGGGCCCGAGTACTTGACAGACGAACACCTGTTCGATTCACTGGTGTGCATGGCAGCCGCTCCACCGGACGCACATCCCGCTCCGGTCCAGCGATCGCTCGACGATCTCGGCACGCCGCTGTCGGATGTCACCTTCTGCGTGATCGACCTCGAAACGACGGGGACCGCTGCCTCGACCTGTGCAATCACCGAGGTCGGGGCCGTCAAGCTCCGGGGAGGGGCCTCCCTTGGCACCTTCCAGACGCTGGTCGATCCGGGCTGCGGGATCCCACCCCGTATCACCGTGCTGACCGGCATCACGGAGATGATGGTGCACGACGCTCCCCCGATCGAAGCCGTGCTTCCTGCCTTGCTCGAATTCGTCGGCGACTCCGTCATCGTCGGCCACAACGTCCGCTTCGACCTCTCCTTCCTCCGAGCGGCCCTCGAGCGATCCGAGCGCCCACCACTCGCCAACCGGTCGATCGACACGTGCGCCCTGGCGCGTCGCCTGGTTCGCGACGAGGTCCCCGACTGCAAGCTCGGAACCCTCGCCCGACACTTTCGCCTCGACCATCCACCCAACCACCGGGCCCTCGACGACGCTCTCGCCACGGGCGACCTGCTACACCTCCTCCTCGAGCGGGCGGCGACACTCGGGGTCACCGGACTCGACGACCTTCTGGTCCTGCCGACGATGGCCGGCCACCCCGATGCCGGGAAGTTGGCCCTCACCGACTCCCTCCCCCGGTCGCCGGGCGTCTACCTCTTCCGCGGCCATCGTGGCGAAGTCCTCTACGTCGGGAAGGCCACCAACCTCCGGGCCCGCGTCCGGAGCTACTTCTCGACCGACGGCCGGCGCAAGGTCCAACGACTCCTCCGCGAGACCCAGCGGATCGAGCACCGGGTGTGCACGAGCCCGCTCGAGGCGGCGGTCTCCGAGATCCGACTCATCCACCGGCACCAGCCCCGCTACAACAGACAGGGCACCGGTGCCGGGCGCTACGTCTATCTGAAGCTCACCCTCGGTGAACCATTTCCCCGACTGGCCGTTGCACGAGTGCTCACTGACGACGGTGGGCTCTACGTCGGGCCGGTTCGCTCCACCTCTTTCGCCCGGCAGGTCATCGCCGCTGTCGAGTCGGTCGTACCTCTGCGGCGCTGCACGGGACGCATTCCGAGGTCGCGTGCCGCTACCCCGTGCACGGCGGCGCAACTGGGGGCGGCGGCATGTCCCTGTTCCGGATCGATCGACGAGGCGTCGTACGGCCGCATCGTGGACCTCGCCCGCCGGGGCCTGACCGACGAGCCCGACCTGCTGCTCCGACCCCTCGCCGAGCACATGGACCGCCTGGCGGCCGCCGAGCGCTTCGAGGAGGCCGCCGCCGCCCGGAACAGCGCCGAGGCGCTCGCCACGACGCTGCAACGCCAGCGCAGGATCGGCCTTCTCCGCCGAGCCGGGAGGGTCCGGGTCCGGGTCATCGGCAGCGGGAGCGCCGAGATCACCCACGGCAGGTTGCGACGGACCTGGAGGGACGTCGACCCGGTGCCACCTGATGAACTCGCCTTCGAGAGCGGCGCACCCGTCGGACCGGTCACCCGCGAGGAGGCGGACGAGTTGAACTGCGTGGCGACCTGGTTCGACCGCGAGGCGCACCGCCTCCAACTGCTCTCCGTCGAGGGCCTGATGGCGGAGTCGGTCCGACCGGTCCCATGCTTCACGCCCAGGAGGCCGGCCGCCTGATACGTCGTCGCCGACCCCTGGGTACCGGGGTCACTGAGCCTTCAGGCGCGCAGTGCCTCCAGAACGGCCGCTGCCGCGCCGTCGTCGATCGACGCTCCAGCTGCCTCGATGCCGGCGTCGAGGTCTTCGGCAACACCCGCCACGATGAGACCCGCTGCTGCGTTGAGCACGACGATGTCCCGGGCTGGGCCCCGTTCCTCTCCGGCGAACAGTGCAGCGGCGACCGCCGCATTCTCCGCCGGGTCGCCGCCGGGAAGGTCATCGGGACCAACGATGGCGATCCCGTGTGCCGTGGGGTCGATCTCGAATTCGCGGACCTCGCCGTCACGGAGTTCGAGGACCCGGGTCGGGCCGGTCACGGCGATCTCGTCGAGGGCATCGTGGCCGGTGACGACCCAGGTGTGCACCGAGTCAGTGGCCCGGAAGACCTCCACCATGCGATCGCCGAGGGAGTAGTCGGCGCAGCCGATGACCTGCCGCCGGACGCCACCCGGATGCGAGAGCGGGCCGAGCACGTTGAAGACGGTGGGAATTCCGATGCCCGCCCGAACCGGCCCTGCGAAGCGCATGGCCGGATGGAAGGTGCGCGCAAAGGCGAATCCCAGGCCGTGTGTGGCCACCTGCTCGGCCACCTGAGCGGGCGTGACATCGATGTCGAGCCCCAGCAGGTCGAGCAGGTCGAAGGCTCCGGAGGTCGAAGAAGCGCGTCTGTTGCCGTGCTTGCAGACGACGGCGCCCGCCCCTGCGGCGACGAAGCAGGCCATGGTCGAGACGTTGAGTGCCTTCTCGCGCCGTCGCCGGGAACCCCCGGTCCCGACGATGTCGATGGTCCCGTCCGGAAGGTCGAGCGGCTCGGCAGCCGCCACCATCGCCCGTACGAGTCCGATCGTCTCGTCGACGGTCTCGCCCTTGACCTTGAGGGCGACCAGGAAGGCTGCGATCTGCACGGGTTCGGCCTCACCGGAGAGGATCTCGGTGAGGACCGACTCGGCCTCGCCGCTCCCCAGGTCTTCTCCGGCGCAGAGTCGGCTCAACAGGCCGGGCCAACCGTTGAGGCCCTCGAGACCCATCGAGGTTGCCGTCAGGCCGAGCGGCGGCGCCGGCGCAGGATGCGTCGACGATCACGCTCGGTTGCTCCACCCCAGATGCCGGTGTGCTCCCGAATCGCCAGGGCGTGCTCGAGGCAACTCTCGACCACGACACAGCCCTCGCAGACGGCGAGTGCCCGATCCGTACCCACCTCGTCGTCGGGGTCCGGGTAGAAGATCGTGGCATCGAGGCCCCGACACGCCCCAAGGCCCTGCCAGGAGGGCGCCGCACCGTCACGCCCGGTGCGATCGGGGATGTGGACCGTGGTGGTGGCGGAGGATCGCGTCGTCTGCATGTTCCGAGTAGTGCTAGTCGGGACGCACGTTCGTTGCAAGCCCCAATTGGACCATGGAGTCATGGAGGGACGCTAAGGAGATTCCCGTTGCCCCGGGCCCACCTTCCCGCCACACTGGAGTCGACGGTGAGCCGGCCGGGTGATCGCGGCGTCTTCCCCATCCGGGGAATTCGCTGAGGAAGGTCGGGGCTCCGCAGGGAAGGATGCTGGCTAGCGGCCAGTCGGGGCGACCCGCAGGAAA
>CESL01089341.1_pt1 | contig 10736 bp, 5 predicted proteins | sample 531221 | NCBI WGS metagenome assembly CESL01 (sample SAMEA2622197, study PRJEB7988) | marine metagenome | biome: marine biome (ENVO:00000447); feature: mesopelagic zone (ENVO:00000213) & marine oxygen minimum zone (ENVO:01000065); material: "saline water (ENVO:00002010), including plankton...
CCACTTTCTTTGCTCACTCGCATTATTGAGGCTAGCTCAAATCCGGGCGATGTCGTTTTCGACCCTTTCTGTGGTTGTGGGACCACCGTGGAGGCCGCCGAGCGGTTAGGTCGCCAATGGATAGGTATCGACATCTCATCCTTCGCAATCCAGCTCATAAAGCGCACTCGCTTGGCTGGCTCCTTCCCTGACTTGGAAGAGGGAATTGACGGGGACTATGAAGTTGATGGTCTCCCTCAAGATGTGGCGGGAGCCGAGCTTCTGGCTCTGAAGGATAGGAAAGCATTTGAGATTTGGGCTGTAACTTCGATTGACGGTAAGCCCAATGAGAAGAAGGGTGCAGACGGGGGTATTGATGGGCGTATTCCGTTCAAGCCCAACGGTTACAAGAAAGCGCCGAAATGGGCTGTTGTCTCAGTGAAGTCGGGGAAACCCCAATTGAAGGAACTACGCGACCTCCATGGGGTGACGCGGGGGGACAATAAAAGCATGGGGTTCGGCGTCTTCATTTGTCTTCAGAAACCGACGCCGAAGATGAAGGAATTTGCGCGTAAAGCTGGCAAGATTGACGTCCATGGGGTCAAATACGACGCGCTTCAGATTTTGACCATTGAGGACGTTTTGGAAGGAAAGCGACCCCGCCTGCCATACGTCGACCCAACAGTCATTTATAAGAAGGCAGCTAAGGCGAGTTCTCAGGGTTCGCTCCTTTAGGTGCGAAGCGGTGTCTTGAATTAGGTGCAAAATGGGCGCACAAACAATCACACGCGGACACCTGAGAACTTAGGATTCTAGGATTTCTGCCAGAGAAGAGGTCAGTCCTCTTCTGGGCACCATTCATTTCCAACCAGTCGTTTTCTATCCCGCGCGAGCGGTAAAGTGGTTCAACCTTCGCTGGCGGAGCTATTCCTCGTCCACACGCTTTAGGCGCTTCGTCGCGGCTTTATGCTGGCACGCAGTCACGCAATTCATATTCTTGGTCACGTAAGTGCCTTCAAAGCGCAATGCTGCCCGCAAACTGCAATTAAACCGCACGCAAAATGACACCTTCGGCTTCTAACGCGCGGCGAGCCCATTGCGCTAACCGAAGGATACTCAATGCCCCTGAAAAAACATCGCGCCCCTTTGCTCGCGACCGTGGCCCTGTTTCCGTCACCCTTGCTCGCGCAGGAAACTGCTGCCGCAGGAGACGATGAGCGAGGCGAAACTATTATCGTTACGGCGCAGAAAATCGAACAGCGCGCCAAGGATGTGCCGATCACGATCAGCGCGCTAACTGGTGATGCGATCGACGAACTCGGGGTGACCGATCTGGACGAGTTGTCCAACTACGTTCCGGGGCTCAATATCCAGGAACAGAGCGCCAACAACCCCGGCATCGTCATCCGCGGGATCACTTCGGACAGCGGTTCGGCACAGCAGGGGCCCCGTGTTACGCTCTACTACAACGGTGTCGATATCTCGCGCTCGCGTGGCTCGTATCAGGCGATCTACGACCTCGAGCGCGTGGAGGTCATCAAGGGTCCGCAGGCTACGCTGTTTGGTACCGCATCGGCGGTGGGCGCGATCAGCCTCGTCTCCGCCAAACCCAAGTCCGGCGCATCGGCTGCGCTTACTGGGGGCTACGGAAATTTCGACGCGACTTTGCTTTCGGGCTTCGTCAATCTCGGCTCCGATACGGTGGCAGGTCGCGTGGCCTTCGAATGGCGCACACGTGACGGCTATGTCCAGAATTTGGCCGAGAGCCAGGATGAGGATCTCTACGCCAAGGACCAGTTCGGGGTAAGAGGTTCGCTGCGTTTCACTCCGAGCCCTTACGTGACGGTCGACGTCATTGGCACTTACGACCAGCAGCGCCACGGCGGCACGCCGTTCATCTCGGGCACCTTCCCGGCTTATGCAGGTGCGCCCGGCGGCGCACAGAATGCCTTCGGCGATGCCAACTTGGGCGGTTCGCCATTCTCTGCCGAGGCATTGGGCGACGACCAGCTTGGGCTGAACCGGGAAGTTTATGACATCAATTTGACCGCGCAGGTGGAACTGAGCGACTCGCTTACCTTCACTACCGTCAACGGCTACCGCAAGTTCGACAGTGCCGAAGTGTTCGATGCCGACGGTTCAGCTGCGCCGTTTCTCGAATTCGCGGAAATCGCGGAAGGCGACCAGATCAGCCATGAAGGCCGTTTTAGCTATGCTGATCCAAGCTGGCGCGCGGCATTCGGGTGGAACTTCTTCACCGAGGACGGGCGGCAAAACGTGCCTTTCTCAACCGAAGAAGGCACCTTCCTGCAGTGCCTGACCGGACTATTCGGTGTTCCCGACGCGGGACGCCCATTCGGCGGGCTCCCGTGCGTTGCTGCTGATGGGAGCGTGCCCTCGCTCGGGCTTACGAACATTCCCTACACCTCGGTCTTCGAGAATCAGGGCAAGAACTCCAGCTATTCGCTGTTCGGTGACGTAACGTACATCGCGGCGCCGAACCTCGAACTGACCGCGGGTGCGCGGGTCCTGATCGAGGAGCGGCGGTCGTCCTATTTCGCCGACGTGCCAAACTCGGTTCTGAGCGGGGCGCCGCTGGTGCCGGGCCAGGCTGATACGGGCGGGACCATAACTACGGAAGATAGCTTCTCCGCCGTCTTGCCGCGCTTCAATGTCCTCTATCGCATCAACCCCGCGGTGAACGTGTTCGCCACGGTCTCGAAGGGCCGCCGTTCACCGGTGGTTCCGGTCAACGCAGCCGGTGTGCAGCGAGTGATCCCCGAAGAGACCGTGTGGAACTACGAGGGGGGGCTCAAGCTCAGTTCGGGCCCCGTTTCCGGCTCGCTTGGCGTATACTACCAGGTTTACGATAACTTCCAGGTCTCGGTCGCGGAAGTCGACGGTGAGGGTAACCCCACTGGTTCCTTCGTTACTGAAAGCGCGGGCTCTGCATCGAATTTGGGGGTCGAGGCTGAGGTCGCGCTCAAGGCGAGCGACTGGCTGCGCGTGTTCGGCAATGTCGGCTACATAGCCGGTGGGATCGACGAGGATGGCGCATTTTCGCCCGAATACTCGGGTGCGCGTTTCCGGCTTCAGCCCGAATGGCAGGCCGCAGGCGGGTTCACGATCGATTATCCTTTGGCCGAAGGCATGCGTTTATTCGCGACGCCCAGTGTAACCTATCGTAGCCGCATCTTCTTCGAGGTTCCCAATGACCCTGTAATTTCGCAGGGGCCGGTCACGCTGGTAAACGCTCGCGCAGGCGTATCCTTCGCCGACGATCGTTTCGAACTGGCAGGCTTTATCCGCAACGCCTTTGACGAGGACTACCTGCTTGATGCTGGAAACACTGGCGGGGCCTTTGGCATCCCTACTTTCATTCCGGCTGAACCACGCTTCTACGGCATCCAGTTGACGGCGCGCTTCGGAGATTAGGCCAATCGTTATGCTAGACACCCCGTCAGACCAATGGGCTCTGGTGGGGTGTCTTTTAATGTGGCGCAGCTAGAAGTTGCCTTAAGCGGCAAGTATCAATCGTTTTGATGTTGCCTAAATGCCCGCCAAACTTCCGGTTCTTGCCACCTCGATTGCAGAAAATCCTTATTTTTCAAAAGGCGCTTAGGAAATTTTCCGTATAAAGAAACGCGATTGACATTCTGTTGTAACGAACCTTATTCTCCTGTCAGCGCACAAAAGGTAGCGCTACCAATAATCGGCGAACCGGCCGATATGGTGGGAGGATGACATGATTGGCTTTTCAACGCGCTCTCGCGCGGTTCGTACCGCTTCAGCGCTCGCACTTGCGACTACATTTGTTAGCGCTAACACAGCCTTCGCGCAGGATGCGGAGATAGTTGAAGATAACACCGACCCGCAGGCAAATGACGACGTAATCGTCGTTACTGGTATTCGCGCTTCTCTGGATCGCTCTGTCGATCTCAAGCGCAATTCTTCGGGCGTTGTCGATGGTATCTCTGCAGAAGAGATCGGCAAGTTTCCCGACACCAACCTCGCCGAGTCGTTGCAACGCATCACGGGCGTGTCGATCGACCGCGTGAACGGCGAAGGTTCGCGGGTGACGGTTCGCGGCTTCGGTCCGGGCTTCAACCTCGTTACTCTCAATGGACGGACGCTTCCGACGGCAAGCATTGCCTCTGTCGGGCAGGATCAGAATGGCGATTTCGTCTCCGGAACCACGCGTTCATTCGATTTTGCAAACCTTGCTTCCGAGGGCGTCGGCCGTCTGGAAGTCTACAAAACTTCCCGGGCCGCTATCCCGGGTGGCGGTATCGGTGCTGCGATCAACATCGTTACGCGCCGGCCGCTCGATGCGCCAGAAGGCATCAGCGGTTCGATCGGTGCCAAGGCTCTCTACGACGGTTCCGATACCTATGATCACTCGCGGGTGACGCCCGAAATCTCGGGTCTCGTCAATTGGACCAACAGAGACGCGACCTTCGGTGTCGGTCTGTTCGGCAGCTATCAGAAGCGCAACAACTCCGCCGTGTCCGAATCCGCCAACGACTGGAACATCCTTCCGTACAGCGAATTCGCCTCCTCGACGACGTTCCGTCGCGCTGACGGATCCACGGTTGTGACCAATGCACCCGACGATCCGGAAACGCTGATCGGGATACCGAACGACACGCGTTACCACTATTCGGAATTCCAGCGCGAACGCCTTAATGGCCAGCTGACGCTTCAATTCTCTCCGAACGATCGCCTCTCTGTTACGGCCGATGCAACCTATTACCGCAACGAAGCTGAAGAGCAGCGCGTCGACCAGACGACATGGTACAATCGTCCGTTCGATGCGATCGAATTCGATGGCAACAACCAGGTCGCCACCGCAATCTTCATCGATGATGTCATCACCGCGCCGAAGGACGGTGGATTTGAGCAGCAGTATCGTGCTACGAAGGATGAACTCTATTCGCTCGGCCTGAATGTTGCATATGACGTCGGCGATAATCTGACCCTTATTCTCGATGGCCATCATTCGAAGGCCGAAGCACAGCCGAACAACCCGCTGGGGCATACTTCGACGCTTGTTGCGCTGGCGCAAAAGGGCATTGTCGATCAGGGCCTCCGTATTGTTGACGGTTTCCCGCAGCAATTCATCAGCTTCGACGATTCGGAGAATGGAAACGGGAACGGCATTCTCGATATTCCCGACCTTGGGTCGCAGGTTGCACGAAGCCAGACAGCCTTCCAGGAACAGACGGTGGATGAAATCCGGCTCGATGGCATCTGGGAAATGGGCGATGATGATCGGGTCCAGTTCGGTGCGAACTACCGTTCCGCATCGATGTCCAGCCGGACGACCAGCACGAATGACACCCTGGGGGACTGGGGTGTGGGCAATATTGGTGACATCGCGGAAACTGCTCCGGGAGTACTGGAGCCATTCTGCCTGGTTTGTCAGTGGCGCGATTTCGATACGGGCATCCCGGCAGGCGATCCTTTGCGGACGGCATTCCGCGGCGATGCTACGGAACTCTTCAACGCTTTTGGTGTGCCGGGAACATTGGAATCCAGCAGCGATAACAGCGTCGATGAAGATATCTGGGCGGTCTACGGACAGGTCGAGATCAATACCGAGTTGATGAGCCGCCCTGTCAATATCGTGGCCGGTGTACGTTATGAGCGGACGGAATCGGAATCGGTTACACTTCAGGGCATCCCCCAGAACATCATCTGGACTGCCGATAACGATTTCCGAGCAGAGCTTTCGTCTGACGAACAGCCTGTGTCTGGAGACAATAGCTACGATCACATCCTCCCGGCTCTCGATTTTTCAATCGACCTTACGGATGATCTGAAGGGTCGTATCTCTTTTGGTAGATCGATTGCGCGTCCCGATTTCGGCTCGCTCTTCGCGTCGACCAGCACGGGCAACCCCAACCGTCCGACCGCTCTGGGCGGGGTCCCCGGCGGTAATGCAGGCAATCCTCAGCTTATCCCGCTTATTTCGGATAACTTCGACGCCAGCCTCGAATGGTATTTCGCACCGTCCAGCTATGCTTCGATCGGTTTCTTCGACAAGCGGGTGAAGAACTTTGTGGGCACCGGTCAGATCACTCAGGAGCTCTTTGGTCTGCGCGATCCGAGCTCTGGTGCGCCGGGAACGCGGTCGGGTCAGGCGCTGACTTACCTTCAGGACAATGGTCTCGATCTGTCTGACGTGAACCTCTTCACGCTCACGGCATTGATTGACCAGTTCGGGTTCGACGATGCGGTGACCCAGTTCAACGCGAACCTCGGGGCAAGCGGGCTTGACCAAGGGTTCGTAGACGAAGTTCTGGGCGACTACGACGTAGTGGCGAACGCAGATGATCCGCTGTACCAGTTCCAGACCCAGCGGCCGGTCAACAGCGAAGAAGCGCATATCTATGGCATGGAAGTTGCCGGACAGTACTTCATCGGAGATACCGGTGTAGGTGTTGCCGCGGCATATACCTTGGTGCGCGGCGATGTTGGTTACGACATTACTGCCCCAACCAATGCCGATCAGTTTGCGCTGCTCGGACTTTCGGACACGTTCAACGCCTCGCTGATTTACGAGAACTTCGGCTTGTCGGCTCGCCTGACTTATAACTGGCGCGACGCTTTCCTTGCGAACAATAGCCGTGGTTCATCACGCAACCCGGTCTTCGTGGACGCCTATGACCAGCTTGATCTCAACGTCAGCTACGACATTACCGATAACATCGCAGTGTCGTTCGAAGGCATCAATCTGACGGGCTCGAATACCAAGACTTACGCTCGCACGGAGAACCAGCCTTGGTTCATCGTCGAAGGACGTCCTCGTTACTACCTCGGAGCTCGGTTCCGCTTCTAACTCCAGCACGCGGAACCTAAAAGAGGGGCCGTTGCCGATCCCAACCGGCGGCGGCCCTTTTCTTCTGAACCCAAGCTAGTAGTCTCACGCATCATGCAGACCGCTCCTCTCGATAATGTAGTTCATGCGAATTTGCGGCTGCGTCGTGCCTATGGCTCGCAGTACGGGGATCCAGCCGGGCAAGTCGAAATTCTGCTTCCAGAAATTGCGCAAGTTCAGCGCGAATTTCCCATCTTATTCACGAGAGATGCCGATGGTGCCGCAGTGCCGATCGCTATCCTTGGGCTCGAACCGCATGAATCGTTGTTCGCACGCGATGATTATTGGGACGCGAGATACATCCCGGCTCTCCTGCAGAAGGGGCCTTTCCTGCTTGGCAAGTCAGGTAGCGACGATCCTGCAGTACATATCATCCTCGACCATCCGAAGGTGACGGAAGATGAGCAGGCTTCGGACGCTTTATTTCTGAAACATGGCGGACACGCACCGGCACTCGAGAGCGCCCTTGAGTCCTTGCGCATGATCCATTCCAGTCTCCAAAGCACGGGGCAAATGGCCCGTGCCCTTGATGAAGCCGGATTGATCCAGCCCCTCTCTCTAAATGTTCAGGTTTCTGATACTAAGGGCATCAAGTTCGATAATTTCCACGCCATATTGCCAGAGGCTTTGCAGGGTTTGGAAGATGCGAAGCTAGGTGAACTGAACCAGCAGGGGTTTTTGCAACCCGCAATTCTGATCGCCCATTCCCTTGGCAATATGAACGACCTCGTTCGCCGAAAGAGGATGCACGAAGACTGATCATGGATGATCGGGCAGACCATTCGGTGAGCTGCGCCCGTCCGGTCGAGGAGTTCGACACGCCTATGCCGCGTGGGGCTGAACTTGACCGTTTCATTACTACCTTGAACAGCCCTGCCGTCTTTCGAAAAGCGGGCGATCAACTTCCTGTCGTTCGTTGCGCGCGCCAGTCGAACGAAGAGGTTTCAGACTACCTCCGCGCAAAGTCAGCAGGACGACCGCTCACCGTATATCGGGCAAGCGAAGAGGCCAGAGGACGTTTTCACTATAACGAGGCTGTCGATGGGTTCAATTTCAGCGCATCGAAGGAGGAGCTCGGGTCGCTGCTGGACGAGATCCTGGCGGGACCGATGGAGACAATTTACATCGGTTCGACCGACCTCAATCTGTTCTTCCCAGACCTCTGGGAGGAGAACGATCCGGGGTTGGCGAATATCGTAAGCGAGAACTGTGCGCCGGTCGTCGGTAGCCTCTGGATGGGCAATCGCACCGTCACTCCGGCCCATTACGATTTATCCAACAATTGCGCCTTATGCGCTGCCGGACGGCGGCGGTTCACCCTTTTTCCGCCCGATCAGATCGGAAACCTTTATCCCGGGCCCCTTGAACCGACACCCGGCGGTCAGGTCGTCAGCATGGTGGACTTCTCGGCGCCGGATTATGAGCGATTCCCGCGTTTTCGCGATGCGCTCGAAAAGGCACAATCAGTCGTTCTCGAAGCTGGAGATATCCTCGTTTATCCCGCCATGTGGTGGCATCAGGTGGAAGGCCTGGATGCATTCAACATTTTGCTGAACTGGTGGTGGAACCCGGTTCCTGATTTCGTCGATACGCCGCAGATTACGCTGATGCATGCCATGCTCTCGATCCGCCAGCGCCCTCTCCAGGAACGCGAGGCATGGAAAGCCATCTTCGATCATTACGTCTTCGGAGAGCGCGACATCGCGATCGGCCATCTGCCGCCGCGCATTCAAGGGCCACTTGGCGAAATGGATGATAACATGGCTCGACGATTACGTGCGGTCCTTACGCGGAAGATACAACGATGAGTGGAGGCCAGCCGGTCAAGGTCGTGATTGCAGGTGGCGGTACTGCGGGCTGGATTTCCGCCTGTGCCCTTGCGCGCCAGCTCGGTCGTCTCGTCCAGGTGACATTGGTCGAAAGCGATGCAATCCCCACGATTGGTGTTGGAGAGGCTACCATTCCGACCGCGCGCAGTTTTCATGAATATCTGCGCATCGATGAGCGCGCGTTCATGGCGGCCACCGGCGCGACGTTCAAACTAGGTATCCGCTTCGACGACTGGGGTGCGCTCGGCGATAGCTACATGCATAGCTTCGGTACCTTCGAGATGCGTAACTGGGTGGCCGAGTTCCAGCATTTCTGGCTCGAAGGGCGCGCTAGCGGCCTCGCTGACGGGATCGGCGCGTTCTGCCTGGAGCATGAAGCTGCGCTGGCCGGGAAGTTCACCACTGAGGGCGCCCCGCCGCTCAACTATGCCTATCATCTCGATGCGGGTCGATATGCATCCTTTCTGCGAGCAATTGCGGAGCGGGATGGCGTGCGAAGGGTCGAAGGGCGGATATCGAAGGTCGAACAACACTTTGAGACGGGTGAAATCACTGCTCTTACCCTTAATAATGGCGAGCGAATTGAGGGTGACCTGTTCATCGACTGCACCGGCTTCAGGGCTTTGCTGCTCGGTCAGACCCTTGAGGTCGGGTATGAAAACTGGAGCAACTGGCTGCCGACCAATGGGGCCTGGGCCGTCCAGACCGAAGACACAACTGCGCCGCCGCCCTACACAGTCGCTGCGGCGCATGAAGCTGGTTGGCGATGGCGCATTCCGCTTCAGCACCGGACCGGAAACGGACTGGTTTTCGCCAGCGACTATCTTGACGCTGAGGATGCGCGCGAAAAACTGCTCGGTGCAATTGAGGGGAGGGCCGTCAGCGACCCACGGCTCATCAGGTTCGAGACCGGCCGACGCCGAACGATGTGGGCGAAAAACTGCGTCGCTCTGGGCCTTTCATCGGGCTTCATCGAGCCACTAGAATCGACGAGCATCCACCTAATCATGTCGGGCGTAACCCGCCTGATCCAGCTCTTCCCCTTTGACGGTGAGATGGATGCGTTGCGGGATCGATGGAATGCCTTGGCTGACCGGGAACTCGAACATGTGCGCGACTTCATCATCCTGCACTACCATTTGACGCAACGCGGCGATTCCGAATTTTGGCGGAGCCGAGCCGAGATGGACATTCCAGACAGCCTGAAAGCTCGGATCGAGAATTTTTCTGCACAGGGTCAGGCTTGGCAGGACGCGCTTGAACTCTTCAGGACCGAAAGCTGGATTTATGTGATGCTCGGACAAGGGCTGATGCCCCGGCGATGGCATCGGCTGGCAAGCCTGGTCGACAGCGAACGGCTGATGGGTACATTCGCTCGGCAAAAAGAAGCGATCGCCGCCAGAGTCGCGGGAATGCCTGGGCACGGCGAATTTATCACGTCCTATGCCGCCGACCGATGAGCGGGCTGTAGTATTCCGTAGATTAGCCGCCGATGGAGGCCAAGTGAGGCGTCGCCCCGCTGTTGCCTTCATTTAGACGGTGGCCACGTGTTTTGCCCGGCATTGCGGCGACAATGCGCGTGACAAGCTCGTCTTGCTGCTCGTCATGTTGAAGAAGATCGCGCAGATCCAAGCCCTCAGTCCCGAAGAGACAGAGGTGGAGGCGTCCACGGCTGGAGAGTCTCAGGCGATTACAGCTTTCGCAAAACCCTGGAGAATACGGGGCAATCAGCCCAATCCTGCCGCGATATGCCGGATGGGCATAATCGACCGCAGGGCCGCTGCCTACCTCGCGCATTTGGGGTTTCCATCCAGCCGCCAAGAGCTTTTCACGGACAGTCTCACCGGGCGTCGCCTGCTGTTGGTGATATTCTGAGTTGTCGTTGGTGCGCATGAATTCGATGAAACGCCAAGAGATGTCACGCGCTTGGACGAAGCGCAGAATATCTTCCCAGCCGTCCCCCTCGAGATCGCGCAGGAGAACGGAATTCACCTTTATCGCATCGAATCCCCGGTCCAGCGCGGCATCGACACCGGCCACCACTTCAT
>CESL01156871.1_pt1 | contig 10726 bp, 11 predicted proteins | sample 531221 | NCBI WGS metagenome assembly CESL01 (sample SAMEA2622197, study PRJEB7988) | marine metagenome | biome: marine biome (ENVO:00000447); feature: mesopelagic zone (ENVO:00000213) & marine oxygen minimum zone (ENVO:01000065); material: "saline water (ENVO:00002010), including plankton...
CCACCATAATGGCGACTTCAGCAAGCTTGAGATTGCGCACGATGCGCGCCTTGTCTCCTGCGTCAGCCATCTGCCCCGCGATTGCGGAAAGCGGGAAATATGGCGCAACAAAAAGGCCCGTCACCACGATGGCCAGCATCGCTGGATCCCAGCCGCCTTCCGCGCCCACGAAGGTCGCCAGGAAGAGAAGGGCAAACTTCAGCAGGTTGTCGTTGAACGCGCCGAGAAACTGGACCGCGAAAATCGGTCCGAAGCGGCGGCGGAGAAGCATGGGCATCTTGGACATGGTCTTTCCTGAATTAACTGGCAGTGGTTATAGGATGAAACTGAAGGAACCCCGCTAGGCCTTGTCGGGTAGCAGCTTTGCATAGAGCCAGCCCACGCCGATCAGTGCAAAGCCGAGGGCGGCGAAGGAGATAATCCGCGCAAGGCCATCCAGACCGGCGGCATCGAAAAGGAAGACCTTCACGACCGCTGCAAGCATCAGGACCAAACTGCCGATGCGCCAGTCCATGACTTTCGTCTGCATGCCGTAGACAAGCAGCCCAAGAGCCACCCCGATTGCAGCCACGGAATGCGTGATGTCCTCCATCTGGCCAATCTCGACCCCGGCAATGATGGATCCGGCAAAGATCTGCCGCACCAGCATGAAGACACCGACCACGATCACACCCATCTGGATGACGCGGCGACCCCGCTCAACGGAGGGGATAGGCTCCATCCTGCCGGTCTGCAGGAGGAGACCAAATGCAACGGCAAACGAAAGACCAATGAGGTTGGCCACAGGAACGGGTCCCACCGCCTGCTCAACCAGCAAGGGATTGTGCAGGAAAAGCGAATACCAGCCGAAGTGAGTCAGCGACATCGCGCCCAGGGCAATCGAAAGCCTCTCGCTGAACTTCCATGCGACAACGGCCAAGACTGCAAGCAGGGCTTCCCAGCCGGCGCGCTCGAGCATGCCGGATTGCACGAACTCCTGCGGACCTTCGATGCCAAAGAGAGACTTCCACCCAAAATGCACCATCACGCCTACCGCAAAGACAGCCACCGTGGAAAGCGAACCCAGGATAACCTGAGAACGGTCGCGAAGCTTCCACGCAGCAAGACCAGCAATGACGGCCAACGGCAGGAGCGATCGGAACGTGACATCGGCAGCCGGCAGATCGGAAGCGAGGAAGGGCAATCCGCCCAGCGATTTGAGTGCAGCTTCGATCCACGGGGCTACCGCAATGATGCTGGCGCCCGCAACAATACCAATTGCCGTGAGCGAGGCCACCAGCCAGCTGCGGCGCCACAAGGCCACTGCGCCGATGAGCGACACCGCCAAGGGGAAGAGCGCTTCACCAAAAGCCCACCAGGAACCAGCCGAGGCTAGAACAACTCCGACAGCCTGAAACGCCTTGGAGGCCTTCGATCCCTTATCCTGTGCAAATTCAATGATCGCAGCAAGAAGGGCAGCGGCAACAAGACATATCACACCTGAGATCACACCCGTTTCAGGCAGGCGCTGAAGGACAAGCAACGACGCTCCTGCCACCGGCACGGCCATCAGCCTGATGTCCGGACGACCCTTCATCTGCCTGATCATGGCCCATGCAGCGTGACCTGCATGCACAGCGCCAAAGACAAGAACGGCCAGCGCAAAGGCGCTCATTTCGGCTTCTCTCCACGTCGTCAGGGTGAAGAAGACAATGCCTCCTGCTACCGAAGGCAGGAACGCCATCTTCGGCTTCGACGACAGTATGAGGCTGGCAACGGTCGCGATCAGAAGTCCAAGCCACTGGATCATACCGTAGCCACCCAGAACCACCAGGCCGGCGCACTGGATCGTCGCAATGCATGCACCGACCGGCGAGATCATCGAACCTGTCTTACCGGGCTTGCTCGTTGCAATCAGCGGAACGCCGATTCCTGCAAACAGAGCCAAGGCTATGACGAAGACGAAGGCTCCCTCGCTCCCCGCCATTAAGGCCGCAGCAATCGTCCAGAGAACGCCGCCACCAAGCGCTACCGAAGAAAGCCACAGACGGTCCTGCAGGCGTGCCAGCATCGCAGCGCCGCCAGTGACGGCTACCACGTAGAGACTGAGCAGAGGCACATTGCCCTCGCCGCCAATCAGCGCCGGAGCGGCCAGTCCGCCTACAAGGGCAAGCAAGGCAGAAGGCGCACCAAAGATCATCGAGAGCCCACCGCCAATAAGCGTGACCACGACCATTCCAGTCATGGCGGTCTCTGTCCCGATCAGGCCGTAGAGAAGGTGGGCCGACAGAACTGCACCGTAGAGCGAGGCAACACCCGCTCCCGACAGGGCTTGCGGTATGCGGTCATCATCGCGGTTCACGGTCAGGAATGCGCCGACAATCAGGCCGACGCCAAACAGCATGCCAAGGAAGACCCGCACGCCCTCAGAGAGAATGCCGGCATCAATCGACCACTTCACGCCGAGAATGCCGGTGATCGCAAGGGTCAAACCGCCAGCCCAGATAGGCAACGTGCGGCCGAAAAGGTTCTCGAAGCCCTGCGATTCCCTGCGTATTGTATCCGGCCTTGAACGCGGTGCGGACGCAGAAACAGCCGGAGTCACGCTTTCATCGCGCTTCGCGATTACCGGCTTCATTGTGCGTGGCGGCATAGGCGGCGATACCGGCGCAGCAGCCTGAGTCTCTACAGGACTCGCAATTTCCTCATCAGGCTCTGGCTCCGCCTCCCGATAGCTTACGGTCGTCTCTGCCTCTGATCGTCCGGAAGCAATTGCCGGAGCAGTAAAAGACGAAAGCCTCTGGTTGAGGCTGGCGACCTCTTTCTTGATCTTGGAGAGGTCTAACCACAGGACCGTCACCATCACGACCAGAACGAAAACGATCAAACCCATCACGCGACACCTTAATTCGAGGACAGCTATCTGTCCGATTCGCTATCAAGTTAGACTTTATTGAACGGCTGTCCACTTATTTTTTGGACAAGCGTTCATTTCTATGGCAGGAGACGTCTCATGGCACGTGGAAGACGATCTGATCATTCACCCGAAGAGCTGCGCGATCTTATCATTGCGGAAGGCTCTCGTATTGTAACCGAGGAAGGCATCGCCGCCCTCACTGCGCGCGAGATCGCCCGGCGCATCGGATATTCGGCAACCACGGTGCTTTCCGCCATGGGCAGCCCCGATGCTATCGTCACCGCGGTCAACACCAGAACCTTCGGCCTGTGGGTGCGCGAACTCGAGAAGGCGCTGGAGCGCGACCCCGAAGACCGGATTGCAACGCTGGTGAACGCCTATTTCGATTTCGCTGCGCGCAATCCCAAGCTCTGGATCGCGATCTACGAGCACAAGCTTCCAGTCGGGCACGAGGTGCCGGACGATCAGAACGAGGCTCGCGGCCGGTTGACGGCGATCGTCAACGCCGAGGTATCCCACGCTCTTCGCAAGAGTTTCGACGAAACAAAGGAGCTGACAGCTTCGCTCGTCTACACCGTCCACGGCCACTGCCACATGTGGATCACCGGATCATCGGATCTCATGGGAATTCGCGACGTTCGAGCTTGTGCCCTGGCACGGGTGCGAGAGGCTCTGGCCTGTGCAGGTAAGGAAACACAATGACCGATCTGGAATACACGACAAAGCCGGGTAAGGCGCTCATCGTCTATGATGGCGACTGCATCTTCTGTTCTCGCTCGATGGCATGGATCGTCAAGCACGACACGCATGACAATATCAGGCTTACGCCCTGCACCTCTCCGCTTGGGTCCAAGCTCATGCGTGAACATGGAATCGATCCCAATGACCCCTCGACCTTCCTCGTTCTCACCGAGGGTCAGGGTCTCATCCAGTCAAAGGCAATGCTCGCGCTTGTTCCCTTGCTCGATGCCAAGGCCCAGACGCTTCGCATATTCAGCCTCATCCCCGATCCCCTTCGCAACATCGTCTACGATGCAACTGCGCGTAATCGCCGGCTTCTCATCAAGGGCGAATGTCCGGTGCCCAGCCCAGAGATGACCCGGAGGATGCTTGCGTGAAAATCCTCGTGGTCGGCGGCACTGGCGGCTTTGGATCCGTCATTGCCCGCCAGCTTTGCGACGAGGGACACCGGATCACTGTCGCGGGGCGCAACAAGAAACGAGGCAAGGCATTCGTTCATGCCAATCCCGATATCGACTTTGTCGAACTCGAGCGATCGGCCATAAAGCCTCAAGACCTTGCTGCTTACGATATTGTGGTCGATGCCTCCGGGCCCTTTCAAGACACGCTTCTCTCTCTTCCTTCTGCGGCTATCGCTGCAGGCATCGATTATCTCGACATCGCTGACGACAGGGCTTTTATCCGCAGAGTTTCCCGCCTTGACCGGAAGGCAAGGGATGCAGGCGTTCGCATCCTGTCAGGCGTCTCGAGCATTCCCACGCTATCGGGCGCAGTTGCCCTTGAACTCGCCAGTGACATGGAGCTCGTGGAATCGGTCGAGATCGCCATTACCGCCAGCAGCAAGGCTGCTTTCGGACGAGCAGTCCTGCTCTCCATGCTCGAAGGGGCCGGCAAGCCCATAACTCGCGCCGATGAAACTATGGGCAGGGCTATGGCATCCCCGAGAACTATCGAGATCAAAAGGGATGGTCAGGCCACTATCGACAGGATCGTTCTCGAGGTCGACTCTCCCGATCACGATACTCTTCCCACAGTGCTGCCAGGCAATCCTTCGGTAACCTTCCATGCCGGGAGCGAACTGGCGCTCCATAACCGGGCTATCCAAGCGATCGCCAGCCTCGTTTCACGCGGTGTCATCTCAACCGGCACGCGGTTCCTACCATTTGCCAGCATAGCAAGACGCGCCAGCGCAGGCTTTGGCGATGGACGCTCGGCAATGGAAGTGCGGGTTACCGGTCAAGCAGGAGGCAAACGTATCATGCGTAGATGGACCGTGGTTGCCAGCAGAAACACAGGGCCCATGATTCCCTGCCTCTCCGTTCCGGCAATGATCGAAGCCATCAAAGACGACCGTGTCAGCTCGGGCGCCGGCCCATCCATCGACATCCTGGCGTCCGACGAAATACTTGGACGCATGCCGGAGGGTTCGATCAGCATCGAGACAACCGAGACAAGGGCTTCGCTCTATGCGCGCGCCATGCCCCGGTTCGAACAGGTTCACCCTGCCGTCCGCGCCCTGCACGACCAGCCAATGCCAGCCGCAGCGCAGGGCCGTGCCAGCGTTGTGCGGGGGAACTCCTTTCTCGTTCCGCTCATCGCTCGCTTGTTCGGCTTCCCTCCGGCCTCTGCAGACACCGAGGTCCGCGTCCATTTCGAAGCCCACGGCACCGGAGAGCGCTGGACCCGCAACTTTGGCGGCACGACCTTCTCGAGCGTTCTCACTGAGCGGACGGGCGGAGTCAGCGAGCGCTTTGGCCCATTCTCATTCCATTTCGACCTGAAAGAGAAGGAGGGGCGCCTCGCAATGGTGCCGGCAGGATGGTCGATGCTGGGCATGCCAATGCCACGATTTCTGATGCCCAGCGGGATTGCCACGGAATACGAGGAAGCCGGCAGGTTTCACTTCGATGTGCCAATCGTTCTGCCGATCATTGGCCCTATCGTTCATTACCGCGGTTGGCTCGAGAAGCCCGACATGGAGAATTGATAAGCGAAGGTTGAGCGCGAATGGAAAAGCGCATTGACCGGGCAACGCATTGGAGAACGAATATGATTGTTAGCTCGTCAGACTGGATATTGGAGAATCTCGAGACCACTGAACGCCTCCAGATGCTTGCCCAGGAACTTGGTGCGGGCACGGATGATGGTGACGCTTTCATCGCTATGCTCGAGAAGGGGATGACGGGCGACCAAGAGCTTCGTGAAGGATCCATACGGTTCCTGCGTCAGCTACCGGCAATCAGGACCTGGGAAATCGATCGCGCCCTGATCACGGCCGGCGGCGTCGACTTCATTTTCGCCATAGCCCTTCTATGCGCCCTCACCAGCCCTGATCAGGAAAGAGACGCAGAAGCAGGAGTAGACCTCGATCTCGTTCTTCCCGGGTTCGATTACGCAACTCTGGATCTTCACGCCTTCTTCATAGAGGGAGCATGGGAAATCAATGTCACCGTTCCGCTCAACGATGATGTCATCTGGATCAGGGATCATCGTGATAGCGATTGGTATCCTCACCCGCATCTGGATTTCCTAGAGGGCGAGGCCCCCGAAGTCATGATAACGACTTGCCGTGGAAAACTGCTCAAGGGCTATGTCTCGCATCCCGTTCTCGACCCCTACGAGATGACCGTTCGCTTGATCGAGCAGGAGGACGAGAAATACATGATGGAACTCAATGGCGACAAAGATCGAGAGATGGATCTCGATGGCCTGCTCAAGGCGTAACCACGGCTTTTTAGTCGGCCAGTTTAGTGCGCTAAAGTTCTTAAGTGGCAGCACAATCTTTCGAGTGCGCTTTCAATAATGCCTCTCATCGCTCTATAAGTTCAGGACGATGACAGTCCCGCGATTCACTGCTGATCAAATCGACATTTGGCTGGAAACGCATGCCAGCCAGATTGAAGAGCCTTTATCCGAGGATGCCCTTGGCCAAGATGACACAGGATTGCTGTCAGGCGATCTTGTTGCCGACGATCTGGAAGAGGAAGTTGATCGCTCCATATCGCTCGACAAGCTTTTGCAGAGACTATCGGGCGGGACGCGCGAGACGTTCTGCATACACGCCAGAGTCGGCGAAAGGCCTGTGACGTTCAAGACCATTGCTGCTGAACGCCAGATCTCTCCTAGTGCGGTCTCGATGCGATACGCCAAGCTCTCTCGTATGCTCTACCACCCTTCCAGGGCACCATTCGTCGCCAGCCTGCTTGGCTACGACCCCGATACGATATTCGAACGACCTCTCCATTCCGACAACTGGTAAAGGAACCAAATACTCATGGCTTATGAAATCCACGCCGTGCACAGCAAGGGCGCAGAAACCGTCATCGAAACCGGAAAGCGGTTCATCAGTGCATATGAGGGCCGCTGCGGCGATGGCTGGGTTCTCTCTGTTGATCGCAAAACCCACGAAGGCACACTCATGTCGAACGACATCGAGGAACCGCGGTCGATCAGCATGCGCGAACCTTTTGGCAACCTTGTTCTCGATGTGGGCGAGGTGCTCTGGCTTAAGGCATGCTGGATGAACATTCTCAAGGCCGACCTTTCGATTGTCGAGAAGTTGTTCGAGGAAGCTGGCGCTCGCGCCGTTCGGCGAGCCTATGCCGCGAGCGGCGAAGTCAACTGATCGCGAAGATCAAGGCGAGGGCAATTCGTATCTTGAACCGAGTTTGGATAGTTAGTCTATTGGCAGCACAGTAAACTGAAGTTCCATGCCGTCTCTTTCCTCTGTCATAGGCCTGATAAAGAGGCCTTCAGGACGCGTCTGGATCTCTCGGCATACCGTTTCACCAACGATCCTGTGCTTCCAGCTTCCTTCTTGGATTTCGACACAGATGTTCAAGCCAACCTGACGCCAGGATCCATACAGATACAATGGCCCTCGCATGCTGATATCGGTAGACCACTTTCCCGACGCTTCGAACACTTCCGCCCCGAAAGGATGCGAACTCGTATAGACTATCTTCTTGCCTGACAGATCCTCTACGTCCTCGATGGGAGGCTCGACCAGGGCCGGGTTCACTTGCGAGGTTTCGGCGCTCGAGCTCGCCGGCTGGCCGCACGCCGCAAGCAGCGCGAACGAGAAGATCAGTGCATATCTCATGCGCGCACTATGCCAGCTTTCCCAAGCCAGTCCAGCACCCTGCACGAGGGAAGAGTGGTTTTGCGGATAGAAGCGTCCTATAAAGGCTAAATGACACCGCCAGTTGGACATTCTCGAAAGAGCAAGCGCAAGAGCACCTCTCATGCCGAAATGGTGACCTCCTCGGTTGGCACAATTTCGCTGCTGCGGATGATGCATACCTTGTATCTGGGAGTTCTCGCTAACCGGGTAAAAGGTGATAATTATGTAACTTACGCCTGCAATATATATGTCATATATCATCAACTCATAGATCAGATGATGAATGAGACACTTTCTCTTGCGTTCGGATTAAACGCATCAGAAAAATACGAGACCAATGCTTCATACAGGAGCGAATGCGCTCAGTGCAATGCCGCTTATATATGTGGCCTTCCTCTTTCCAAGGGCACTTCTAAGATTTCTAAATACTGCGATGCGGTAGGAATAAATTTAGACGAAGAAATAATATCAAAGGCTAATAACTTTCTAGAACTTAGAGACTACATATATCATACTGAAATATCTAGGCATTCTTTCGGTTACTATCCTGCAGCTGTCAGTGACATATTAAACGATCATGGCCTTAGCAGAATTGTATCAGGACAGTCTATAAATCCAAACATACGCCTTGGTCATCATGACTTTCTTGTATATGTTTCACGATTTATCGAATATGATCTTATTCCCTACCTCTCCAGCAATATAAAAAACCCATTCAGAGATGACTCTTCGGCATGCTCTTTCAGTTTGTTCAGAGACTACGATCTCTCAGCTGTCTCTCACGTAGTTCAGAGCGAAGAAAGAGGAATTCTCGGCCATGGAATGACGTCCAATAATGGCATCTTCCAGAATCGCAGATTCCCTCTCAGCCAGAATCTTATTCGTGTTCCTTCATTCGATGAAGAAATTAAAAGCGAACTTAAGATGAAGCACGATATGAAGCTTGCATCATACGTTCGCGAATCAATTCCTGACTACTCCGTTTCCTTTATTAGAGAGCATAATTTTGGAAACTCCTTTCGGATGTCTTCACTGGATTTCTGCGATAATCTTCTAAGGCTCGATAAAGCAAGAACTTTTTTCTATAGCAATCCAGTCAATGTATCATTTCGAAATATGATAATGGCAATCGATGAGTTCTATAATTCTGTTCTTCTTTTTACGTTTCCGGTTAAAGACGCAGACCTGGATTTCGTCACCGTTAAGGCTGGAGATGACCGATACGGGCCTCGAACTCAGAGTTGCATTGATAGGCAGAACGATCTCAATTCATTGGCTCGATCTCTGGTTGTTGCCATAGAAAATTATGAGGCCAATAGCTCATATCTGCTCGAATATAACATCTGAACATGGTGACACCTGCGCATCTTGACATTGGCATTGACTGGTGAATTTATGGATGGCAATCAGCTCAAAAGGAGTCCAACATGAATCTTCAGTGGCATGCGCATTTCATGAATCACAAGCTTACCGTCGAAACTGATGAAGCAGAATACAATCATGAACTCCTTAGTTCGTATGGTCATAATACGGATTTATGGTGTAGCAAGAGGACGTTCCCTAACGGAGAAACCCGCCTTTTTTACTTTATTGGTGGCACTTCCTTGTCCGCAAGAGATATCGACACAATAGAAACCATATTATCTCAATCTTCCCATCACATAACAATAAGGCTTCATGGTTCTGAGGGGTCCGTATTCATGCATATAGATAAGTGCAGTGATCTGGTCCCTTCTGGCATAGAATGGTCTTCAGAGAATGCTGCATTCATAGTCGATCCCCTAGCCGTCGATTCGCTACTTGGGCAGACGAACATTATGTTCACCGACGGCAAGCATCCGGGTCCCTTTAGCATTGGGTTCAACACTTTCGATCCACATGCTTCCATACCTGATTTTTTCCAGAAGCAGATTGAAAGTGCGACACCAATCAGTGGCGGATTCTCCGGAGGCGAAGATTTCAGCCGGAATCCATAACCACCCTATCCCCCTACTGGAGGGAGCCCCTGCGCGGCTCCCTTGAACCCTCACGGCTTTAGAGTGATTGGGGATGGTGCTCTGGCATCCTATAAGGCGTGCATGAGCATCTATGACAGCATCGACGAGGGTCACTGGACCGAGCAGGAATTCGAACCCTATCTCGCAGCATGCGACCGGATCGATATCGCACTTTGCACCCTGCGAAACCACGAGTCTCCGCAGGACGGCAAAAAGCTCTCGGAAACGGAGATAGCGCTTCTCCTTCCAATCATGCTCGCTGAAGTCCAAAGGGAGCGACAGACGGAGATCCTTTCCGAGATGCGCGATTCACTCGCTGCTCTGCGGTCGACATAGACGGCTCCCCACCCGCTGCCAGAAGTTCAATTGGAAAAGCACAAGCGCGTCTTGCGGGTATAAAGGAGTTCTTGTCCTCAAAACGGATGCCCCATACAATTCCACTTCAAAGGAGACGCTGACGTGGGAATGTGGGACAAGATCAGGAGCGCTATCAATCCCGGCGCAGAGCAATCGCAGCGCGACGCAGAAACCCTGCGACAGTCGCTGATCGAAAGCAATCGTCCTGCCGACATGCTGGCCTTGCGCGTAGCAGACAAGACGCGGGATATTTCCAACGGACAAATCAGACGCGAAGTCCCTGGCCTCTATCAAGCGCACGGCACCACCGAGCTGCCCAACGATCCCAACAAGCGTTGGGCGATGATCGCTACGGCAACAAAGGAATTTGCCGAGGACTTCATCAAGAAGCCCGCCCCTTTCCAGAACGTCACCGGCGAGCCTATCCCGGCCAGGCCCACATCCCTGCCCCGCGAGATCGCTACCAGCGTCCGCGAACGATCGGTCTCAGATACTGCCCGCGACTGGGAACCGGGGCAGCGCATCGAACATGCGCTCCACGAAAAGCAAGAACGCATCGCCTGGCGCACGAGCAAGATGTTCGCCTTCGGATCCGGGCATCATGACAACCTT
>CESL01061345.1_pt1 | contig 10714 bp, 9 predicted proteins | sample 531221 | NCBI WGS metagenome assembly CESL01 (sample SAMEA2622197, study PRJEB7988) | marine metagenome | biome: marine biome (ENVO:00000447); feature: mesopelagic zone (ENVO:00000213) & marine oxygen minimum zone (ENVO:01000065); material: "saline water (ENVO:00002010), including plankton...
CAATTTGAAAATAAGGAAGAATTAATAAAGGTAACCGGAATGTACAAAGACTGGTTTCTGGATTATGCATCATATGTAATCCTGGAACGAGCCGTACCGGCAATTGAAGATGGCTTTAAACCAGTTCAACGCCGTATAATGCATTCTATGAAAGACCTGGACGATGGCCGTTACAATAAAGTGGCGAACATTGTGGGTCACACCATGCAATATCATCCTCACGGTGATGCCAGTATAGGAGATGCCATGGTTCAAATTGGGCAAAAGGATATTCTAATTGACACCCAGGGAAACTGGGGAAATATATTAACAGGAGATCGAGCTGCCGCCCCAAGGTATATTGAGGCGAGACTTTCAAAATTCGCTCTGGAAGTACTTTTCAGTCCGAAATTAACTGAATGGCAGTTGTCTTACGATGGTAGAAAGCAGGAACCGGTAAATCTTCCGGTAAAATTTCCAATGTTGCTTGCCCAGGGTGCAGAAGGTATTGCCGTAGGTTTAAGTACAAGATTTCTACCACATAATTTTAATGAACTTATTGATGCCTCGATCAAACATCTTCGTGGTAAAACCTTTAAATTATTTCCAGACTTCCCAACGGGAGGTATCGCAGATATTTCCAATTACAATGACGGGAAACGTGGTGGACGCGTAAGAATTCGCGCACGTATCAATCAGTTAGATAAAAATACACTGGTAATAAATGAGGTTCCCTACGGAACTAATACCGGAAGTTTGATCGATTCTATTCTGAAGGCAAATGACAAAGGTAAGATCAAGATCAAAAAGATCGAAGATAATACCGCTGCTCAGGTAGAGATCCTGATACATTTGCCTAACAATATTTCACCAGACAGAACTATAGATGCATTATATGCATTTACTCAGTGTGAAAACTCATTATCACCATTAGGTTGTGTGATTATTGATCACAAACCAATATTCCTGGGAGTTTCAGAAGTTTTAAGAAGATCAACAGATCATACGCTTCATCTTCTTAAACGAGAACTGGAGATAAAACTGGATGAGCTCCAAGAGCAATGGCATTTTGCATCGCTGGAACGAATATTTATCGAAAACAGGGTGTATCGGGATATTGAAGAAGAAGAAACCTGGGATGGGGTAATTCAGGCGATAGATCGAGGATTGAAACCTTTTACAACGCATTTAAAACGCGAGGTTACCGAGGAAGATATTATAAGACTTACTGAGATCAGAATTAAAAGAATCTCAAAATTCGACATAGATAAGGCACAGCAGAAGATAGATGCGCTCGAAGATGAGATCGCCCAGATAAAACATCATCTTGACAACCTTATAGACTTTGCGGTAGATTATTTTAAGAAATTAAAGAAAGACTACGGTACCGGCAAAGAACGAAAAACAGAACTCAGGTTATTTGAAGATATTGAGGCGACAAAAGTAGTTATTCGAAATACCAAGCTTTATGTGAATAGAGCAGAAGGTTTTGTGGGAACCAGTCTCAAAAAAGATGAATATGTAACTGAATGTTCAGATATTGATGATGTTATCTGTTTTACAGCCGATGGTAAAATGATGGTGACCAAAGTTGATGCTAAAACTTTTATTGGTAAGGATATTATTCACGTAGCAATCTTTAAGAAAAAAGATAAACGTACCATCTATAATATGATTTACCGGGACGGGAAGGCCGGCAATACTTATGTAAAAAGATTTGCTGTTACTTCAGTTACCAGGGATCGGGAATATGATCTTACTCAAGGAAAAAAAGATAGTAAAGTCCTGTATTTCACACCGAATCCGAATGGAGAAGCTGAAGTAATTACAGTTTTACTTAGACAGGTTGGAAGTATAAGAAAAGTAAAATTCGATGTAGATTTTGCAGATATTTCTATTAAAGGTCGGAATGTTAAAGGTAATATTGTCACTAAATATTCTGTAAAGCGTATTGAGCTGAAAGAAGAAGGTGTCTCAACGCTAAAACCTAGAAGAATCTGGTTCGACGAGACAGTCAAACGTCTGAACGTAGATGAAAGAGGAGAATTATTAGGGGAATTTAGAGGAGAAGATAGATTACTGATCATTACACAAGAAGGTGTTGCAAAAACAATAAGACCGGAGTTAACAACCAGGTTTGATGAGGAAATGGTCATTCTGGAGAAATGGGTGAAGAATAAGCCAGTTTCTGCAATTTACTGGGAACCTGAAAAAGAACGTTTTTATGTCAAGAGATTTATAATCGAACATCCTGATAAAGAAGAGAAATTTATCAGTGAACACGAAGAATCCTTTCTGGAAATGGTTTCAACAGATTATTTCCCAATGGCAGAGATTGTTTATACCAAACCTAAAGGAAAAGAGCGTCGCGAAAACGAAGAGATCAATATAGAAGAATTCATCGCAGTAAAAGGTATAAAGGCTTTAGGAAATCAACTCACTTCTGAAAAAGTAAATCAGATCAATCTTCTGGATCCAATACCTTATGAAGGGCAAAATGAAGATGAAACTGACGAAGATCAAAGTTCGAAAGATTCCGAAGAAAATATAAAAGCAGAGGATATTAAAAATGGGACGATTAAGGCACCAGATAAAAAATCTGGCGGCGATGGTCAACCTTCACTATTTGACGAGTAATGGGATTATTTAAAGAATTCAAAGAGTTTGCTGTAAAAGGCAATATGATAGACATGGCCGTAGGTATCATTATTGGTACGGCTTTCAATAAAGTGGTTGATGTTCTGGTAAAACAGATTATAATGCCGCCATTAAGCATGATTACAGATGGCGTAAATTACGCTGACAGGAAGATCATTCTAAGAGATGGTGTTGGTACTGAAGGTGCGGCAGATTATGTAAATGAAGTTTCAATTGGTTACGGACTACTTATTGAAACCATGGTAGATTTTTTAGTCATTGGTTTCGTTGTCTTTATAGTGGTAAAATTCATGAATCGTTTCCGGAACAAAGCTCAGGACCCAAAAAATCCTGAGGTCGTTACTCCCAAGGATATCGAATTGCTATCCAGTTTAAATGAGTTAATGGAAGAGCAGAATAAATTATTGCGGGAAAAGCGAGCTTAGCGCTATTCTGAAACTTTCTTTACTTCCCCGCGGGCCTTTTGGGTTTCACCAACCTGACCGTACTCGAACGTATAACTATTCTTTGAAGTAGTGAGGATCTTCATGTGGATTGGCTTCTGTTCAGCCATATTTTTAGGATTTGTATTCTTGATAATATACTCACATGGATTGATCCATCTTACGGAACTCGTATCTGTATTTCCCTGAAAAAACTCAATTTCTATCGAGTCATTCCTTACGAAAGTGGATTTTTGTAATTCTCCATTGATGTATGTTTCGAACTCGAAAGTACCAGTCCTAAAATCAGCACAGTTCCTGTTGGCTTCAAAACAAGAGCTCAACGTGAGTAACAGGATCAGGCAGAGTAATATCATTTTGTTCATACTGCAAGGTAAGTTTTAATCAAATGAGAGTCAATTTTCAAAGGCTTCAAAACTTCCGTCCTCATAAAAAAATACTATTCGTTTCACCTTTTTGTTACTCGACGATTCCTGATTTAACTGAACATCCTTCGAAATATTAACTTCAGCATTTCTGGTCTGGATTCCTGGCGTTGAGTGATCAGGTTTTGTTTGATGTACAATTTTATCATTACCTGATTCGGGTTTGGGAGGGAAGGAACCTTTTCCATTTAACAACCAATATAGTTCTACCTCAGGAAAATTCTTCACAACTTTCATTACAAAATCCAGACTTGGTTTGTTTCTACCGGATAGAATATGTGAAATGGAAGACCTACCAACTTGAATTTTATCTGCAAAAGAAGCTGCTGAAAGATCATAATATTCAAGGATGCGTTGCAGCCTGGTTCCAAATTGTTCAGTGTTTACCATTGTAAATTACCTCTGATTAAAACTATGATTACAAATGTAAATATACCATATTTCTGTGTAAATACACATCTGTAAACGACAAGATTCATATTGAATAAATACTTTATTATAACTAACCTAATACCTTGATAAACAAATAATTAACCCTTATTTATCTACGGTTTGGATAAATTCCTAACCACACTAGTATTGCTAAGATCAACTTATTTACAACTGTAAACTATGGAGTGATTTTTACTTGTATACAATTGTAAATATTTGATTGTTTAGTTTTGTAAACATGAAAGAACAAGCAAAATTATGGCTTAGTAATCGCGATTATGATAGTGCCAAATTAAGAAAAGTGGCAGGCCGCTATTTTCATAATAATCATCTGGAAGATTTCATGTCTACCCATTCAGGTAAACTGGAATTTCAAACTATAGGAGCTTCCGTAGAGAATAAAAATATCTACGGGCTGCAAATTGGATCTGGATCAAAGAAGGTTTTGATGTGGTCGCAAATGCACGGGAATGAATCTACAACAACAAAAGCTGTACTAGATTTTTTAAATTCTATAGTGGTAGATGCTGATAACCCCTATAATAAGTCTATGCTTGAACGTACTACCTTATACATTATTCCAATCCTTAATCCAGATGGCGCAGCTTATTATACACGAGTCAATGCCAATGCTATAGACCTTAATCGGGACATGCAGGATCTTAGTCAGCCAGAAAGCAGGTTGCTCATGAAGGTTTACCGTGAATTCCAACCTGATTTTTGCTTAAACCTGCATGATCAACGCACCATTTTTAGTGCAGGAGAAACGAATCTACCGGCAATATTGTCTTTTTTGACGCCTTCAAGCGATATAGACCGCAGTATAACCGCAGCACGTAAGAATAGTATGTCTTTAATCGCTGGAATGGTTAAAGATTTAAAAGATGAACTCGGGGAAAGTATAGGTAGATATGATGATGGTTTTAATCTTAATTGTGCTGGCGATACCTTTCAGCATCATGGTACTCCAACTATTCTATTTGAGGCTGGTCATTATCCTGGAGACTATCACAGGGATGTAACGCGAAAATTTGTTTTTAAAGCTTTGAGAAGTTGCCTTGATCGAATAATGAATGATCAAAGTGTCGATTACCATCAATATTTTAAAATACCTGAGAATGCTAAATGTTTTCGGGATGTGGTATTAAGGAATGTAAATATCGAAGGAGAACAAAAAGATATTTTGATACAATTCAAAGAAACATTAGTTTACGATCGAATACGATTTGTGCCGGTTATCGAAGATATTCAAGAGGCTTCAGTTTTATATGGACATCGTGAAATTGATGCAGCTGGTAAAAAGTTAAGTTTGATGGAGGAGGGGGCAATTTCCGAAAACGTTATAGTTAATAAAATATTCTTAAATGATGAGATTTTCGAGCTAAATCCCCAATAAAGGTGTTTTTATTTAGCAATAATTCAATGATTTTGTATTAATTTTGAATTTCATTAAAAATAGAACTTCAAGATGGCTAAGTTTAAATTAGACGACACCGACCACCAGATTCTTGACATGCTTATCGAGAATACCAGAACTCCATTCACCGATATAGCGAAGAAACTACTGATATCAGCTGGAACTGTCCACGTTCGTGTAAAGAAAATGGAAGAAGCTGGAATCATTATAGGATCATCGTTAACTCTGGATTACAAGAAACTTGGATATGCGTTTATCGCCTATGTAGGGGTTTTTCTGAAGAATACTTCACAAACAAAATTTGTACTTGAGAGAATCAACGAAATTCCCTTCGTTACGGTTGCTCATGTAACTACAGGCAAGTTTAACGTGTTCTGTAAAATACGTGCTAAAAACACTCAACATGCCAAGGAAATCATTTTCCAGCTTGATGATATCGAGGGTGTTTATAGAACAGAAACTATGATTTCTCTGGAGGAAAGTATCAATGATAAAAAACGTTTGATGCATTCCATATTTAAAGAGATGTAATTTATACTAAACTTTTAATAAAGACCCTCTAAACCTAGCTGTTTAGAGGGTTTTTTTATACTTTTAAGTCAGTCGAAAAATATTGAAATTATGAATAGAGAACCTCGTTTAGATAGATTTAATGATAATGTGCTGGCAAAATACCAGGTCTATAATAGTATCTTTTTAACCTTGCCGTATGATGAGATACAAAAGACCGGAGCGCTGTTACCACTTTTTCAGGAACTTTGCGAACGTGGTTTTTCTGATAATAAGAATCCTTCGGAGATCGTTGAACACTTTTTTGAACGTTATGGAGAAACACCTACAGAAGACGAGCGCAACGCTTTGCTTTTTCGTTTCATTCAATATATAGAACGCCAGGTAGTATTATTTGATGCTATTGAAGATGCTTCGTTCTCTATCGTTAATAATATGGATGGTCGTGGTACACTGCGAAGTGTAAAGGAAGAAGCGGAAGCTAAGCAAAAAACAGAACAGTTAAAGGAATACTTAAAGAGGTTCAACGTAAGACCCACTTTGACAGCACATCCCACCCAATTTTATCCTGGTGCGGTGCTAGGAATTATAACAGATCTGGATAAGGCAATCCAGAAAAACAATCTTGTTCGTATTAAGCAGTTATTAGCACAGCTAGGTAAAACTCCGTTCTTCAACAAAGAGAAACCAACCCCATATGACGAGGCGGTTAGTCTTATCTGGTATTTTGAAAATGTTTTCTACCAGAGTGCAAGTAAGATTCATAATTATATTCAGCAAAATATATTTGATGGAGAGGATGTGGGCAACCAGGTGATCAACTTAGGATTCTGGCCTGGAGGAGACAGGGATGGAAACCCGTTTGTAACTACTGAGATCACTTTAAGAGTTGCACGCCGACTTCGCCGCACAATTCTCCTTAATTATTACCGGGATATTCGGAAACTAAAGAGAAGACTTACTTTTAGAGAGGTTAATGAAATCATGGCAGAGATAGAGAAAGCTTTGTATGATTCAGCCGTTACAAATTCAGACACTCCAAAAATTTCCTTAGAGGAATTGGTGATGAAATTGCAAACAGCGCGAGAGATTCTAATAAATAAGCATCAGTCACTATTCCTTGAGGAGCTCGATGACATGATCAATAAGATCAAACTCTTCGGTTTCCACTTCGCAACTTTAGACATCAGGCAGGATAGCTCGAAACACGAAGAAGTTTTTGCAGATCTTAAGAAATACAAATCAGAGTTGATTCCGGAATATTTTGAAACTCTTTCAGACGAGGAAAAAATTGCCCTAATGACAACTACGGATGCCCAGTTGGATCCTGAGGAATTTGAAGAAGGGATGACCCGATCTACGCTTTCATCAATATATGCGATGAAGGAAATTCAGGAAAAGAATGGGGAGCAGGGAGCTAACCGCTATATCATTAGTAACTGCGGAAGTGTGGAAGGAGTTTTACAGCCTTATTTATATATGAAATTATGTGGTTGGAAAACACCAACTGTAGATGTTATTCCATTATTTGAAACAGTGCCGGATCTAAGAGAAGCACATCATGTGATGGAGAAACTGTACAATAATCCTGTATATAAAGAACACCTTGAAAAACGAAATAATAAGCAAACGATCATGCTTGGTTTTAGTGATGGAACTAAAGATGGTGGTTACTTAATGGCAAACTGGAGTATTTACAAGGCGAAGGAAGAACTTACTCGAATTTCCCGTGAGTACGGAATTAAAGTTGTCTTTTTTGATGGTCGTGGTGGACCGCCGGCAAGGGGTGGTGGAAAAACGCACCAATTCTATGCTTCTTTAGGTCCAACGATAGAGAATGAGGAAATTCAATTAACCGTCCAGGGGCAAACGATTAGCTCTAATTTTGGGACTAAAGATAGTTGTACATATAATCTGGAGCAATTATTAAGTTCGGGGGTTTCTAATGAAATATTCAGCGAAGGTAAAAATGAACTGAACGATCAGGATCGTAATACCATGAGCGAGCTTGCTGAAATTAGTTACAAGACATATACAGACTTTAAAAAGCACCCTCGTTTTATTCCTTACCTGGAAAAAATGAGTACTCTTAAGTACTACGCTAAAACCAATATTGGAAGTAGACCAAGTAAACGAAATAAGTCTGCAGAACTCAATTTATCAGATCTAAGGGCGATACCCTTTGTTGGAAGCTGGAGTCAGCTTAAACAAAATGTTCCTGGATTTTTTGGAGTGGGAACTGCAATGGAAGAAATGGATAAACAAGGTAGGTTTGATGAAGTTCAGGATCTATACAACAATTCTGAATTCTTTAAAACCTTGCTTGAAAACAGTATGATGAGTTTGACTAAATCATTCTTCCCGTTGACAGCATATATGAAAAATGATGAAGAGTTTGGAGAATTCTGGACGGTAATTCATGATGAGTTCGAACGTTCTAAAAAAATGCTTTTGAAAGTTACCGGTTATGATAGTTTGATGCAGAATCAGCCAGCAGGAAAGGCTTCCATACAAGCGCGTGAAAGGATTGTACTTCCATTATTGACCATTCAGCAACATGCGCTTAGAGTGGTGCAGGAGTTGAGTAAAAATCCTGAAGCCAACCAGAAAGCGCTTGAGGTATATGAAAAGATGGTAACAAGATCATTGTATGGTAATATTAATGCTAGTAGAAATTCTGCTTAATGAGGAAATCTGAACTTACCAAAGGAGAAATAGGCGAATTTTATAGAGGTTATATCGATAGATTAGAACCAGAAGCTGAATTAGTTCCTAGTCTCAAATCGAACACTTCAGAATTTCTTCAATTTTTGGAGGATATTCCTGAAGACAAATGGGATTACCGTTATGCAGAAGGTAAATGGACTTTGAAAGAGATGATTCAGCATATAATTGATACAGAAAGGATTTTTCAATTCAGGGCATTGGCAATTGCCAGGAATGAACCACAGCCATTACCAGGTTTCGATCATGATATATATGTCCTAAATAGTCGCTCAGAATACAGAGCGGTACCTGATCTTATTAAAGAATATAAAATTGTGCGGGAAGCGGGAATCATTCTTTTTGAAAGTATGACCATAGATATGCTAAAACTTGGTGGTGTCATGAACGATATCAATGCTTCACCCAGAGCGCTCGGCTTTATGATGGTTGGTCATGCTATGCACCATATTGAGGTGATCAAAGAAAAATATCTTTAATGTATAGCAAGATCAAGGTATTCGGCAAACTTCTCAAGAAGACTTATGTGAGCTGGGATAAAAATGAACCCTATGCCAGAAGTGCCACCATCGCTTATTATGCATTATTTTCCTTACCATCATTATTGATCATTGTAGTAAGTATTGCCGGTTATTTCTTCGGAAGAGAGGCTGTTCAGGGTAGGCTTACAGGTGAGATAGGCGAGTTTATTGGAACTGAAGCTTCTAAAGCGATTGAGGGCATGATCGAAAACGCTGCATTGTCACAGGATTCGACATGGGCCATTATTTTTGGTTTAGCAATGCTAATCTTTGGTGCAACCGGAGTTTTTTTTCAGTTGAAAATCGCCATGAACAACATTTGGAACGTTGCGGCCAGAAAAACTAATTTCCTCCGTATGGTTCTTGATCGGGTAATTTCTTTGGGAATGGTGGTCGTTATAGGTTTACTGTTATTAATAGCCCTGGTAGTATCAACTATACTAAAGTTGGTTACAGAAACTATGCAGCAGCTAATTCCTGATATCACACAGGTTGCAATGTATATACTCAATTACGCACTGACGTTTTTCTTTATAACGACCTTATTCGCGATGATCTTTAAGCTTCTACCAGATATTAAGATTAGATTGAAAACCACCTATACTGGTGCTGCATTGACGACGGCACTTTTTATAATAGGTGAGACGCTTATCAGTATTTATTTTGGTCAGAGCGATCCGGCTTCAGTTTATGGTGGTGCGTCTTCAGTGGTATTAATTCTACTTTGGGTTTACTATACCTGTTTAATCTTATTTTTTGGAGCAGAGTTCACAGTACAATACGCCCTTCTGAAGAAAGAGAAAGTTGAGCCTAACCGTTTTGGTGAACCAGCAATCTACCAAGAGATGAAGAAACTCGAACAACGGAAAGTTCAGCTTAAAGAAGAGAAGTATATCGTAGACCGTTTGAAATCTTACCTGGATGCAGATGAAACTTCAGAAGAAAAAGAGTTTTAAAAACTTTAACTCTTAAACGTCTAGTTTTAATAGGCCCTTAATACAGATTCGCTCTTTCTAATCCTATCTTTGAATAACTAAAAAAAGAAAAATTATGGATAAGAGAATTGCAATTTTAGCAACAGATGGATTTGAAGAAGTAGAACTAGCCTCCCCTAAAGAGGCGATGGAGAAAGAAGGTTTCAATGTAGAGATCGTTAGCCTTAAGTCAGGTAATATTAAATCATGGGACGGTGATAATTGGGGAAAAGACTTTAAAGTAGATAAAACCCTTGACGAGGTTTCAGCAAAAGATTACCATGCATTAGTGCTTCCCGGAGGAGTCATTAATCCAGATAACTTAAGAACAGAAGAGAGTGCATTGATCTTTGTAAGAGACTTTTTCAAACAAAGTAAACCAGTGTGTGCTATCTGTCACGCGCCATGGACTTTAATTAGTGCAGATGTTGTAGAAGGTAGAACGATGACATCTTTTAAAAGTGTTCGTAAAGATCTTGAGAATGCTGGCGCTTTATGGGTAGACCAGGAAGTTGTAGTTGATGAAGCTTTAGTTACAAGTAGAAATCCTGATGACCTTCCAGCATTTAATGCAAAGGTGATTGAAGAAATTAAAGAAGGTAAGCATGATTTACAACATGCATAATTACCA
>CESL01031149.1_pt1 | contig 10695 bp, 10 predicted proteins | sample 531221 | NCBI WGS metagenome assembly CESL01 (sample SAMEA2622197, study PRJEB7988) | marine metagenome | biome: marine biome (ENVO:00000447); feature: mesopelagic zone (ENVO:00000213) & marine oxygen minimum zone (ENVO:01000065); material: "saline water (ENVO:00002010), including plankton...
CCACGCTCATAAAGAACAACGCCGCCAGCCCCAGGGACTGGCCCACTGCTGCGGGCGCGTTACCCATGGCCTCAATGCCGTTAAGCCGGGCGTGAACGCCCACCAGACTGAAAATAAACACCGCCACAAAGCCCAACAATCCGGCGACCACAAAGCTCTTGAGCATGGTCTTTTCCTTGTTCACAAAGCCCCGGTCAGTCAGCACCGGATCGTGGAATGGATAACTGAACAGTTGCAACAGAGCCACCAACAGCAAGTCGAAACCAGCATTGAGCCGGAACTCACCATTAGTCAACAGGGCGCTGGTGTCGTTGGCAGGGATGATCAGGAACAATACCGCCCCCACAAAGAACACAAACACGAAGGCCTGAATCACATCGGTGAAGATCGAGGACCGGAGACCGCCCTTCAGACTGTAAGCCAGGGTAAACACCGTAAACAGCATCGCCGCCGCGTAATACTCCCACTCACCGGGCAACCCGAAGTAACCGCCCACCACCGCGGTGTTACTCCAGACCTCGTTATAGAGCCGGATAAGAACCGCCGCGGCAAACGCCAGACTGGCCAGCCGCCCGAAACGCGAGGTCAGAAAATCCTGCAGACTCCGGGCCCCGGTCTGGGTCCGGATCAGGTAAATCACATAGCCTGCCACCGGGATGGACAGCCAGTAACTGGCATAAGCCAGACCGCCCACCACACCATAAGCCGCCCCCAGATTCGCCGCATTAGTCACCGACTTGGCAAAGATCCAGCTGATAAAAATACTCGCCGTCAGCGACCACTGACCCACCGGGTTGCCCTGATCATCAGCGCCCTTGTAAAAAGAGTTTGCGTTCTTGCTCTTGGGCGACAGCGCATACATAACCACGCCGTAGACCAGCAGGAATCCCCAGAACAGGGATACTTCGGTAAAATTCATTGTCTTGTTCCTGGTTTACGGTTTAACGGATCTACGCAGGCGCCGAACAACTCGCCCCAAAGCGGTAGCACGAGAAACACCGGTGGTGCCGCAACATGATCCGCTCGTCCATACTCTCCGCCAGCGTGCCACCAAGGTCATACTGCGGATCATCGTCCACCAGCGTGCAGGCATACACCCGCACCTGTTCGCCCTTCTTCACCAGCATCCGCGTATAGGTGCACATAAAGTGCGACCGGGATTCCTTCGTCGGATACTTCTCCATGCAGGTCTCGGTAATCTCCGGGCTGCCATCTTCCGAACCAGGCGTGCCCAGGTCCGGAAACGCGGTGAACGCCAGGCCCTCCGGAATGCCCCATTCCCGGAAGATTCCACGGAACGCGGCTTCGATATCAGCCGGAATTTCCTTCGGATCGGTCTGGCGGGCAATGGATACCTTGAAACCCTGTTCGATCAGCCAGCGGATGCCCTGCAAGGCCTCATCAAAGCTGCCCTCGCCGCGGTCCTTGTCATGCCGGGCGCGGTCGGGAAAATCCAGGCTCACCCGGAAGTGGATCGGATAGGGGTTATCCAATAAGGGCAGCACCTGATGCTGGCGCTTGTGCAGCGGCTCAGTGGCGTTGGTGAGCACAAAGCAGGGGCGGTACTGGCTCGCGTAGTCCAGGATATTGACGAAATCCCGGATCACGAAGGGCTCACCACCGGTGAAGGAAAACTGCTCCACGCCCATGTCAATGGCTTCGTGGATAAACGGTTTCACGTCAAGGAGCTTCATGCCCGGGATGCGGCCATCACCGGGATGGGAACCCTCCAGGCAAAACGGGCAGGCCAGGTTGCAGGCGGTACCAGTGTGTATCCACAGCTCTTTTAGCCTGTCGGCATCGATGTATCCCCGGGGATCACCGTTGCGGGTGTGGGTCCAGCGATCACGGGCCCGGGGTTCCAGAACTTCCACGGCCGGAATGCGTTTAGCGCGGGCCGGTCGGGTTTTGGTCAGGGGCATAGTGGCTCCTTGGTGTATTCGTCTTTTTCCCACGGCGCCAGCCATGGAGCTTCTCCAGCAGCTTCAGAATGCCTTCAGGGGCATGAGAGCGCTTCCATTCACCGGCCGCGTACTTGGCCGACTCGTTCCAGGTCGGGTAGGGGTGAATGGTGCCCAGGATCTTGTTCAGGCCCAGACCGTGTTTCATCGCCAGGGTGAACTCGGCCAGGATTTCCCCGGCGTGCGTGCCCACCACCATAGCGCCAAGAATCTTGTCTTTGCCCGGCGGAGTCAGCACCTTGATAAAGCCATGGTCCTCGCTTTCGGCAATCGCCCGGTCCAGGTCATCCAGGCCGTAACGAGTAACCTCGTAGGCCACGCCCTTTGCCTTTGCCTCAGCCTCACTCAACCCAACTCTGGCCACTTCCGGCGAGGTGAACGTAACCCAGGGCATTACCCGGTAATCCACCTTGAAGCGCTTGAACTGCCCGAACAGACCGTTGACGGCCGCGTACCAGGCCTGGTGGGCCGCAGCGTGAGTGAACTGGTACGGGCCGGCCACATCGCCACAGGCAAACACATTCGGGTACCTCAGGCTCATGTCCTCTTCCACCGGTACCGTTCCGTTTGGCAGGGTTTCCACACCAATACGCTCCAGATTCAGGCCGGCGGTGTTGGCTGCGCGGCCAACCGCCACGAGAACCTGATCGAAAGGAATGCGTACCCGCTCACCTTCATGCTTACAGTAGGCAACCTTCTCCCCTTCCTCTATACGAAACTCGGCGGCAGAATGTTTCAACCGAACGTCCACGCCGTCTGCCCGAAACTGTTTCAACACCAGTTCAGAGACATCGGCATCCTCTTTCGCCAGCAGGCGCTCACCCATTTCCACCTGCGTCACCTGACTACCCAGCCGCGCAAACGCATGGGCCAGTTCCGAGCCAATCGGGCCACCGCCGAGCACCAGCAGACGGTCAGGCTGTTCTTCCAGTTGCCACAGGTTGTCCGAGGTCAGCGGCTCCATGTCTTCCAGACCAGGAATTGAAGGTACCGCCGGCTTGCCACCGGTGGCCACGACGATGCTGCGGGCGGTGAGGCGCTCGGTGCGGCCATCGTTGTGCCTTACTTCCAGTTCCCAGGGCGACACAAAGCTGGCTTCACCAGTAATGCAGTCCACACCCAGTTTTCGGTAACGCTCGGGAGAATCGTGGGGCTCAACTTTCGCAATCACCTCCCTGACGCGGTTCATGATGTTTTTGAACGAGCCTTTGACCGGCACCGATTCCAGCCCGTACCGATTGGCATGGCGCAGCGTATCCGCGGCCCTGGCGCTGCGAATCAGGGCTTTGGAGGGCACGCAGCCGGTATTGAGGCAATCGCCGCCCATCTTGTGCTTTTCTATCAGGGCAACCTTCGCTTTCACCGCCGCCGCTATATAGGCAGAGACCAGACCGGCGGAACCACCGCCAATGACCAGCAGGTTGTAGTCGAAATGCGCGGGTTTCTGCCAGCCGGCATACACCTTGCGGCGGCGGATGAAGCCCACCACAAACTTGGCAATCAAGGGAAAGAGACCCAACAATGCAAAGGACAGCAGCAGGTCAGCCGAGACAATGTCGCCGGTGGACTGAATCTGCCCCAACTGGGTGCCGGCGTTTACGTAAACAAACGTGCCAGGCAACATGGCAACCCAGCTCACCACGGCATAGGTGCGCAGCTTCATGGCGGTCAGGCCCATGGCCAGGTTGATCAGGAAAAAAGGGAACACCGGTACAAGCCTCAGGGTGGCCAAGTAGAAGGCACCATCTTTTTCGATGCCACGGTCCATTTTCGCCACTGTGTCTCCGTAACGTTTACGCAACGAATCCCGCACCAGGAAACGAGCAGCCAGGAACGCCAAAGAGGCTCCAACGGTCGAGGCTAAAGACACCGCAGCAAATCCGTACAGGTTTCCGAAGAAAGCCCCTCCTGCCAGAGTCATGACCGTTGCCCCCGGCAAAGACAATGCGGTAACCAGTACATAAACCACCACAAAAGCGGAAAGCGCAATCAGTAGATTCGAATCAATCCAGTCGCCAAGACTCTGCTGATGTCTCTTCAGGTTTTCCAGTGTCAGAAGTTCATTTCCGCCAGCTGCGATAAAGCCGATCACAACAATCGCAATGGCGAAAACAAGAATCCACTTTTTCAATGTCATGAAAGAAACCCTTTAAACACTTGTCGTTTACCTTTGAGACACATCAACTCTACACCTGTTACACCTCGCCCACCTTTTAAACATGCCTATTGGGTTTTACGTCATCGTGCCCTGCCAGATGTCATCAAATACACACGATTGTTTAACAATTCAGTCACAAGTTGTTAGTGCATACAGTCAGGGAAACTTCTCGACACATCGGGCGCCTTGCCGCTATTCTTGAACAACCGCTCACGAAAGAGAATAACCATGACTCACACAGCCCCTCCACACGAGCAGGCGCTAGTATGCGGGCTGCGTGACGGAGACAACCTCGCCTTTCAGGAAGCTGTGCGCAGCTTCACGCCCGGTATGCTCGCGGTCGCCAGGTTTTACCTTGATGAGGCGGCCGCCGAAGACGTCGTGCAGGACTGCTGGGTCGCCGTAATCGATGCCATTCAGAAATTTGAGGGCCGTTCGGGGCTAAAAACCTGGTTGCACCGCATTGTCGCCAACCGTTGCAAGAATCGGCTGCGGGCAAGCAAACGGGAAGTCCCTCTCGACGACTCAGACGGCCTTGAGCCTGATCTGGCGGAACGCTTCAACGCCAGAGGCCACTGGCAATTACCCCCCAGGCTGAAGTTTCATGAATCTGCCGATACGCTGATGGAAAATGGCGCCCTTAACCAGTGCCTGGACAAACATCTCTCTGCGTTGCCGGAAACCCAACGATCCGCCCTGATTCTCTACGAGGCGCACCAGCACAAATCAGACGACCTCTGTAACATTCTCGGGGTCAGCGCGTCCAATCTTCGGGTGTTGTTACATCGTGCCAGGCAGAAGATCTTTCTGATGGTAGAAACCTTCCAGGAGACCGGCGAATGCTGAAATGCAGCGAGCTGGCCAGGATCGCCAGTGACTACATCGACGGCGAGTTGGACACCCGGCGGAATCTGTCGGTGAAAACACATTTGATGATGTGCAAACATTGCCGAACCTTTATCGGTAACCTGCGCGCCAGCAATGAGTTGCTGGGTGCCCACGCCTCGGCACGAACCGAGGAAGCGTTTCTGCGCAAGATTGATGAACGGGTAGCCGAAGCCTTGAACGCCCGAAGAGGCAAAGATGTAGATGGCGACTGACAGCCCACCCTGCAATTCAATCGCAGCTATTTTTGAGCGAACACTCACGTTATGATTGCCCGAATATTCATTGAAAGACCCAGCGGGGAAACAGATGCCCAGACCTCCAAGCTATGATCGGGAAACTGCCCTTGCCAGCGCGGTCGGCCTGTTCTGGCACAAGGGCTACCATGGCAGCTCCATGAAGCAGATTGAGCGGGCTCTGGACATGCGCCCGGGCAGCATCTACGCAACATTCGGCAGTAAAGACGGGCTGTTTTCGGAAGCGCTGGCAAGGTATGCGCACCAGGCAGGCGAAGATCTTGCCTGCCACATGGCCGGCTACAACAACGTGCTGGATGGCCTGCAGGCTTTTCTGGTCAAGATCGCCAGGAGCTGTTCAGAGCCAGACAGCAGCACCCCGGCGCGGGCCTGCCTGATTGTGAAAACGCTGCTTGAATCCAGCAACACCAACACCGCGCTCCATCAAGAGGCAAAGGCCTTACTGACCGCCATTGAAAATGCCTTTACCGAGTTACTGGAAGCCGCCAGAAAGCAGGGCGAGCTGGCGCCCGACACAGATTGCCGACGCCTGGCCAGACTGTATCAAAGTCAGATCATGGGGCTTCGTTCCATCGCCGAACGGGAGCTATCTCGGACCGAACTCGAACAGTTGGGTCAGGATATGGCCGCTATCCTGGAGCCCTATCGGGTCCGGAACTGAATCACCGGGCGGGACCGTTGATTTGCTCCAGAAACGCCGCCGGTAACGCATCAATCACGGGCCGGGCGTCACCGGCCAGCTCCGGGTTCGGCGTCTCCGGTTCCTGACTCAGGGTCACAGGCGATTCGGACCAGTGCAACAGTTCCAGCCGACCGTTTTCCCGCTCCACCAGTGCGGTGCAGTGTTCCACCCAGTCGCCATCGTTACAGTAGAGACCCTCTTCGCTGCGCAGGAAGCCCGCCGAGTGGATATGGCCGCAGATAAAACCGTGATAGTGGCCTTTTTCCGCCGCGGTCAGCGCTGCCAACTCGAAACGGCGGATAAAGGTTCTGGCCTTGCCAATCCGGCTTTTGATCCAGGCCGCCAGCGACCAGTAGGGCTTGCCCTGTAATCGCCGCAGGGCGTTGAACCAGCGGTTCAGACGCAGCAACAACCCATGGGCGCGGTCTCCGACCAGCAGCATCAAAGGGCTGCAGCGCACCACCTGGTCAAACTGGTCGCCATGGCAGACCAGAAACTGACGGTCGTCGGCGGTGGTATGCACGGCCTTGTACTGCAATTCGATGCCGGAAAACGTCTGGCCACAGAAACGCCGGAAAAATTCATCGTGATTGCCCGGGATGTACACCACCCGGGTTCCCGTTGCGGCCAGCCCCAGCAGCTTGTGGATAACCTGTCGGTGGCTGTCTGGGAAATGAGCCCGTCGCTGCATGGCAATCAGGTCGACGATGTCGCCTACCAGGTAAAGTGTCTGGCACTGAATGTTATTCAGGAAATCCAGCAGATAGTCCGCCTGGCAATCGGCGGTACCCAGATGGACGTCGGATATGAATACGCTTCGATACTGTCGCATGGTGCCTCCGGTGAGAACAGGCCTGCTTTCAGGATCCTGACATCACCTTGGCAACACCCGGTGACACCGGGGTGACAGCACCAAGACAATTTGATGAAAGCGGAGCCGATGTGGCCGGCTCCGCTGGCTGCAACTACTGGCGAAGGGCAGGATTAAGCGTGTAGGTGCCGGTTACCCGGGCACTGGCCAGCACATGTCCGGCCATGGCCTGACGCACGTCGTTGCCGTCAAATTCACCCTCCAGGCCCAGGGTGTCCACATCCAGAGCATGCACTTCAAAGTGGTAGTGATGGATGATTTCATCATTCCAGGGCGGGCAGGGGCCGTCATAACCGGCATAGGTGCCGGCCATGTCCGGATTGCCGGCCAGAAACTGGGTGTAATTGTTCACACCACGGACACCAATCGGACCAGGTCCATAATCCTTGCCCTTGGGGCTGACACCATCGCTGTCTTCACCTTCCGGGATCCGCTTTGTGCCAGCGGGAATATCCACCAGCAGCCAATGGAAGAAATCGACGCGTGGCAGGTCGGCCGGCACGGTCTTGCCTTCCTGATTGACGTCGTCGGCGACGCTGGGCACATCCGGGTCAAACATCATTACCACAAAGCTTTTGGTGCCCTCCGGTGCACCATCCCAGACCAGCTCCGGATTCCGGTTGGGACCAAAGCTCATGTGGTCCTGCTCACTGAACACACCGAAGGCAAACTTTTCCGGTACCGGCTGGCCTTCCTCAACACCTCGAACCTGCAGTTTCACGTCGCTTTCTCCTGTCTGTTCTTCAAGTGGATGAGAAGTTTGTAGCAGCGCCAACGGCTCTGTGTCCAGCCCGACAATACTAACGATGGAGCCAATAGGTACTTGGGCTCAATTGTCTCGCTCCAACATCGGCGGTAGTATACGCCCCTGTATTAGCTCCCTAATCATAGACATTCAGGCCAGTGACGACAGCCAAGCGCTTTCATCCGAGAGCGTTTGGCTCTCATCACTTAAAGGTCTGAAACGTTATGGAAAACCTTCATCACATAGTCGTGGTCGGCGGCGGAGCCGGCGGTCTGGAACTGGTCACCAGTCTGGGCAACAAGCTTGGCAAAAAAGGCAAAGCCCGTATTTCCCTGGTCGACGCCGGTCTTACCCATGTTTGGAAACCCCTGCTGCATGAAGTGGCCTCCGGCTCGCTGGACGCCAGCGCCAACGAAATCAATTACCGCGCCCACGCCCGCAAGCACCATTACGAGTTTCAGCTCGGCCGCATGAGCGGTCTGGACCGGACCAATAAAGCGATCGTGATTGCCCCGTTCCGGGATGAAGAAGGCCAAGAAGTAGTGCCGGAACGGCGCCTTCATTACGACACCCTGGTGATTGCTGTTGGCAGCACCGCGAACGACTTCGGCACCCCCGGCGCACAGGACCACTGCCTGTTCCTGGACAGTCTGAAGCAGGCTCGCCGCTTTCATAACCTGATGCTCAATGCCTTCCTGCGCAAAAACCACGAAGCCCTTCAGGGCCAGCCCCATGCCCTGAACATCAGCATCATTGGTGCCGGAGCCACGGGCGTGGAACTGGCCGCTGAACTGAGGCTGGCATCCCGCGAATTGCCCATCTACGGCATGAATCACCTCAAATCTTCCGATGTTTCCATCAGCGTGATCGAGGCGGCCGACCGCATATTGCCTGCGCTGCCCGGGCGCCTTTCCGCCGCAGCCACCCGGGAACTGGAACGCCAGAAGGTCAAGGTATTGACCGGACAACCTGTAAGCGAGGTGCGCGAGAACAGTCTGATCATGAAGGACGGCACTGAACTGCCCTCGGAAATGACCATCTGGGCCGCTGGCATCAAAGCACCGCCGTTCCTGGCGGAACTGGACGGCCTGGAGACCAATCGCGGCAATCAGCTGCTGGTGGAACAGACCCTGAAAACCACCAAAGATGCGGATATCTTCGCGTTTGGTGACTGCGCCGCCTGCCCGCAGCCGGAATCCGACCGGCCGGTGCCACCACGTGCCCAGGCCGCACACCAGCAGGCCGATGCCCTGTTCAAAACCCTCTGCAACCGGCTGGAAGGCAAAGAAGCCGTTCCCTTCGTGTACAACGACCATGGCTCACTGATCAACTTCAGCAAATACACCACCGTCGGCAACCTGATGGGTAACCTGTCCGGACGCAGTATGTATATCGAAGGGAAAGTGGCCAGGCTGTTCTACGTGTCGCTGTACCGAATGCACCAGGTGGCCTTGCACGGTTTCCTGCGAACCGGCGTGATCTGGCTGATGGACAAGATCAGTCGGGCCATGCAGCCACGGTTGAAGCTGCACTGATTCAGCCCCAGTAAAACATCCCCGACTGTTTCCCGAGGATGGTTGCGGCAATGTGCCGGTCGCAGGCTTTGTTGGCGAGGCCATAGCACACGTGCAAGGGCAGGAGGTGCTCTTCCCGGGGGTGACAGAACCGGGCATGGGGCGCTTGCTCCCAATCTGCCAGGCGCTTCGCCCGCTCCGGCTCCGACAGGGAGCTGTCGCCGCAGGTCTGTTCCAGCCAGTCCTCAAAGGCCAGATTACGGGCCTGGATTTCCGGTGTCTGTGCAGCAAAGAAGGCCCGCATGTTGTGGAACGAGAAGCCGGAGCCAAGCACCAGCAGGTGATCGTAATCCAGTGCCTGCAATGCCCGGCCAATCGCAAGGTGCGTACTGGCGTCCAGAGTGTTGACCAGTGAGAGCTGAATGCAGGGAATATTTGCCTCCGGATACATCAGTTTAAGCGGCACAAACGCACCGTGATCCAGGCCCCGCTGGTCATCCAGGCGGGCCTGGATGCCAGCCTGATCCAGCGCCTGGGCGACCTGCTGCGCCAGCACCGGCTCACCCGGGCAGGGGTATTCGATCTTGTAGGCTTCCGAAGGAAAACCGTAATAATCGTAAATCAGCGACGGCGTAGTACCTGAGGTAATGGTCGGGATCGCCTCCTCCCAGTGGGCACTGATCACCAGTATCGCAGAGGGTTTGCACAGGCCAGCCGCTAGCTCTGTTAACCGATCCACCATGTCCTGGTGCCCGGGATCTCCCAGCAGCGGCATGGGGCCGCCACCGTGGGAAACAAACAGTACATCGGTCGCTTTGCTCATGGCGTTCTCTCCCCGGTTCAGCTTTCTTTCTGCAACAGGTTATCGACAGAGAACCGGCCTGCGCCCTGAATCGCCAGAGCGACGGTGGCGGCAAACAGCGTGAGTGCATACTCGTAACCATTATTGGCCATAAACAAGCCATTACCGATATGCACCGCGAAAATGGCCACCAACATGGTGAAAGCCGCAACCACCGCCGCCGGACGTGTCAGTAGCCCGAGCACCAGTGCCAGACCGCCAAAGAATTCGGCACCACCTGCCAACAAGGCCATCAGGTAGCCTGGCTCCAGGCCAATACTGGCCAGCCATTGTCCGGTACCTTCCAGCCCGTATCCGCCAAACCAGCCGAACAGTTTCTGGGCACCATGCGCGGCCAGGATCAGACCCACCGGAACCCTCAGTGCCAGTGCGGCAAAGCCACCATTGGATTGGAGTAATGCCTTTGTGAATTGAGCGTTCATATTCGTCACCTTAAGTCTTTCTCTGATTGGTTTATCCCGAAGCCCTGGCCTCAGGCCATGGGCTCACTTTACTATCACCAATTTCAAAGACTAAGATGACTCTTGTTGCTATATTATCGTCATTTTATTGATAATCATCAGCACAACTCAGATCAGGACACCGCCATGGATCGTATTGAAGCCATGCGCACCTTCGTGACAGTGGTCAACGAAGGCAGCTTCACCCGAGCCGCTGACCGCCTGGACACCTCGCCACAACTGGTCAGCAAATACGTGTCTCAACTGGAGACACACCTGGGCGTTCGGTTGCTGAACCGCACCACGCGCAGGCTCCACCT
>CESL01068662.1_pt1 | contig 10662 bp, 10 predicted proteins | sample 531221 | NCBI WGS metagenome assembly CESL01 (sample SAMEA2622197, study PRJEB7988) | marine metagenome | biome: marine biome (ENVO:00000447); feature: mesopelagic zone (ENVO:00000213) & marine oxygen minimum zone (ENVO:01000065); material: "saline water (ENVO:00002010), including plankton...
CGGCGAACGACCCGGCTTTGAAAACACCCTGCACGCCAAGGGCCTGGACCGCCGCAACGTGGTCACCGTCTCCAACTTCTCCGGCCTGCCCGAATTCCTCCGCGGCACCGACATGCTGGCCACCGCCCCGGAACGCATGAGCGCACAACTCATGCGGGACTTCGCCTGGGTTCCACTTCCCTTCGACTACAAGCCCTTTACCCTGCTGATGCTATGGCACCGAAGGCACCAGAATGACCCGGCCCACCGCTGGGTACGCAACCAGGTGAATTCGGTTGCAGCGACCATGAACGGGCTGAACGATTAATCAATCAGTTTTGTTCATGTATTGCATGAGGCTACAAGCCGTTATCCAAACGCACCATAAACCCTAGACTTCACGTCAATCGTCGACCTAGCGCAACTCTAAAGTCAGGACAAATAGTGTTAGCACTCACAAGCATCTGGACAACCATACTGCTGGCCGCCGCCGTCGCCCTCGGGCCACTGGCCGTGGACATGTACCTGCCAGCATTGCCCCAGATCGGCGCCGACTTCGATGCCGGCACCGATCAGGTCCAGCTGACTCTGAGCGTCTACCTGGCCGGCTTCGCCATAGCACAACTCATCTGCGGGCCGCTGGCCGACCGCTTCGGCCGCAAACCCATCATGATCGGTGGCTTCCTGCTCTTTACTGTTGCGAGCATCGGCTGCGCCCTGGCCAACAACATCGAAACCCTGCAGCTGTTCCGGTTCCTGCAAGCCCTGGGCGGCTCCGCTGGCCCTGTGCTGGGTCGCGCCATCATCCGCGACATCTATACCCCTTGGGAAGCCGCCAAAATCCTCGCCCTGCTGGCCAGCATCATGGCCCTGGCACCGGCGGTGGCCCCTACCCTGGGCGGCCTGATGGTTAGTGGTCTCAGCTGGCACTGGATCTTCATCGCCATGGGCGGCTACGCCCTGGTCATGGCCGCGGTCACCGCCTTTGGCATCCCTGAGCCCCTGAAACCGGAGTATCGCCAGCCCCTGCGCCTGTGCCACCTGTTCGCCAACTACCGGCGCATCAGCACCGACGCCAGCTTCATTGGCTACACCCTGACCAACGCTGCCATCTACGGCGGGCTGTTTGCCTTCCTGTCCGGCGCGTCCTTCGTGCTGATTGACGTACTGGGGGTTCAGCCGGAGCACTTCGGCTTCTACTTCGCCGCCATCGTGGTGGGCTACATCGCTGGTAATCTGGGCTCCATCCGACTGGCGCGTTACCTGGGCCCGGATCAGATCCTGTTCTACGGCCTGGTCACCGCCCTGGCCGGCGGCGCCATCATGGCGCTCCTGGCCTACCAACAGGTTTACAGCCCGTGGGCGGTGATGATTCCCCAGGCCATCTTCATGGCCGGTACCGGCCTGGTACTGCCCCAGTGCATGGCCGGCGCCCTGGCCAACTTCCCCACCATGGCTGGCTCCGCCTCCGCGCTTTTTGGATTTATCCAGATGAGCGCCGCCGCCATCGCCGGCGCCATCGTCGGAGCCCTGCACAATGGCACCCCTCTGGTGATGGCCACCGTCATCGCCACCTGCGCCGGACTGGCCATGATCGGCTACCTGCTGCTGGTACAGCGCTACCCGGCGAAAGCCTTCGAAACCGGAAAAGCCAGCGCCTGAAAGGCTCGCACGAGCATGATCTAGCTAAAGTCGGGGATGAAAAGTCATCCAAAGTAAGCTACACAGAGTAAGTTGCAGAACATAAAGCCAAGGAACTCTCAACAAACTCAGGAGCAGCATATGAGCAACGTCACCCTCGACGGCAACCCCATTGAACTGAGCGGAAAATTCCCCCAGCCGGGCGACAACGTACCGCCCTTCACTCTGACCAGCAGCGGACTGGAAGAAGTCAAACTCGACAACTGGGCCGGCAAACGCAAAATCCTCAACATCATCCCCAGCATCGACACCGGTGTATGCGCCGCCAGCACGCGCAAGTTCAACGAAAAAGCCGGCAACCTCGACAACACCGTAGTACTCGTTATCTCCGCCGACCTGCCCTTCGCCGCTTCCCGTTTCTGTGGCGCCGAAGGCCTGAAAAACGTGGAAACCCTGTCCACTTTCCGCAACTACAGCTTCCAGCAGGACTACGGCGTGGCCATCCAGAACGGCCCCCTCGCCGGCCTCTGCGCCCGCGCGGTGGTGGTACTGGACGAGAACAACAAGGTAATCCACAGCGAACTGGTCAACGAGATCAAGAACGAGCCGGATTACGATGCGGCTTTGAGTGTGCTCTGATATTCATTGAACCTCCAAACCCCTGTTGATCGATAGACTACAGGGTATTGCACCACGGTCCGGGTGACCGGGTGGGGTGGGCTTTCCAAAAATTTGCGGAGCCAGGGATGGCGGAGCAGAAGCGCCACATGGATGTGCCGAAGGAGCGTTTTTTGGAAAGCCCACCCCGCTCGGTCGCTTGCATCTGAGCCGAGTGCATGCACCCGACACAAGAACTGCTAGAATTCCCGCCACACTCAATACCAAGGCCCTCAAGCTAACGTGCAAAACCACCTGCAAAACGCCTCCCTGGGCCGCCAGCTCTACCACATGACCTGGCCCATGCTCTTCGGCGTGCTCTCGCTGATGACCTTCCAGCTCACCGACAGCGCCTTCGTCGGCCAACTCGGCCGCGACCCGCTGGCAGCGCTGGGCTTTACCGTGCCCATGCAACAACTGGTCAGCGGCATGTACGTAGGGCTGGGCATCGCCACCACCGCCATCATCTCCCGCACACTGGGCCAGGGCGACGACATGCGCGCCCAACGCCTGGGCGGCCTGGTGGTCGCCATTGGGGCCGGCCTGGCTTTCCTTCTATGCCTGTCGGTCTGGCTCCTGCAAAACCTGATCCTGGACCTGCTCGGCGCCGAACAGGCCCTGCGGCCAGTCATCAGGGAATACTGGGCACCCTGGCTACTCTCCGCCTGGACCGGCGCCATGGTCTACTTCAGCTACGCTGTGTGCCGCGCCAATGGCGACACCCGCCTGCCGGGCTACATGATGATCATCACCAGCCTGCTCAACATCGCCCTGGACCCGCTGTACATCTTCGTGTTCGGCTGGGGTCTGCCCGGCGCCGCCTGGGCCACCATCACCGCCTTCGGCATTGGCGCGCTGATCGTCTACCCGACCCTGCTCAAACGCCAGTGGCTAAGATTCGACCTGCTCCAACTGCAACTGGCTCAGGCTGTACGCCAGCTTGGCGGCATCATGGCGCCGGCCATGGTCAGCCAGCTGATGCCACCTATCTCAGCCATGCTGGCCACGGCACTGGTGGCAGGGTTCGGCTCTGCTGCGGTGGCCGCCTGGGGGCTGGGCACTCGTCTGGAGTTCTTTTCCATTGTGGTAGTGCTGGCCCTGACCATGTCCATGCCGCCAATGATCGGCCGCATGCTGGGGGCAGGAGAAGTCGAGAAGATCCGCAAGCTGGTTCGCATTGCGGTGCGCTTTATCGTGATCTGGCAGCTTGCCATCGGGCTGATCTGGCTGGCCGCCTCCGGCTTCGTCTCTGGCCTGTTCAGCCGCGATGCCGGAGTGCAGGACATTCTGGTGAGCTATCTGCTGCGAGTGCCACTGAGCTACAGCGGGCTTGGCGTGTGTATTCTGATGGTGTCAGTGAACAACGCACTGGGCATGCCCATGCGCGCACTGCTGATTTCCACTCTGCGGTTATTCGCCTGCTATCTGCCCCTGCTCTGGATTGGCGGGCAACTGGCCGGGCTGACCGGGCTGATGTCCGGCGCTCTGGTGGGCAACCTGCTGGCCGGCACCATGGCCTATAGCCTGTATCGCCAGGGTATGAGCCGGTTGCGCCAGCAGGGGTAATACTCAGGCAAACCGGGCGCGGAAGCTCTCGGGCATGGGGGTTACTTCCCGGCTCTGGTAGTTAAAGAACACGAAACCGTACTTGGCCAGCGCCACTGGTTGCCCGCTGTCGGCCTTGGTGACCCGGAACACGAAATCACCGCCGTATTTGTTGAAATCCATCAGCCCCACTTCAAAGCGCAGCAGGTCCGGGTAGAAGGACTCACCCTGATACATGGTCGCGAGATCCGTGACGATGATGCCCACACCATCGTGGCCCGCCTCTTCAATGCCGTGCTCCACCAGGAACTGGGCGCGCGCTTCAGACAGCATGGAGATCAGCGCGTCGTTGCCCAGGTGGTTGGCGCCGTTGATGTCGGTAATGCGGACCGGCAGGCGGGTTTCGAAGGTGAAGGCGGTGTCGGGAAAGTCGAGTTTGATTCTGGCCACTTTGGGGTCCCCTGGGGTGCGCTTGGTGCGATTGAGTGATGGGGGTGCATCATACTCCGACCTTTGTCGCTTCTCATCCTGTGGGTTGTTCGGGTATCTTGCTGTAAACGTCGTAGCGCCGCGAATGCTGGTTCGGTCGGCCGTAGAGATAAGCTTTCCAAAACACGCTGTGTATACATCCCTGTACGCTCTGCTCCGCCATCCATGGCTCCGCAAGGTTTTGGAAAGCTTATCCCTACGCCCTCATCCTGGCCTTGAACGCGCACCATAAAAACAGCAAAAAGACAGAGAGCCTTATGAACATCCGCCCCGCCGCCACCCTGGTTCTGACCCGTGATACCGATAACGGTATTGAAGTCCTGCTTCTGCAACGCACCTGGGATGCGGTGTTTCTGCCGGGTTATTACGTGTTCCCGGGGGGTGCGGTGAATGCGCAGGAGCCGGAGGGGCGGGCTCATGTGGTGGGTGTGGAGGATGCCGACATCAGTCAGACCATGAGTCTGGATGAAGGCGGGGCGGATTACATGCTGGCGGCGGTTCGGGAGTGTTTTGAAGAGGCGGGGATTCTGCTGGCTCAGGATGCGTCCGGTCAGTTGATTGGCGCCGATCACGGGGTTCACAGTGAGCGAATGGCGTTGTTTCAGGAGGAGATTTCGCTGGCGCAGTTGTGCGCGAAGCATGGTTTGACGGTGCCGCTGGACCGGTTGGCGTATCTGAGCCACTGGGTGACGCCACCGGGGCCGCCGCGCCGGTTTGATACCCGGTTTTTTGTGGCCGTGGCGCCGGAGGGCCAGGTGGCGAGCCATGATGGTACGGAAACCATTGATCACGTCTGGATTGCGCCGGCTCAGGCGCTTGAGGAACATCGGGCCGGTGCCCGGTTGCTGGGGTTACCGACGATCCGGACCTTGCGGGTACTGAGTGAGTTCGGCACGACCGGCGAGCTGATGCGTTATGCCCACGCCAATCCCCCGGAGGCGTTTCCGGATCAGCCCTGGCCGGCGGTGCGCAAGGGCAAACCGGTGATGCTGGAACCCAACGCTCCAGCCTATGACGAGGCAGTCAAGCTGGATCCGGAAGGTGAAGGATCAACCCGTGCGGAGATTGTTCCCGGGGAGCCGGTGGAGGTTGCCGCCGGGGTGGTACGGCTGACCGCGCCGAACCCCGGGATGATGACCGGCCCGGGCACCAACACCTATATTCTCGGCCATGAGCGCTTTACGGTGCTGGATCCGGGCCCGGCGAACGAGGCGCATATCGAGCGGATTCTGGAGCTTACCGGTGGTGTGGTGGATCAGGTGGTGGTTACCCACACCCACATGGACCACTCCCCGGCCGTGGTCCAACTCAAGGCCCGCACCGGTTGCCGGGTATTTGGCTGGCCAGCGCCTGAGGGCGCGGGGCAGGATTCGAGTTTCGCACCGGATGATCAACCCGGGCACGGCGATCTGATTGTGACCGAAGCGGGCATCCTGAAGGTTTTGCATACCCCGGGCCACGCCTCGAACCACCTGTGTTATCTGTTGCTGGATCAGGAATTACTGTTTTCCGGGGATCACATCATGCAGGGATCAACGGTGGTGATTAACCCACCGGACGGTGATATGAAGGCCTACATTGATTCCATGTACGATCTGCTGGCCGAGCCTGTGCGCTTCATTGCACCGGCCCATGGTTTTCTGATGGGCCAGCCTGCGGCGGTGATGGATTACCTGATCACCCACCGGCTGTCCCGGGAACACAAAGTGTGGCGGGCTCTGGAGGCGCTGGCACCGGTCAGTCTGAAAGACCTGACCGCCAGGGCCTATGACGATGTCCCGGCCGCCATTCACGGCCTGGCCGCCCGCTCAGCGCTCGCGCACCTGCTGAAGCTGGAAGCCGAACACAGGGCGTTCGCCGACGACGGGCTCTGGCACGTGGTCGCGCCAGACTGAGGCTACTTCTTGGCGATCACCCATACCGCGTGCACGATGCCCGGAATGTAACCCAGGATGGTCAGCAGGATGTTGATCCAGAAATGCTTGCCGATACCAACCTGTAAAAAGACGCCTAACGGCGGTAACAGAATTGCTACCAGAATTCGCAAAAGATCCATTCAGTTCTCTCCTTGACGGGCGTAAAACAGTCATATCACTGCAAGATAGCAGTGATATGACATTTCACCATATTGAACCGGGTAAATTCGGCCCGGTTTCATGAAAGTGGCATTAAACCTCTGTCACAGCCGTATTCATGATTGAGGCTCATCCCTATCCTTGGGGCCACATCGTCAGGTAATTGAGGACTTATGCTGAGAGCAAGGCTCAGATATTCCATCACTAGCGCACTCACATCATCACTCCTGGTTTTGGCGACGCCCGCCGTGCTGGCCGAGGCAGTCAGTTCCAAGGCAGACGCCACCGCCCTGTTGGTGGCCGATCTGGCGGAAGATGAAAACGTTGAGGATGTTGAGCACTCGGAACCCCGCCGGGGCTCTGCGCAGGCACGCGCCCAGGCTGAGACAACCAGCGAACAGAGCAGCCCGCAGGCACCCCCGGTGGAGGCACCGGAGGCAGCCAACAAGCCCCGTGAAATCGCACCCAATATCGACCTGAAAGAAGTGGCCCCGCTGCCGGAGCCGGAGCCCGAGGCAAGCGATTCCGGGGATTCTGCCGTGCAGCCGGAACCTCAGGCCGAAATACAATCCGGGACAGCCGACGCGGCCGGGAGCAACACCCCGGCGTCCCCGGACGATATTGCCGAAAAAGAGCCGGAACCAGCAGCACCCGTGCCCGCAGAGAGTTTCACACTGCTGGGCAAGGAAATTCTACCCGGCACTGCGACACGACTGGCCTGGTCGCCAGGCATTCAGATTGCCGGGTTGTCCCAGATTACCCCGGTACTGGTGGTCAATGGCGTTAACCAGGGCCCGACCCTGTGCCTGACCGGCGCGGTTCATGGTGACGAGCTCAACGGCATCGAGATTGTCCGTCGCAGCATGTACGACCTGAACCCGGAAAAACTCAGTGGCAGGGTTATCGGCGTGCCCATCGTGAACCTCACCGGCTTTCAGCAGGGCAGCCGCTATCTGCCGGATCGTCGCGACCTGAACCGGCATTTCCCCGGCACCCCGGACGGCACACTGGCCGACCGCGTTGCCCATTCCCTGTTTAACAACGTTATCCGGCACTGCGACATGCTGGTGGATATTCACACCGGGTCACTCAAGCGCACCAACCTGCCGCAACTGCGGGCCGACATGAACAATCCGGATGTCGCCGAATTCACCCGGGGCTTTGACCGGATGGCCGTGGTTCACAGTTCCGGTTCACCCGGCATGTTGCGTACCGCGGCTACCGAAGCAGGAATCCGCACCGTGACACTGGAGGCCGGGGAATCCCTGCGCATCCAGGAACACCAGATCGAAGCGGGCGTAAACAGCCTCAATAGTCTGATGGAAAAGCACGGCATGATTTCCCGCATGTTTGTCTGGGGCGATCCGGAGCCGGTGTATTACGACTCTACCTGGATCCGGGCCCAGCATGGCGGCATCCTGTTCAGCGAAATCAAGCTTGGAGCGACGGTATCCGAGGGCGAGGTACTGGGTTATGTCGCCGATCCAATCACCAACGAACAGCATCCGATTCGCGCCTCCTCGGACGGCCGGGTCATCGGCATGGCGGTGGATCAGGTGGTGATGGCAGGGTTTGCCGCCTACCACATAGGTACGGAGGCACAAGTACCCGGAGAATAGTATGCTAGGCGTTTTCCATGGGCACGGAACCAGCAGGAGACGGAGTGTCTGACCTGAACGCCACAACGCAAAACTCCGGGCAAACCCTGGCCTACATCGGTCTGGTGCTGACACCGCTGTTCTGGGCCGGCAACGCCGTGGTGGCCCGCGGCACGGTCGAGCATATTCCGCCATTGTCCATGTCGTTCTGGCGCTGGGTACTGGCCCTGGCCATTATCCTGCCGTTCGGCTTACCCGGTATCTGGCGCCACCGGCAGGTGATTCGTCAGCGCCTCGGGTCCATGATTGCACTGGCCACCTTCAGCGTTGCCGCTTTCAATTCCCTGCTCTACGTCGCGGCCATGACCACGACAGCCACCAACATCGCGCTGATCAACGCCACTATCCCGATTTTTGTCGCGCTGCTGGCCTGGCTGTTGTTGGGTGACCGGACCCGCCTGATTCAAATACTGGGCATTGCCATGGCCCTGGCCGGCATTCTGTGCGTGATTGCCCGGGGAGATGTGTCGGTGCTGACTGGTCTGCAGGCCCAGCCCGGAGACCTGGTAATGGTGGCGGCGGTGTTCAGCTGGGGCCTGTTCTCGGTACTGCTGCGCCGGCAGGCGGTGCCACTGCCGGCACTGACCTTCCTCACCACGCAGATCCTGCTGGGCACCCTGATTCTCGCGCCGGTTTACCTGCTGGACTTTCTGTTTTTCAGCGGCGGCTTTGCCCTGTCACAAAGTACCGCCCTTCCTCTGATCTATTTTGCGATTTTTCCGGGCATTCTCGCCTACGCCTTCTGGAATCATGGCGTACACAGTATTGGCCCTGCCCGGGCTGCCATTTTCATGTACCTTACGCCGGTTTATGCCTCTGTGCTTGCGGTGGTTTTCCTCGGGGAAAGCCTCAGCCTGTTTCATCTGGCGGGTGGACTGCTGATACTCGGAGGCCTGATACTGGCGACCCGAACCGGCCGGCGTCTGTCCCGCCCGCCTGTCACTGCACTGGATAAAGGAGAGCTGAATGACTAGGCAAACCGCCGCTGCATATTCCTGGCCGGCCATCATTACCCTGATGCTGGCCGCTCTTTCCCTGAACGTCGCGGCAGCCCCCTGCGACCCGGATGAGTCCAAATGGGCGCCATCCCGCTACTACCCGGCCGGAGCGGTAGTGCACCATGACGGCGAGTGGTACCAGTCCCGGGAGCTACACCAGGGCCTGGAGCCGGGTATTACCTTCGACTGGAAACAGCTCGATTCTGCACCCGAATGCTCCGGCGAGGCAGCGCCCCCGGCCCCGATCGACAAGTCCGATGTAGAAACCGGGCGAACTGCGCAGACAGGCACGGTCACCGGAAGCCCGGATTCACCAGCCTCGGAATCGTCCAGTGACAACGAACTGTGCGAGCAGCCCGACCAGTGGCTGTTCTCGGAGAGCTACACCGTGGGCAGCGAAGCCAGCCATGGCGGCAAGATCTGGAAGGCGATCCGCCCGACCAGCGGCGATATGCCCGGGATGAATACGCCGCCGCACTGGCAGCTGGTTGAAGATCACTGCTCCCTGGAAAATCAGCTGCCCTGAAGGGCCGCCTCAATACGGTCGAGAATCTGCGCCAGTACCGCTCTCGGGCAGCCGATGTTCAGCCGCATGAAACCGCTGCCCTGGCTGCCGAAACTTAGCCCCGGATTGAGGCCAACCCCCGCCCGTTGCACGAAGAAGCGTTTCAGGGCGGTGTCGTCCAGCTGCAGGCCCCGGCAATCGAGCCAGATCAGGTAGGTGCCTTCCGGCGCCGCGGTTCGGATGCCCGTGAGTCGGCGGTCAACCTCCTGCACCACGAAATCGCGATTGCCCTTCAGATAGGCCATCAGATCATCCCGCCAGGGACCACCATGGCGATAGCCTGCCTCGAACCCGGCGATGCTGAACGGGTTACACTGCGGCAGGTGCAGCCGTTCGAACACCGTTTTCATGGCCTTGCGGCGCTCCGGATCCGGAATCACCAGGGCCGACAGGCCCAGCCCCGGCATATTGAAGGTCTTGCTCGGCGCAACCGCCGTTATCAGCGCATCATCCCCTTCGGCCAGGGTCGCCAACACCCGATGAGCAGGCTTGTCTGGATAGGTAAGATCGCAGTGAATCTCGTCCGACAGCACCACCAGGCCATGACGGCGCGCGATGTCCAGCACCTGAACCAATTCCGCCTCGCGCCAGACCCGTCCCACCGGATTATGGGGCGAACACAGCAGCAATACCTTGGCCTCCGGCCGGGCGGCGCATTGCTCCAAATGCTCCAGATCCATGCGGTAGTCACCGGTTTCGTCTGCCATCAACGGATTTTCAATCACGGTCCGGCCGGTATCCCTGACCGAGCTGAAAAACGGCGGGTACACCGGCGGCTGTATAATCACGCCCTCTCCGGGTTGGGCAAAGGCCAGGCAGGCAGCGTTGAGGGACGGCACCACCCCGGGTGCCATGACAATCCAGTCTCGCTGGATGCCCCAGCCATGACGGCTTTCAAACCACTGGATCATGGCCTCATAAAGGCTGTCCGGGAAAAGGGTATAGCCATATACCGGATGCTGCGCCCGCTCGGTCAGAGCACGGGTGACCGCTTCCGGGGCCGGGAAGTCCATATCGGCGACCCACGCCGGTATCACATCGTCACGGCCGAATAC
>CESL01059608.1_pt1 | contig 10657 bp, 8 predicted proteins | sample 531221 | NCBI WGS metagenome assembly CESL01 (sample SAMEA2622197, study PRJEB7988) | marine metagenome | biome: marine biome (ENVO:00000447); feature: mesopelagic zone (ENVO:00000213) & marine oxygen minimum zone (ENVO:01000065); material: "saline water (ENVO:00002010), including plankton...
TTAATGTTGAGTTTGTTGATGAATATTTATCCTCAAACGAAGCAAAAAAACAACTAAAATACAGCCATAAACATCCAAACGCAAAGCGCGGTGAGGTTGATAAGTATTCATCACAATTAATTTTACAAACTTGGCTAAATGAAAACTGACCAGATTAGTAATGCTGTACAACTAGACCCTTCTGGTAAGTTAATACATCTTTTAGGTCTAGAGGGCTTAAGTAAAGAGCACCTGAACCATATCCTTGATGTTGCTGAAAACCTAATTGACTCAGATGGAAAACTAAAAAAATCAAAGGCTCTTGACAATATGTCTATAGCTAACCTGTTTTTTGAGCCATCTACTAGAACTAGAAATACCTTTGAAATTGCTGCAAAACGTACAAGTGCGAACGTAATTAATGTTGATCTAGAGAACTCTGCCACCAAAAAGAACGAGTCTATTATTGATACTATGCAAACTCTCAAGGCTATGCAAATTGATATGTTTGTAATAAGACACAAACAAAATGGTTTACCTCATCTTGTAGCTGAAAGCATAGATGACGTTTCAATTCTAAATGCTGGAGATGGTGTCAATGCACACCCAACACAGGCTCTACTTGACATGCTAAGCATTCGCCAACACAATAAAAACTTTGAAGAAATTTCTGTTGCTATTGTTGGAGATATCGTACATTCGCGTGTAGCGCATTCAGGCATTCAGGCATTAAAAACCCTCGGAACAACTGATATAAGGCTGATTGCACCACCGCCTCTTCAATATAATGATGTTGATTCTTCATCAATAAGTTGCTATGAAGATATAGAGCTTGGACTTAAGGATTGTGATGTTGTAATGATGTTAAGGCTGCAAAAAGAACGCATGATTGAAGCGGACATACCAAACGAAAGTGAATACTTTGATAGCTTTGGCCTTAACCCTAAAAGACTGTCCTTGGCTAAGCCAGATGCCATAGTCATGCATCCAGGACCGATAAATCGTGGAGTAGAAATAGACTCTGTTGTTGCCGATGGTCCTCAGTCAGTAATACTACAACAAGTAACCAACGGAATCGCTGTCCGTATGGCCTCAATGGAAATACTTGCTGGAAAGTCTTAGCTATGGAAAACAACATAGATTATGACTTAGTAAAAAGCTCTCTACACAAGCTAAATACTGACGAAACGATATCAAGTGCTCACGGAATTTTGTGTGGTTTCGCTTGTGTTAAGCCAGACCTGCAACTAGATGATTGGCTAAATGAAGTATTGATTAACGTTGATCTTGCAAATGTTAAACAAAAAATTGCTCATCAAGAGTTGGCCGAAATATATAACAACACTTTGTCTCAACTAAATGACCCGACCCTGAACTTTGAACTTCTAATTGCAGATGAAAATTGTACATTAAGGGAGCAGGCTGACACACTAATACAGTGGTGCCAAGGCTATCTAGTAGGCCTTGGGTTAAATAAAATTAGCACTCTGGACGAACAGGTATTGGAAATGATTAAGGACTTTAGTGAAATATCTAAGCTTGACATTGATGTTTTAGATGATGAACAAAATGCTCAGGACCTTAGCGAGATTATTGAGTTTGTCCGCATGGGAACTCTATTCGTTCAAGAGGTGCTGCAACCCTCCAAGCAAGATTACATTAGCCCAGATACGTTTCATTAGTTGACTTGATCCATGTTAGTTGGGTGGCTGCCTAACCAAACCTGAGGAAAATAAAAACAACCACCCTGTAGAAAATCTTAGTTATCTCATGGGTGAAATAATGATTTTCTATATATTATTTTATACTAATATAATATATTATTAATATAATATTTATATTACTATTACAATAGCTGAGTTAGGATTCTTTGGTAAGTCGCCAATTATCTCATCTTGAGGAGATGCGATAAAATCTTGGGGGAGAGTGGCGACTTGATATATATTATATCATATAATTATAATATATGGAATAACTTATATATAAAATATTATAGCTTAATATTTATTAAATTTGTGGTGGCCAAACCTGGAATTGAACCAGGGACACAGGGATTTTCAGTCCCTTGCTCTACCAACTGAGCTATATGGCCAAAAGTCAGAATTATACCAACAAATATTGGCTTAATCGCCTAAAAACTTTTCTGCATCTAATGCCGCCATACAGCCTGAACCTGCTGATGTAATCGCTTGACGATAAACATGGTCGGCCACATCTCCAGCAGCAAATACACCTTCAATACTTGTCTGGGTAGCGTTACCCTCAGTGCCACTTTGAACTTCAATATAGCCATGCTTCATTGTTAAATGACCATCAAAAATAGCAGTATTTGGAGCATGCCCAATGGCAATAAATACGCCATGAACATCAATCTCTTTAGTGCTGCCATCATTACCCTTTAGACGTAGCCCTGTAACCCCCATCGGATCTCCCAAAACTTCATCCAGATTGTGGTCATACTCAATACTAATATTTCCGGTTTTGGATTTCTCAATAAGCTGGTCCGAGAGTATTTTTTCAGAAGAAAACTTGTCACGCCTGTGTACGATTGTCACATGGTCTGCAATATTTGACAAATAAAGAGCCTCTTCTACTGCTGTATTTCCTCCACCTATAACTGCAACTTTTTGATTCCTATAGAAGAACCCATCGCAAGTTGCACATGCAGATACACCTCTACCCTTGTACTCTTCCTCTGAATCTAAACCCAAATATTTGGCTGTCGCCCCTGTTGCTATGATGACAGCGTCAGCTGTATAGTTATTGCTGCCTCCTGTTAACTTGAAAGGTCTAGTTGAAAAATCAACGCTATTTATATGATCATTAATAATTTCAGTATTAAAGCGTTCTGCATGCTTTTTCATACGCTCCATAAGTTCAGGGCCCTGCACACCGTCGTTATCGCCTGGCCAATTATCAACTTCTGTAGTGGTCATCAATTGCCCGCCCTGCTCTATACCACTAACTATCACTGGATCCAGGTTAGCTCTTGCGCTATATATAGCTGCAGAATAGCCGGCAGGACCAGAACCAATTATCAATACCTTACAATGTTTATTTTCACTCATTTGAATACTTTATACTTATACACAATCGAGATATTATAATAGATGCTCCTAATTATTTCCATTTTACTGGTGGTTATTCAAACATAAATTATGGGGCCTTTAAATCAAATTGAAAAACAAAAATAAAACAAAATCAGCAACTACAAACCATAAACCACGTTCGCGACTAATTAGTGAAGTTATTTTTATCTCTTTGTCTTCAATTGGTCTTGCCTATCTGGTAGCACTTGCAAGTTATTCACCATCAGAAAACCCATGGTCTGGAGATGTTGAGTTGGCAAAGCCGGTATATAATCTTGCCGGGGTTTTCGGTGCATATTTAAGTGACATTTCTTTATCAATATTTGGATATGCATCCTACCTTATTCCGCTAGCACTTATGCGCTGGGGGTACAACATTCACAAGCAAGAAAGCCTTGGGCGTCCTAATAAATTTATTTTGGGTTTGCGCTTTATTGCCTTTATTGTGTTGTTGTTATTTACTACAGCGTTTCTGGCTCAGAATACTGAAGATCCTGCAGGGGGCTATATTGGCTTTACAATGCACCAATACTTTGGCGTTATTTTTGGGTCAACATCCTTGATTATTTATTTAGGAATTATCATGGTCAGTTTTAGTATTGCAAGCACAAAGTCTTGGCTTGACTTAATTGATTCCATTGGCAGTTATTTATCTAATTATTTTTCAAGGTTGCGTGAAAAACGTATAAACAAAAGAGCAATGAGGGCTGCTAAAGTTTCAATAACACCAAAAAAACCTTTACAACAACCTCAAACGGTTTCCAAGTTAAATAAACCCAAAAAGACAAAAACTGATAAAAATAATAAAAAAGTAATACCTACCAAACCTGCCAACTTGTTTAGTACAAATACGGCCACAGGACTGCCACAGCTAGAACTCTTAAATGACACTATCCCTAGTACTTCAGGCTATTCAAAACAGTCACTAGAAGATATGTCAAGACAGGTTGAAATAATACTTAGAGATTTTGGTTTTGATGTTTCCATTAACACTGTAATCCCGGGTCCTGTTGTTACACAGTTTGAGCTATCCCTTGCACCAGGAGTTAAAGTAAGCCAGATAATCAATTTGCACAAGGACTTAGCTCGAGCGCTATTAGTAGAGAGTGTTCGTATTGTTGATGTGATACCAGGAAAGCCTGTTATTGGGCTTGAAATACCAAATGCCAGTCGTGAATTAATTAACCTAAAAGAAATCCTATCCACTGAAGATTTTATTAAATCTGACTCAACTCTCACTATGGCTTTAGGTAAAGACATTAACGGTTATCCGGTTATAGGCAATCTTGCTAAGATGCCTCACCTTCTAGTTGCTGGTGCAACAGGTATGGGGAAATCAGTAGGCATAAATGCAGTTATTCTGAGTATCCTATTTAAAGCTAGATCGGACCAGGTTCGTATAATAATGATCGACCCTAAAATTGTTGAATTAGCATGCTACGAAGGAATTCCTCATCTATTAACTCCTGTTATTACTGATATGAATGAAGCAGCAAGCGCTCTTTGGTGGTGTGTTAACGAGATGGAACGTCGCTACTCCTTGCTAGCAAAGTTTAGTGTTCGCAATATTGACGGATTTAATGCCAAACTTGGCAAGGCCAAGGCTAAAAATAAGCCTTTGCTTGACCCGTCCTTTAACCCAAAAACTGCAGCAGAAGGCGAAACAGCTACAGAACTTGAAGCGTTACCTCAGATTATGTTAGTAATTGATGAGTATGCTGATATGCTTGGAGCACTGGCACAAGATGATCGCGCAAAAGCTAAACGCGTTGAAGCACTAATTGTTCGTTTAGCGCAAAAGGCTCGTGCAGCCGGTATTCACTTAATAATATCTACCCAAAGACCAAGCGTTGATGTAATTACTGGGCTTATAAAATCTAATATCCCAACACGAATAGCATTTAAGGTTTCTAGTAAGGTAGATTCTCGCACTATACTGGACCAAGGTGGTGCAGAACAGTTACTGGGTATGGGAGATATGCTTTATATGACCCCAGGTATTTCACACCTAACTAGAATTCACGGTCCATTTGTTGATGATGATGAAATATTGCGCGTTGTTGACTTCCTTAGAGAAAACTCAGAGCCAAACTATTTAGATGGGATTCTAAACGCTCAATCTGAAGATACTTCCAACACTGGAGATAGTGGTTCCACTAGAACTGGTGAGCTTGATCCTTTATATGATGAGGCAGTACAAATTGTAACAACAAGTAGGAGGGCATCTATTTCGAGCCTACAAAGACGCATGCGTATTGGCTATAATCGTGCAGCCAGAATTATTGAAGATATGGAAGCTAGCGGTGTTGTTAGTACAATGAATAGTGCCGGAAATAGACAAGTGCTAGCACCAGAGCCTATAGATTCAGACAGCTAATTAAGTGTTAGCTAAATTGTATTTTTAGCCGAAACCTCTAGTGCGTGCATCATTGATTTACCAAAAGAACGCATGGTAAGAAGTGCAAATGAGTCCTCTTCTTCTTTATAAATTATTGTGCCAATATGTTCCATAACGGTTCTTGATACGTCGCCCACACTAAATATTTCTGGGTCAAGGTTTAGTGGACATATCCTCTCCAGAACTTTACAAGATTCAGCTCCTTTTACTCTTATCATAGACCAAGTGTCGGACTGGTCAGTATAGTATGCGGGTGCATTAAATTTATTTTTTATATAAGACTCTGCATCATCGTTATCGTAAGAAAAATAAACCATAAGTTGGCTTTGTTGTAGCCTCCAAAAAGTTATTGAACCATCGTCTGAGTTAGAAGATTTACAGATATCTGGAATAGAGATTCCACAAGACTTCTTAACTGACTTAGCTATCTCATCTGTCTTGTCTTTTGGCATTGCAAGCATTACTAAGGACTGGCCAACAATCTCACTTATAGTAACTCCCTCGAAATCATATCTTGCACCCTCAAGAGGTGAAAGTTTTGTTAATGTATAGTTAGACACGTAAACGCTCCCCTTCAGGGTCAACGAAGTGTGGACTTACAATCTCCACCTCTACATCATTTCCCCTTAATAAATCAACTGCACGAACGGTCTCTCCCTTTCTGTTTTGTCCGTTTTTAATAAAACCTAAACCAATATAGTGCTCCATAATGGGCGAATATATACACGAAGAAATCCAACCTTGATCATTATAAGTTATTGGCTCATCTCCAATATTGACCAGATGTGCTCCTGCCTGGAGAAGGTCTCCTGTATTGACAGGTTTGAACCCTACCATCTGCATTCTGTCGTCCCTTTGTAGCTCTTCTCTCATACCGAGTGTATAACCAATGAAATCCTTTTTGCCGGATATCATTCCGCCCATACCCAAGTCATAGGCACTAGTTTGCCCATTTAGTTCAGGTCCAGCGGCATGGCCTTTTTCAATTCTCATAACACCTAAAGCTTCTGTGCCGTAAGCAACAACATCAAACTCATCGCCAGCCTCCATAATTGCACGCATCAATGAATCTCCATAACGTGTCTGAACAGCAATCTCGTAAGCCAACTCGCCTGAAAAAGATATCCTAAATAATCTTGCTGGTGTTCCGCCACATACAGTCAACTCGGTAGCCCCCATAAATGGTAGTGCCTCGTTAGAGATATCAAAATCTGGGTCTACAATCTTTTGCAATAACTTTCTAGAGTTAGGCCCTGCAACAGCGTACTGGGCATATTGCTCAGTAACTGAAATCATGTGCACATCAAGATCTGGCCATAGGCATTGGTGACAGAACTGTAGATGTCTATAAACACTTACAGCATTAGCGGTCGTAGTTGTCATGACAAAGTGATCTTCAGCCAGCCTTGCAGTAGTGCCATCGTCCATCGCCATTCCATCCTCGCGTAACATTAATCCGTAGCGAGTTTTGCCTACTGGAACCTTTGCAAAGGCGTTTGCATAAACGCGATTTAAAAACTCTGAAATATCGGACCCTTTCAGATCGATTTTTCCAAGTGTGGTAACATCGCAAACCCCAACAGAGGCCCTTGTTTGCCTAACCTCACGATCTACAGAATCACGCCAAAAGGTTTCGCCTTGCTTTGGAAACCATTGTGCACGATACCACATACCTACCTCAACAAAGACTGCTCCCTTCTCATCAGCCCACTTGTGGCTGGGAGTATATCTAGTTGGATAAAACTCTTTAGCTCTCCTTCTACCAGCAAAAGCACCTATTGCTACTGGAGAGTAAGGGGGACGAAAAATAGTAGTTCCTGTGTCCTCAACTGACTTTCCTAAATTCTCTGACATTACTCCTATCGCAAGTACGTTAGCAGTTTTCCCTTGGTCAGTTGCCATGCCTAGTGTTGTATATCTTTTAACATGCTCAACTGATTTAAAGCCCTCAAGGTTAGCTAATCTAATATCTTTTGCTGTTACATCATTCTGATAATCTACCCAGGCTCTTTCTTTGCCACTTTCAACACCCCAGTTAGCAGTAATGTTGTAATTTATGTTATCGGTCCTAGCGTGTTCCGATTTTTCAGCATCAAAACCAAGCTCTTTAGCGGCCTCAATTCCTTTATTGTGGCCCTCTTCAATTGCCTTTGCAAGTACCATTGTTCCATTTGCGCGGCCAGCAACAGTCATTCCCTCAGGCGCAGATTCTCCAGGAACAAATGAGCAGATATTTTCGTTGTATTTTGGGACACCACGGTGATGGCAAGTCAAATGTAGATTAGGATTCCAACCACCAGAAACTGCCAAAGTGTCGGTATTTATTGTCTTGCCATTAGACAGCTTTATTGACTTTATAGCCCTTCTGCCCTTAGTGTTAACAACATTAGTGTTCATAAACGTTCTTGCACCTGGAACTTCCATAACCGGGCTAATCTTTCGACTATCTATTACTGCCTCTACATTAACACCATTATCTATCAAGTCTTTTGCAGTCCTCCAGCCATCATCGTTATTGGTGTATACACTGATACTTTCTCCAGTAGCGACAGCAAACCTATTCAGGTAAGTTCTAACAGCACTCGCGAGCATAATACCCGGCCTATCATTATTACCAAAAGCTATAGCCCTCTCGGTTGCACCTGCGCATAAAATTGTGCGTTTAGAATAGATTCTCCAGTTGACCTGTCTTGGCTTGGCGTTGTTCTCTCTAGCTTCGTTTGCTCTGTTCTCAATAGCTCCATAAATTCCATGGTCATAGGCACCAAAAATGGTGGTGTCAGGCATTAAAGTCACATTATCCATGGTGTTAAGTTTTGCAACCGCGTTCATGGCCCATTGTGGACCAGTCATTCCATCAATTTCATTTGTTTCAGAATTCAGCCTGCCGCCCATTAAAAAATCTTCATCTGCCAAAATCACTTTCGCTCCAGAGCTTGCAGCAGTAAGTGCAGCTGAAAGACCAGAAGCTCCAGCACCAACAATCAAAATATCGCAGTAACGAAACCCCTTATCATAAGTGTCGGGGTCCTCTTGTTTTGACAGCCTACCCAGACCCGCTGAATTACGGATAGCTGGCTCATAGATTTTCTCCCAAAAAGCTTTTGGCCACATAAAAGTCTTATAATAAAATCCAGCACTAAGCAAGGGTGAAAACATATCTGTTATAGCCATAAAATCAAAGCTTAATGGGCCTCTATGGTTCTGACTGTTCGCTATAAGTCCGTCATGTAGTTGCGTTACTGTAGCCCTTGTATTAGGCTCTTGGTATGCACCAGCACCAATCTCCATAATTGCATTTGGCTCTTCTGAGCCAGCCGTAAATATTCCTCTAGGTCTGTGATACTTAAATGAGCGTCCAACCAAATGTTTGTTGTTTGCCAGTAGAGCTGAAGCTAGGGTGTCGCCCTGATAACCTTTTAATGATTGCCCATTAAAAGTAAACGAAAGTTCACTGCTTTGGTCTACAATGCCGCCTTTGATTCTGTTAATTTGATTCATTTTGATCGCCCCATTCTTCTTGCATAATCTGCCGCCAACTCTACACTTTTTATCTCGTGTGTTAAAGTATTACGGGTTACAACTAGCCAGGACTGATCACCCTGTTCGTGATACCAAAGCTCGGGATTATCTCCAGCTACATTTTCTCTTATGTACTGGTACTGATGAAAATCTTCTGCTGCTGTTCCACTCTCCCAGTCGGGACGATTAATTAAATCTGTAGATCCGAGATATACAAACTCTTCTGAATCTCTTGGTCCTAATAGTGGGTGATTAATAATCATAACAATAAGCCTTAATGTAGGTTAGGTTGAGGCCCAACACCTTTCTCGTCAATCATTGCGCCGCGTCTAAAACGGTCTAGTCGAAAAGCACTGGCAACTTCATGATATTCTCCAGTAGCTAGCAGATGTGCATAACAATATCCACTAGCCGGTGTAGCCTTAAAGCCTCCGTAGCACCAACCTCCATTGAAATATAACTCGTTGACTTCTGTTTTGTCTATGAATGGGGATCCATCCATTGACATATCCATAATACCTCCCCAAGAACGTAACAATCTTGCTCTGCCTATCATTGGCATGATTGCCATGCCGCCTGAACATACATCCTCAACAACTGGCAGGTTGCCTCTCTGTGCATAGGTGTTGTAAGCGTCAATATCGCCGCCAAATACAAGTCCGCCCTTGTCAGATTGCGAACAATAAAAGTGCCCAGCACCGAAAGTAATTACATTGTCCATAACAGGCTTTAAGCCTTCAGTAACAAAGGCCTGCAATACATGGCTCTCGATAGGTAATTTAATTCCCGCCTGAGCCATAACTCTTCCAGAAGAGCCAGCAACGCATACTGCAACACGTCCTGCCTTTATGTCACCTTTGGTTGTTTTTACTCCTGAACAAACCCCGTTATCAATATTAAATCCTTTAACCTCACAATTCTGGATGATATCAACGCCCAAGTTACTTGCAGCTCTGGCATAGCCCCATGCTACAGCGTCATGCCTAACTGTGCCGCCACGTGGTTGTGATAGTGCTCCCTTAATTGGGAAGCGTGCATTCTTTACATCTAAAAATGGATATCTGTCCTTTATGTCGTCTTGATTAAGATACTCTGCTCCTGCATCTGCAAAAAGCATTGAATTAGCGCGGCGTACAAAAGCGTCCCTCTGTGCATCGGAATGAATTAGATTCATGATACCTCGTTGAGAGACCATGGCATTGTAGTTAATATCTTGCTCTAAGTTTTCCCATAACTGCATAGATAGCTCATAGAATGGTTCGTTACCTGGTAATAAATAGTTTGAACGTATAATTGTTGTGTTCCTTCCAACGTTGCCTGAGCCAATCCAACCACGCTCCAGAACTGCAACATTAGTTATGCCATGATTTTTTGCCAAATAATACGCAGTGGCAAGTCCATGACCACCTCCACCAACAATAATTACATCGTAACCTTCAGTTTTTGGTTCCGCATCTCTCCAGACGGGCTCCCAACCCTTGTGGCCTGACAAAGCCTCTTTTAAAACTTTAAATGCAGAGTAGCGTACTTTGCTCACAGCTTAACTCCAGGGATATGGACTATTTGAGACTGGATGTAATTTGCCTTCTTTAAAGCGTGAAAACCTAAAAGGCTCCAGTAGCTCTTGTTTTTCTCCTAGTAGCTCTTCGGCGACTAGACACCCTAGACC
>CESL01006820.1_pt1 | contig 10530 bp, 12 predicted proteins | sample 531221 | NCBI WGS metagenome assembly CESL01 (sample SAMEA2622197, study PRJEB7988) | marine metagenome | biome: marine biome (ENVO:00000447); feature: mesopelagic zone (ENVO:00000213) & marine oxygen minimum zone (ENVO:01000065); material: "saline water (ENVO:00002010), including plankton...
ACTTTGAAAATTATGAAGAGAGACGACCTATATTGCGAAAATAAAAAAGGGCGTGGCTCAACTTATTGACTCGAGGCCTGGTAAAACCTAACCACAATAAGTTATGTAAAGCCCACGCCCCGGGTCGTGAGCATTAACACTTATCATCTCGTGGTTTGTTGAAAATTACCAGTTTTCGAGTCGAGATTCAAAGCGAATGCTTCTAATATTTTTACTTAAGAAGTTTCGCAAATATAATAAACTGAGATAAATATAGAATAATTTTTCGGTACGCCAAAGCGTACCGAAAAATATTTTAAGTTATAGTTAATTGCATTTATGGAAGAAAAAGCAATTAACCATATCAAACTTAGGGCATCTTTAGCATTAAATAAATTGCTTTTACAGAGTAAACTTTTTAAGGATTTGGATTTTGACGATACTATTAAATTTGCAAAAAGCTATGGTAAGATTTCAGCAAATGCTGATCTAAGAAAAGCAACAGTTTCAGATAATTTTAATGCTAAGAGTGATGTAAGATTTTCGACTTTAACTTCTATAGTTGAAGGTATGGGGTTTACATTAAGCGAGTTTGCAAAAATATATGATTCAATTAAAAAAACTGAAATGGATCAATTTGCTGAGGCTCTAAATAATAAGAGTAAATAGTAATCTACTCGAGTTTGATTTCTCCTGATTATAATTATCTTTTTTCTTCATTTTACGGTAAACCGTATTATTTCTAAGCGCGAGGTTAGTATATTTAAAGTGTTGATATCCAGAAAATAATCATAATATATGTTTATTTTTATATGGATATTACGAGTTGTACACAATTAAACTAACCATATGTCAATTTATTCAGAAAGTTACTTACGAAATATTTCCGAAGAAAAAACATATTCTGAAACACAGAATATTATAAACGAATCGAAGTCTTACTCCAAATTTGACATCTTCTTATCACATTCTTATTTAGATAAAAGTGTAATAAAAGGGTTATTTCTTGAACTTACATCTATGGGGTACAAAGTTTATGTAGATTGGTTGGTTGATCCTCATCTAAACAGAACCAGTGTTACCAAAGAATCTGCAGAATTAATTCGAAAAAGAATGAAAAGTTCAGAGAGTTTACTTCTTGCAATTTCCACCAATGCCTCTACTAGCAAATGGATGCCTTGGGAATTAGGATTCGTAGATGGTAATACATCAAAATGTGCTATTATTCCAGTTTCGGATAAATTATATCCATCAGAATCATATCAAGGTTTTGAATATTTAAAATTATATCCATTTGTAAAAAAAAGAAATAATGTTTTCAAAGTTCCCAAACTATGGGTTATTGAAGATTACAATAAATTTGTTGTTTTCGATGATTTCTTAAATAATGATATAAAACCATACTTTAGAGACATAAATATTTTTTAAATGAAAAAAGCACTAATAGTAGGTATTAATGAATATCCTAAAGCACCACTAAAGGGATGTGAAAATGACGCTATTTCAGTGAATAGCATTCTTGAATCTAATGGAGATGGTTCACCTAATTTCGATGTAAGATTGGAACTGAATGTTAAAACAAAATCAGACCTAAAATCACAAGTCATTGATTTATTTTCTGGGAATTCTGACACATGTCTATTCTATTTTTCAGGCCATGGATATCTGGATAATTTAGGCGGAGGATTTATTGTAACCCCAGATGCAGCAGATAATGATTTAGGAATTTCGATGGATGAAATATTGAATTATGCAAATAACTCGGAGTGTCGAAATAAAGTTATAATATTAGATTGCTGTCATTCCGGAGCTTTTGGCACTCCATCAAACCAAAATAATGCTAACATAAACGAAGGAGTTACAATCTTAACCGCAAGCAAAGACAACGAGTATTCATTAGAAATAGGTGGTCATGGAGTTTTTACAACTTTACTTTTAGAAGCTTTAAAAGGTGGTGCAGCGGATTTAAGAGGACATATAACTCCAGGAAGTATATATTCATTTATTGATCAAGCCTTAGGACCATGGGATCAAAGACCAGTATTTAAAACTAATATTAGCAGGTTTACTTCTTTGAGAGAAACAACCCCACAAATACCAATTGGCACATTAAGAGAGATAATAAAAATTTTTCCAACTCCTTCAGAGGAATTCGGTTTGGATCCTTCTTTTGAGTTTACCAATGATAAAAATATTGAACATGAATATAAGGAGCCCTACGCTTCGGATATAAATGTTCAAATTTTTAAAAAACTTCAACAAATGAATCGTGTTGGACTAGTAACCCCGGTTGATGAAGAACATATGTACTTTGCTGCCATGAATAGTAAATCTTGTCGTTTAACCGCATTAGGTTATCATTATTGGAGATTAATTAAAGATAAAAGAATATGATTAAAAAAAGAGTTTTTGTTTCATTCGCAATCGAAGATGCGATTGAGAAAATGTTATTCTGTGGTCAATCAAAAAATACACATGTACCTTATGAGTATGTTGATATGTCGGTGAAGAAACCTTGGGATAGTAGTTGGAAAACGAATTGCCGTACACGAATTAAAGGATGTGATGCAATGATAATACTCGTTTCTGAAAACACAAAGAAGGCTGATGGTGCTCTTTGGGAAATAAAATGCGGCAAAGATGAAGGGCTGGAAATGTTAGGTATATATATAAAGAAAGGAAGTGTTGACAATCGCCCTTTTGAATTGTGGGGAACAAAATGTCAAAAATGGACATGGGAAAATGTCAAACAATTTATCGATTCGCTTTAACTGTGCACAACAAACGTTTCCTCGCCAATAACGGGTATTGACAAAAAATTGTAATTTTAGAAACCAGGAAATAAAAAGGTAAGCTGACAACTCCAAGTCCCTCCGAGAACTAGCGATAATGGAAATCTTTGGCAAAAAGTTTAAAAAAATTGTAGTTTTATAACCACAATCTTAACTAACCGATACTTGATATTTAAAATAATTAAGAATCCAAAATCAAAAGCTTATAAAGAAGTTGTTGCTCTTGGAGATAAAAATTCTAAAACACTTGGTTTTTTACCACATTCTGCATTTGCAAAATATGCGAAAGAAGGAAAAATAATCGGTGCTTATCCAAATGGTTCTAAAGAATTAATTGGTTATATTCTATACAGAGTGTCGTATAATAAGGTTACTATAGTTCATTTATGCATACCAGAAGAACATAGAAAAGGAAATACTGCATCAAAGCTTGTCAGCCATCTAAAAGAAAATACTACACAGTATGATGGTATCCGACTTAGCTGTAGAAATGACTATAAAATTGATCGTCTATGGGAAAGTCTCAATTTTGTACCAATTAAAGAAAAACCTGGTAGAGGTAAAGAAAAGTTACCTTTAACCGTTTGGTGGTACCCTCATCATCATAATGACCTTTTATCCCAAATTTCAGATTATGAATTAAAAAACAAGATCGTAGCAGTAATCGATATGAACGTTTTTCTGGATATTAAAGACGAAAGAGAAGAAGAAAGCTTAGCATTAAAAAGTGATTGGTTATTAAGTGAGGCAATACTTTATTATACAAGAGAAATTCATAATGAGATAAATAGAGGAAATTCTAGCGAAATAAAGAAAAGCAGTAGAAAATTATTAAACTATTTTACAGAGTTACCTTTCAAAGAAGAACAAGAGTTTAAAAAAATACTTGAAAAACTTGAACAAGAGTTTCCTGCTATAAGTAAGAATGATAAATCAGACTTAAAACATTTAGCGTATTCAATTATCGGAGGCGCACAATTCTTCATTACAAGAGACAAAGAACTTTTACAAAGCAAAAAGTTCTTCTCTAAGTATGAATTAAAAATATATCGCCCAAGTGAATTTATAACACGTTTGGACGAAAATATTCAAGTTTCCAAATATAAGCCTCAGAGGCTAATAGGCACTAATATAAAGTCTCAAAGAATAACAAGTGATAATATTGATTATTTCACGAGGAAATTTCTTAAACCGGATGAAAAAATTAATCACTTTCAAAAAAAAATCAGGAAAGCTTTATCATCTCCACATGAATATGAGTTAATTACAATATCCAAATCTGAAGAAATACTAGCTTTAGTAATTTTTGACCGTAGTGAAAATGAGAAATTGTCGATACCAATTTTCCGTTTCCTAAATAATAGCCTGAAAATAACTTTATCTAAACATTTATTATTTAAAGCAATCTTGACATCCACAAATGAAAATAGATCTTTGATTGAAATCTCGGAATTATACATAGATGAGGAATTATCCAATTCTCTAAAGGAAGCTAGATTTATAAAAACAGAAAAAAAATGGAAGAAAATTAACCTTCAAAAAATAATTGATTTTGGAAATATAAAAGAATTGATTTCAGAAATAGAATACGAAGAAATTGAAGATAGTTTAATTTTGGATCCAGGGAACGAAAATTATGAATTTCAAAAAAAATATAACCTTGAAAGACACTTAGCTCCATTAAAAATCCAAGATCTCGATATTCCCACTTTTATAATATCGATAAAAGCAGTTTGGGCAGAGCAATTATTCAATGACCGTTCCAATGAAAAGCTACATCTGTTCGAGTCTAAAAATGAACTTTTATTAAATAGAGAAAATGTTTATTATAGATCATCTTCAAGAAATTTAAGCGCTCCTGCAAGAATATTATGGTATATAAGCAAAAACCCGATAACAAAGGAAAAAGGTCATATTAAAGCTGTTTCGTACATAGACGAAATCTTTATCGATGATGCTAAAAAGCTATTTAAACAATTTGAGCAGTTGGGTATTTATACGTGGAAAGATATTCAAAAGACCATAGATAAAAGTGGAAAGATTATGGCTTTTGTATTCTCGGATACAGAGCTTTTCAAAAGACCTGTAGATTTAAAATTTATTAAAGTATTATTAAAAACAAAAGAAGAAAAGAAGTTTATGCCTTTATCGCCAACCAAAATAAAAACTGAAACGTATCTTGCGATTTATAAGAAAGGGTTGCTATAATGAATAAAGAAATTTCTCCAGAAAATATACTTCTGATTTCTGTTAAACCAGAGTTTGCCGAGAAAATTATGAGAGGTGAGAAAACTATTGAATTAAGAAAATCAGCTCCCAAAAAAGTAGATATCGAAGATTACATTTTAATTTACGTAACCTCCCCGGTAAAAGAGCTATGGGGTATTGGTAAAATTAACAAGATAATCAAAGACAATCCCGTAAATTTTTGGAATAATCACGGTTCAAAAACTGGTGTTTCAGAGAGTCAATTTAAATCCTATTATAAAACTAATAAAAGTGCATTTGGGATTGAATTGAAAGAAATAAGAAACTTCTCAAAATTTTCCATTGAGTTAAAACATTTGAAAAAAGCCTTCCCTACCTTTATGCCACCACAAACCTATTCTTATGTTAAAAGCAATCAGATTAACTTTAGTATTTTGAAACAAATTCTAAATAAGATCGAGGACAAGCCAATTGTCAACAAAGGCGGATAATCGTAAATAATCGGCAGCTTTAGAAAGAAAACAATTAACTTGACTAACAAACTAATACTAAATCGACAAACGCGTGTCCCAAACTCCGCCAACTGGCGATAACCGAGAATGCTAGTGAACTTTTAAAATTCAAACTTTGACTAAAAATAAAAATTACGAAAAACCTGAAGGAAAAGAACATTTAGATAAAGATTTTTTAGAAGAGCTAAAGCATAAACTTTGGGCCACGAAAGGAATTAGATTCTATGCAAGTGATAGGTTGAAAGGTCTTGCTACTATCTCTAATATTTGCACAAGTATTTTATCTGTTTATTTAATAATTTTTGGGCTTCTTTCTGTTTATAATATTTATAATCCATCAGAACAAACAGAAGATCTTTTCGCATTTTCAATGACCGCTGTTTCGATTGGTCTATTGGTGTTTTCAATTTTCGAGAACTCCCAAAATTATTTAGTTAAGGCAGAAAAATTTCACGATTGTGCATTAGACATTGCTGACTTATATAATGAATTACAAAACTTTAAAACCTACAAAACGAATAGTACAGATGAAAATAAGTTAGATTTTTGTAATCAACATCAAATTAAATATCAAAACATACTAAGAAGGTATGAAAATCACTCTCAGCTTGATACAAAAAAGTTTAGAGCGGATAATATGGACTATTACAAGTATTTAAAATGGCATTATTGGTGGAAGACTCAATTTTTATTTTTCTATAAAACTAAATTAATATATTTATTAGCCATTTTAATTCCTGGGTTAATATTATCATATTTAATTGTGATGAACTTTAGCTAAAAACAAAGTCTTCTTGTGGTAGTACGACCTAATATGAAGATCCTGTTGATTGACAGTTATGTGGTATTTATTTTTTGGTGATTCTTTTAATAGTAGCCTTTAGGCGAGGGGAGTGTGGAGAGTAATATAGGTTGAGTTTTTACGGTATCAATTCATAAAACAAACAAGGACAAAAGTTCTCTAACAGACTATAAAAATAATGTTTCCAGAGCGTTATATCCCAAAAAGAAACACTATTTTTATAGCTAAGGTTGTTGCCAATTCGGAAAAATGAATCGATTCGAAACTGCAAGACAGAAATATAGACCGTCACAGATAGATTATTTGCTTGTTGCAGAGACGCCTCCGAATTCTGATTCCAATAGATTCTTTTACTTTGAAAATGTTGATAAACAAGACAGCCTGTTCCTTGAGACAATGAAGCTGCTATATCCTAACGAAACTAAATTTGTCGAGACCAAAGAAATTAGACGAAGAAAAAAGGAATTTTTAAATAAGTTCAGTTCTGATGGATTCTATCTCATTGACTCCTTAGACAAGCCGTTTGAAAAACGATATGGTTCGAATGAAAAGGCGAGATTGATTAAACAAGGACAAAACGAACTCCTAGAAAAGATTAAAAACCTTCTTTCGAAAAACACCAAAGTTGTTCTTATTGCTTCTCCAGTTTATAAAGCAAATTACGAATTTTTAAAAAGTCAAGGAATTCCAGTAATTAACAAAGAATCTATTGACTTTCCCGGTTCTGGAGGGCAGAAAAAGTATAAAGAGAAAATGAAAAGAATTTTAAAATAAAAAAAAATATTTTAAATAAATAAGTCTTCGTGTGGTCGGTTCGACCTAACATGAAGATCTTTTTTACTGACGTTAAGCGGTAGCTTATTTTTTACTGAGCATTTTAATAGTAGCAGTTAGGCCAGAGGAGGCAATGATGAAAATAGAGGATATTATAATGAAACCAAAATAAATAATCCGATTACGATGGATAAAAAGAATGCAAGGTTGTAAAACTATTAACTAAAAGGTATACCCAAAAAGAAGTAAGCCAAAAACTCAAAAAAAATGGCTATTCTGTCACATCTTTAAGTACCATCGAGAAACTACTAGCAAAATTACGGAAGCAATATAAAGTAAATACTACGATTCAATTGTTTATATTTTTGGTTAAGAAAGAGATGTTATAAATCGTAAAGCCTTGCATATAATATTCTTTTTTTAACTATGACTACAAAGGTTAAATTTTAATAGAATTAATATGGGAAAAGATAAAAAAACGGTGGCAGAATTGACTATTTATTACAAAAAGCAGCGTTTGACCAGCCTGATTTTTGATACTGAGCAAACTGCAGACAAATGCTGTGAAACTTTAAATATGCTATTTAATAAAAAAGGAGAAAAGGAATTTTCGTTTAGTGGAGAAATCAAGACAGTATATTCGGGTAGTAGTGTTGTTAAGGAAATCAAAGATTGGGAGGACGGGAAAATTGAACCTAAAGGGATCCTTTTAGAAATGATAAAAATTCTGGATCGTTTAAATTAATCTTAAAATATAAGGAGTTTATTTTTATTAATTCATTTATTCTTAGAAGATTTTTAATTCAAAATAGCTCAGATAATTAAGTGTAAATTTTCCTTTTCATCTAAGGCTCAAACAGCTATCTTAGTTAGAGTATTCTTGAAGCTTTTGCTTTGAGTCCGGTACTGAAACTGGGTACTTTTGATAACAACATGACAACAAGTGAAGAACGCTCATGCTACTGCGTGGAGGCACTTATTATTGTTGGATTTCCTAAGATCTCAGTGCTATAAGTTGCTGCCTGCCTTACTTTTATTCGGCCGCATTAATCTACAATAGTATTGATATGAAAACCACCGCCAAACATTTTCCGAGATTTCATTATTCAGCTTCCCAGCTTCTTAAATACATTACCGTAGCAAAAGATTTTACCTTAATGCTATCCTCAGGAGAATTTATTAAATTTACTCCTATTAAGGATTCTTTATTTGAAAATAGGCTCATAGCAAAAAAAGAAATAAAAGTAACGTTACGTTTATATATGTTACCAAACCTTTGAAAGGAAATTTGAAAATAGCACTAAAAATCATCGGATTAATAATTCTATTATTATTTCTATACTTTATAGAAGCGGTTGTTTTTTGGTTTATTTTCGGAGAAGGTGGACAAGCAAGTAGAATTATGAGTAAATGGTCTACACAATTTATATTTTATTTTTTGCCTTTTCTCATAATCCTCGGAATGGCCTATAAAATATTTAAGAAAAGAATCAATTGAACAGATTGAAATAAAAATTTTAAGAACAATAATGATTTACGGAGTAGGATTTGGAATCGCCTATTCCATAATCGGAAATCCATCGGAGGCAAGAACCGAAATAACTAAGTCTTCTTATTCTAGTCGTTACGCCAAAAATTAAAATACTGTTTAATACCAGTTATGTGATAGTCTATTTTAATAGTAGCCGCTAGGTTATGGGAGAATTGAGGATAATACTTTTTGATTTTCTAATAACAAACTAATCCTTAAAAATATTGGATTTTATGCATGTTATAAATGCTTTTAAATCAATTAAAAATCTTTTAGATTAGTACTCTAGCTAAAATGGATATAGGACATCTCTTGTTGTGTTATAGATACGTAATTCAGAATTATTCAACAATAAGAATAGAAATTATTTAATGAAAAAACACTTAGGAATTCTACTTATATTGTTCTTCTCTTTTAATATTCAAGCACAGGGTTTTAGAACTTCACAAGACAGTATCAATTTTTTTTATGAGAATCTTTTCGAAGTAATGAAGAGTGGATATCTATTCAAAGAAAAAGTCAATTGGGAAAAAGTAGAACCGGAAATTAATAATAATTTAAAGCAATATTCCGATTTCAAAACCTCACTAAACGAAGTTTCTACATTATTCGACTTAACAAAAGCAGATCATTCCAGAGTATATTACGATAATCAACAGTTCAGTGGAAATTTTCCTGTTCCCACGAAAGACGATTTTACCGAACAATGGATAAAAAAGTATAAAACAAAACCGGAATTTGAGGTAAAAGTTTTAGATAATCGATATGGCTATATTCTGGTGCCTGGGATGTACATTGAGAAAAATCTACATAAACAATCACAAGAACTGTATGATCAAATTGCTGAAATTAAAAGGTCAAATAAATTGCAAGGATGGATTATTGACCTGAGGTTTAATACGGGCGGTGATATTCATCCAATGCTTTTAGCTTTGTATGATTTTTTAGGTGATAACGTGGTATGGGGAGTACTAGATATCAATAAAAATTTGGTTGATGAAATAGAATTAAAAAAAGGAAAATACAAAGCCAATTCGAGAACTGTTTCTTATATAAAACCCGATGGAGAATTACTTAATGAAACAAAAGTTGCAGTAGTTACCAATATTGCGACTGGTAGTTCTGGTGAAATAACTGCATTAGCCTTTAAAGGGAGAAAAAATACAATTTTCATTGGCGAAAAAACATTTGGAAAGACCACAACCAATAATAAAGCAGATTTGCCTTTCGGAGCATTTATGACTTTAATGACAGGGTATGACTGCGATAGAAACGGTAATTATTATGAGAGAATCATTCCCGACATAACTGTAATAGAAAAAGATAATTTCGATGATTTACTTTTAGACGGTAATATTCACGAAGCAATAAAATTCATTTCAGAACAAGAATAACTGCGCCTAATAAAGACGCGTATAGCCAATTACGGCTAAATACTTCATCGATATTCGATGTTTTAGCTTATATTTATTTTAAGCGAACAAGATCTGGCGAACTAGACCATAAATACCTATACTGTAAACAGTTGTGATTTGTTGAGGATGAATTTTATGAAAAGATTAAAATTACAATTTAATTGCAATAAATAAGTCAAGCCAACTTCTAAAAATAAAAAATATGGACGAAAAATTTTATTTAAAACTAGGGTATTTATATTTTACAAAAAAAGCAATTTTAATACTCACATTTGGATTTTTACTCACGGGAATTATATTAGGAGGACTAATATTTAGTAGTATAAAATCAAATGAAAATTTTAGTATAATTAACTTTATCTTACCTAATTTAATTATTTGGTTTCTCACATTTCTTTCTTTGAGAAATGAAGTGGTTAAAAAATAAAAGGCTAAATAATTTAAAGTTATAAGTAAAATTCAATTCTAATGAGGGTGTAAAATAAACTCTGTCTGAATAGAATTATTTATTAATTTC
>CESL01019074.1_pt1 | contig 10527 bp, 8 predicted proteins | sample 531221 | NCBI WGS metagenome assembly CESL01 (sample SAMEA2622197, study PRJEB7988) | marine metagenome | biome: marine biome (ENVO:00000447); feature: mesopelagic zone (ENVO:00000213) & marine oxygen minimum zone (ENVO:01000065); material: "saline water (ENVO:00002010), including plankton...
AAGATATATATTTGAGGGTATAGACTTTCTAATCTCACCTTGCTGAATAAAAGGCCCATATTGTCCTACTCGAATCTCTATTGGGTCACCATCATTCTCAAATTGGACAGAACAAGCTTTTCCTATGTCAACTTTATCTTCAAGCATTGCTTCTAAGCCAGTTTGTTTTTCTGACCCAAAATAGAAGTCTCTCATAAAAGGAGTCGCTTCTTTTTCTCCTCGGGAAATAGCATCTAGACCATCTTCCATATTAGCAGTAAACTTAGTATCTACAAGAGCAGTAAAGTGATTTTCTAATAATTGTGTAACTGCTATACCAAGAAAAGTTGGTGTGAGCTTTCCTCTATCTCTATTGACATAAGTCCTATAAACAATCGTATCTATGATATTTGCAAAAGTCGAGGGACGACCAATACCTTCAGCTTCCAATTCTTTAACTAACGAAGCCTCTGTAAACCTTGCGGGGGGTTTTGTTGAGTGTTCTTTTGCAGTAAGCTCATTGCAGTTTAATATTTGTTCTTTTGCCATATTAGGAAGTATAGTTTCTTTATCTTCTGTAATACCATTTCTTCTATCTGTACTTTCAACATAGGCAGCCATATAACCCGGGAATAAAATAACCTTACCATTTGCCCGAAACTCTGATCGTTGATTTTCTATTGTAACAGCAATTTGTTTTAGTTTTGCTGATTTCATTTGTGATGCTAGGGTTCTTTTTAATATTAAGTCATATAACTTAGCAGCATCATCATCAATTGAAGTTCTAACTTGATCAACGCTAGTGAAATTAACTCCAGCTGGGCGAATGGCTTCATGAGCTTCCTGTGCATTTTTTACTTTTGTACTATAAACGTTAGCTTGTTCCGGCAAATACTCTTGACCAAACTTAGATAATATTTCATTTCTTGCACCATTAATGCCTTCTTTCGATAATAAAGTTGAGTCAGTTCTCATATATGTGATGAAACCCTGTTCATAGAGTCGTTGTGCATTTCGCATGGTTTTTCTGGCAGACGAACGAAGTTTGCGCGCAGCTTCTTGTTGGAGCGTTGATGTGGTGAAAGGAGGTTTAGGGTGAGAATTCTTAATTTTTTCCTCAATATTTGAGATCTTGAAAACTCCCTGATTTAATTCTTTAACTAATTCATCAGCTTGTGTTTTTGATAAAAGAAGAACATCTGTATTTTTCAAATTCCCAGAGTTTGGGTCAAAGTCTTTTCCGGTTGCAATTTTCTTATTGTCCAATCGTATTAATGTTGCTGAAAATGAATCTTCATTAATACTAAATGTTGCTTTCAAATCATAATAGTCCGCAGAATGAAAAATTTGTCTAAGACGCTCTCTATTAACAATGATTCTTAGTGCAGCAGATTGTACTCGCCCAGCTGAAAGGGAAACTTCAACAAATTTCATATTCTTTTTTAAGCAACTCCAAAGAACACGAGAGACTTTATATCCTACGAGACGATCAATAATACGTCGTGCAGTCCTAGCATTTACCATGTCTTTATTAATGGGGTGAGGCGCATCCATTCCTTCTTTGACACCCTCTTTTGTAATTTCAGTAAATTGAACACGAGAAATTTTATCTGGTTCAACTTCACTAGCAAGATGTGCTGCTATGGCCTCTCCTTCACGATCAGGGTCAGTAGCAATTACAACCTTATTTGTTTTTTTTGCTAATGCTTTAAATTCTTTCATAAATGATTTTTTGTCAGGAAGGGTATCTTCTGTAATGGCAAAATCATTTTCAATGTCGACACCAAGTTCTTTTTTTGGAAGATCCTTAATATGTCCAACACTAGCTAAGACTTCATACTCGCCTCCTAAGTATTTAGAAATTGTTTTTGCTTTAGAAGGTGACTCAACGATCAATAGTGGTTTAATAATATTAATTCCTTATAATCATAAATTTAGTTAATCAATCATTTTCGTGCGCGCGTATTTAATGTAATAGAAAAAATTATAAAGGTAAAGACTTCATATACTTTTGGACTGAATCCAAAGTGATTTTTTCCTGATTACTTGTTGATAAATCTTTAATTATTACTGATTTATCTTTTAACTCATCTTCACCAATAATAATTGCATATTGGGCTCCTAGTTTATTTGCCTCGCGCATTTGTGCTTTGATTGATCGGCGAAGATAATCAAAACTAGTTCTTATATCATTACTCCTAAGTTCTTCAGCGAGTTTGATCATTGTTGGCCTGACATCATTGCCAATTCCAACAATATATATTTGAATATTGCGAAATTTGTTATCACTTGAAGAAGCTAATAATAAACGCTCAATCCCTGCAGCAAATCCAATACCAGGGGTAGGTTTCCCTCCTAATTTTTCAACTAGGCCGTCATATCTACCACCACCGCAAATTGCATTCTGAGCTCCAAGCTCATTTGATGTAATCTCAAATGTTGTTCGTGTATAATAATCTAATCCTCTTACAAGACTAGGTGATAGTTGATAATCAATTTTTATATGTTTCAGAAGATTACAGACTTCGTCAAAATGATTTTTATCATCAATAGTCCAATAGTTAGATATATTGGGAGCGTCTTTGAGTATTTCTTTTTCATCTGGAGATTTAGTGTCGAGTATTCGCAGAGGATTATTATTATACCTGTCTTGACTTGTTTGGCTTAATTGATCAAAATGTGGTGCTAAAAAATTCTTAATTGCATTTCGATAATTATTACGACATTCCGGAGAACCAATAGAATTTAATTGTAGCGTTAATTCTTTCAATCCTAACTTATGAAAAACATGCATAGCCAATGCAATAACTTCTACATCGGTTTCTGGATTCTCTGAGCCAAAAACTTCAATACCAAACTGATGAAATTGTCTGTATCGTCCTTTTTGAGGTCGTTCTCTCCTAAACAGAGCATCTATATAATAAAGCTTATTGATAGAATTTTGTACGCCAAGATTATGTTGAATAAATGAACGTGCAACAGGAGCGGTAAGTTCAGGTTTAAGAGTTAGATTATCACCACCCTGATCGGTCCAACTATACATTTCTTTAGAAACAATATCAGTTTCTTGACCGACGCCTTGTGAAAAAACTTCACTGTGTTCAAATGCGGGAGTACGTATTTCTTTGTACCCATAAGAATCCATTATTTTTTGAATAGTTAACTCTAAATCCTGCCATCTAGTCGATTGATCTGGAAGAATATCTTGAGTGCCTTTAACTGAGCGAATAGGTGATTTACTCATCTGATGGAATTATATCCTTTAATAACTCTTCTGCTTTTGCCTTTAATCCATTTGGAATATACAATTTCACAGAGCCTCCAGGCATGCTGAATGCATTAATATTATAAGCAGAATTAAACCAATCGCCCTTAATATAACATGGAATGTCATGATCTTTTAAAATGGATTGCGCCATTTCAGCTACGATGGAACCATTATACTCAGCGACAACTATCCAGGGCTCTGATGATTTCAATTTATTAATATCATAGTTTAGTTAGCGGTCAAACAATGAAGGTCTACTAAAGGCCCCTCCGCGTTGCTCAATTTTTAAATCTCTAAGATTTGGAGACTTAACATTCAATTTCAAATATAACCCAGAAGCATACCCATTTGGAGTCCAATTAAGACTGAGTTCCCAACAGTGCAGATCTCGATAAACTGAAAACGTATGGCTGACAAGACTTTGGTTTATTAAATCAAAGCGAGCATTATACTGAATCCGCCACGCTTCTGTAAACTGTATAGTTGAATTAGAAGACATCCAGAATGTTTTTTGAGGATTATTAGGATTAGCATTATTATAGGAAAAACTAAAACTAGCAGAAGTTGACCAAAGATCACCAGGTGGAGTTTTGTTGCTGCCACCGACATCAGTAAAAATTCCCGCTAAATTCGCTCCATCTACACGTTGTTCCGTTCCTGTAGTATCTTCGATAACATCATCAGACCCAGATTCATACGATAGTCGTTTTCCGGCAAATCTAAAACCTGTAGAAAAACGTGCATTAATCAATCGAGGTGTCGGCATACCACCACTCGTTTTAAACTTATTTATGCGCATATTTTTTTGTTCATCAAAATCATACCAATCGTGAGTCATGGAAAAATCTAAATTAAGCTTTCTATTCATATTAGCTCGAATCGAAGAATTAATGTTATTCCACTGAAAATCATCTGCTACAAAATTACGGCCGGTACTCATGCGCCAAGAAAAAAGATCCTGCTTTTTTTCTTTGTCACCATCTACAATTTTAGCTTGGAAAACATTATTCATAGAAATATTCATTGATTGACTTTCACCTCGCGGTGTTCCGCCAGCTAAAGTCCCAGAAAAACGATCAAAATAAACTACCTCTCCATTATCTTGTTGAATTGTTTGATAATAGCCAGGATTTCTTCCAAACACTTCTTTAGAAAAATCAGGACGATATGAATATCCAATCGATGGAGAAATAACGTGGCGAATTGCCTCCATTTTACCAAGTTTTACGGGGAATAAACCATATACTTGAGTATTCATGTTAATATTAAATGATCCTGTTGTCCGTGTATTAAAACCTTTCACTTCATTTTTGTTTATTTGACCTGAAGTTGTGTCAATGCTTCCTGAAAAAGTTCTGTTCACCCAGTCAGACCTTAGAGAAATATTTGGAGATACATTGAAATATTTAAATATTTTAGATGACATATTTAATCCTGATGTGTGGGATACAATATAATCGGAAAATGTTTGTTGTAACGGATCGTCATTTTCATTTGTTATCCACCTATAACCTGTTGTTGAATCTGTGAGGGCATAGGACTCAGATTCATAATAGTTTTTTTGATTATTTGTAAATCTTGAAGAATAGTGATAATTAATATTGTTATACCATTTTTTCTTGGTGGCCTTAGTTGAGAAAAGAGAGCGTTGGCTATGTGAAAATGCCAATTGAGGTAATGTATTATTTGTAATATTTATTTGTTGTCCAGAACGATTTGGATTTGAATAAAAAACAGAATTTTCATCTATTTTCTTTTCTGCCATAAGATCACGTCTTGAAGATAGATTAAGACTTAAGCTATTCCGTGATTTTGGCCACCTTTTAGAATAGGTCGCATTAGAGACTGCTTGTTGATTTAAACGTTTCTGTTGAGCAATTCCTGTACGGCGATTATAATCTCCACTAGAATAATAGCTAGCATTTACTGCAGCAGATTGATTTTTTCTTAATTGTTGTCGATGACTCCATCTTACCACATAGTCACTTTGTCGATTAGCGCCCAACTTATATATATCTCTATCTGCATCTGAAATTGATCCAGAAAACCGTTGTTTTGATTCAAGATCTAAGGTCCCTGAATAGGAATAACGTTTATTGTAGTTGTTTTGTGATCTTAGCGTAATCCCGTCACGGTCATAAATGCTCATTGTAAATTTGGAATCAAAATATTCACTTGCTGCCCAGTAATATCCCAAGCCATTAATGTAACCTCCCCAACGAGCATCAGACCCGTAGGAGGGCATAATCCAACCTGAATGACGATTCCCTTTTTGATGTGGAAATACTCCAAAAGGTAATCCAAACACGGGTATGTCTGCGATATATAGAATAATAGGACGAGCTAAAACTTTATCTTCATTAATCATTTTCATTCGATTCATTTCAAAATAGAAGTGAGGATGATCTAAATCGCAGGTTGTGTAAGTTGCATTCTCTGCATAAAAAATCCCCATATCCTGATTTCTAATTTCTTGACCAACGTAAAATCCATCATCGGCTTGGGTTTTACCCTTTATTACTTTCCCATTTCGTGTTTCAAGATTATATATCATTGTATCCCCAACCATTGGTTCATCGCCTTCTTCTACCATAGTTGGAAGTAAATGTCCATATAGTGAATCTCGTTCAGATTGTGGTAGTGCTCTCAATAAATTATTTTTCCAAGCAACATTAATAAAACCAGCAGTTAGATTTACATTTGTATAATCAATGCTAGCTTCACCATGGAGATCAGTATATTCGTTCGTCATATCATATTCAATATCTTCTGATTTATATTTTATTGGTCCATCCATATCCTGATTAGTTGAGTCTGGTGTATAAAGACCTTCAGATCCACCAGAGACAAAAATTCTTTTGAGTTCATTATCTCTAAACATCATATTGATTGTATCACCGGATGCTTGATTATTCCCTTGATAAACTGAATCTTCAAAAATATGATATAGGGTTGTAGCCATACCTTCTAGCCTCATTGAATCTAATTGGCCATCTACAAAAAAACCTCTTAATGTAGATCCAGTCATGTCATCACTAAAGGTGAGAGAATCAATAAACGTTACACTATCACCGTCAATTACTTCGATCCATTCTCTGACTCCTTTGGCTGGATGTGTGACATGAGCATCGCTAGGTATAAATACATTCTTGAGTACATCATCATCATAGGATAAATAAATTTCACTTCCTGCGATTGTTTGATTATTGTCAATGATCTCAGGTTTAATCTTTAAAACAGTCTTACCATTTTCCCTATCATATATAGCCTCTCCACATGTGGCAATTCTTCCTTCCTCAATAATTGAAACATTCCCCCGAGCAGCATAAGAGACTCCATTTGATTCTGGCAATTCAACATATTCAATTCTGTCACCCGTAATGGTTTGTTTATCCTGAACTAGAGTCGCGTTCCCATTTGCGGATCCACTATCTAATTCAGAAAAATAAAAAAGTGTATCAGTTACAAGACTATATGTTGTATCCCAAACATGGGTATTACTATAGGCAATCATGATATTTTTTGGTGAATCGACAAAAAGAGAATCACATGTTAAGTTTTGTTCATTCTTAACCATCGATACGTTGCCAAATAGGAAACCTTGTTCGGTTTTTTGGTTAAACCGTGCCCAATTGCAGTTCATGGTCATCTCTCCCTTTTGGAAAACCACATTGCCTTTGAGATATTGTATGGCCTTTCCATCTATGGTTCTGCTCTCAAGAACATCAGCTTTTTTAAGACGTAAGCGTTCATCTTGAGCAAAAAGAAGTACTGATGATAGAACCAAAAGTACTGTCCATCTTTGAATTTGATAATTTCTAATTATTAACAACCACATTATTTAGAATATTTATTGGCCAAAGTGTTATTGATCGACCTCGGATAAACTCTTGATAACCTAACGTGATTGGACCATAAAATGTTTCATTATTTCCCCGAAGACGATCGGATAGCGGAGGCAAATATTGATTAATAAAAGATGGAGGGCTTGACATCTCTAAATCTTATGCCATAACATAATATGAAATTTACGGTAATTCTATTCAGCCAATTAATGTAAACTTCGAACTTGATTTGGAGAATAAATATGAAAATTAAATGGCAAATTCCTGTAATGATTGCTATGGTTCTAATCGCAGGTTGCAGTAAGGATAAAGAAGTAATGGATGGAGAACTTATCATTGAGGATTTAAAAGTTGGCGAGGGGAATGCTGTTGCACAATATAATATTGTCACAGTTAATTATACAGGTTGGTTAACAGATGGTACAAAATTTGATTCATCTCTTAATCCTGGTCGCACACCGTTTAGATTTACTGTTGGTGGAGGACAAGTAATAAAAGGATGGGACGAAGGTCTCATTGGAATGAAAGTTGGAGGGAAGCGAAAGTTAACTATTCCACCCAGTATGGGATATGGGAGTCAAGATATGGGAGATATCCCGCCAAATTCTACGCTGGTTTTCGAAATTGATTTACTGATTATAGAATAATTTTTAGTGATAATAATAGCTGCTTAACAGGGCTAAGGTCTGGGGCGCTGGGTGGCTAAAGTTTTCTATTTGCTTTTGTATATACGATTAAGGCGTGGTTAGTAAGAGACTGCTTATTAGAACTGCGGTTCAACATGTTATTATATTTATGATATTGAATATTTAATCCAGCTTTTGTTAGTTCAGTATTCAAGGTATCATAAGTATAATTTCGTAAATGAACATTTTTAAATTTTCCGCGGAACAAATTATATATATTCTCAAAAAGTGCTAGATCTCCACGAATCCTTTCCTGTGGAACACTAACCACCAAAATACCATTTTTATCTAGTAGCTTTATTATGTTTTTTAGAAAAGGGACTGGTTTTTCTATATGCTCCAAAACATGCATTAGAGTTATTGCTGCATACTTTGTTTTATGCTCTTGGTAAAAGTTATTATCTATATGGTAAAAATTAATTTTATCAAATAATGATCTATTTCGCTTAATCGAAGCTAAACTAATATCTGCCCCAGAAACGATTCCAGGTCCAAATTGTTTTGATAAATGGTTTGTTAAATATCCCGTGCTACAACCAATATCTAATATTCTGCCATTACCAGCATTTTCCAGTAAATAATTAGCTACATGATTCATCTCCCACTGCTTGTGGCGCATAAATTTTCGACCAAATATTACTTTTGCACCAACTAATCGCTGGTAAAGCAATGTGTAGGTACTAATATCGGCGTGGTTGTTAATTTTTTTCATCAGGATTAAATAATTGCTATCGGAATTAGATATTTCAAACTAACTAAACTATTTTAATTAATCCAACTTCAAATTACTATCTAGGATTGAGCCACTGAGCGGAGTCGAACCGCTGACCTACGCATTACGAATGCGTTGCTCTACCATCTGAGCTACAGTGGCATGTTTTATTTTAAAATAATGCTCATTTAAATTAAGAAGTATTTTATTTCTCAGCGATGACTTCTATCATCAATGGGCAGCATAGAGTTGCGTACGAAAGCATTTCAAGTTCTTGGATATCTTTCATGGCATCTTCTACATCTTGTTTATTAAGATATCCCATTGATACCAATCGAGGGAAATAACTCTGATACCATGTTTTTGGCCATTCCCAAATCATGGAGCCAGGGGTCCCTAATTTGGGCATCAAACGAATATTAATAACTTTCATTTCAAGCTCTTCAAAATATTGAGCCAAGTAACTCCCAACATTGATTTCAAAGTCAGAGTCCTGAAAACTTTTAAACGCTGTAGCAATAGCCTTTTTTAAGGCAGGTCGTTCTGGATTTGTTTGGTGGGTAGAAAAATTAAAATACTCATGAATAACCATTTTACCTTTCGGCTTTAAAGCATCTTTTATCTTTGATAATATTTCTTTTGGGTTTGAGATCCATGCCAAAGCCCAGCGACAATACACTCCATCTAGAGAATCAGGGTCAAGTAACAATGTATCAAAATCCGATAAACGTGCTTCAATAGAAAGTTGAGTTGATTGTTTGATCTGGTTTAAGTGTGAAATAAATATATCTGAACGATCAACACCAATTACTTTGCCGGTCTTACCCACGATACGCGCTAACTCTTCCGTGCAGTATCCTGGCCCGCAACCCAAGTCTAAAATTGTTTGTCCAGTTTTGAACTTAGCTAAATCCCAGCCACGTTTTGCTTCAGAGGACCAGACTTTATGTTGCACTTCCAGTCTGGTTAACTCCTCTTTATTTGTACCCAATATATAAGTGTTTTCTTTACTCATTGTTTTTAAAATAGAGAAATGAATAAAAATGTTTTGATTAAAAACTTTATTACACTCAATTTTAGGGAGGATGAAGATCCAAAAACTAACCAAAGTTATATTATTTGCGATGATTATTTTGACTGCAGGGTTACTTGCGCAAAATAAAAAACTCTATATTTTACATACGAATAATACTAATGGTGCTCTAGAGAATTGCTATTGTCCTGATCATCCATTTGGAGCTGTTGAGAAAAGATCAGTTTATGTATCAGATTTTATTAAGAAACATCCTAATTCAATTCTTCTCGATGCTGGGGACATTTTTACAATGACCCACAGGTCATATAAAGATAGTTTAATGGCTGAAGCTTATAAATTTCTTCCCTACGATGCTATACTATTGGGAGATCAGGAATTGACAATGGATCCTGGAGAGCTTGATGATCTTACTAAAAAAATGGATGTATCTGTAGTTATTACGAATCTTAAAAGGAAAGGTGTTCTGCCATATAAAATTCTTAAAAGGGACGGTGTTAGAATTGCTATTCTTGGAGTTATGGATGAGTATGCAATCAAGTATTATTCAAAAGAAATTCAAGAGAAAATTGAATTGTCTGATCCGATCGAATCTATAAAAAAAGAGATAGATCGATTATCTGATCGAGCAGATATATTTGTTTTATTAAGCCACCATGGATTAGATATCGATAAAAGTATTGCTGAAACGATTGATGGTTTAGATATTATAGTAGGTTCGCATAGCCAATCTGCAATTGAAGAACCATCAGAAGTTAATGGCACTCTAATCGTACAAGCAGGTAAAGCAGGTTATTACATTGGTGTAGTGACAATATTTATGAAAGATGGGAAAATAGTTGAAAAAACTGGGAAAATTGATACAATGAAATTTAAGATGCCAGACGACCCAAGGGTGATGGAACTGATTGAAGAGTATGAAAAAACAACAGGACGAATGAATAGAAATAAACAAAAAATGATGAAAGGAAAAGATTAATGGAGCAATTAAGCGATTTTCTAGC
>CESL01009560.1_pt1 | contig 10443 bp, 9 predicted proteins | sample 531221 | NCBI WGS metagenome assembly CESL01 (sample SAMEA2622197, study PRJEB7988) | marine metagenome | biome: marine biome (ENVO:00000447); feature: mesopelagic zone (ENVO:00000213) & marine oxygen minimum zone (ENVO:01000065); material: "saline water (ENVO:00002010), including plankton...
AACCCCGGGTAATGCGGGTAACGGCAGCCTCGACCCTGAAGTCCAGCAACGCCTGGTATGTGCAGAACTGGGTGAGCAAGGTGACCCGGGTGGGTAACATCAACTATCCCACCGAAGCCAGGCAGGCAGGCATCTACGGCACCCTGCGCATGCTGGTTTCGCTGAAGAAAGATGGCACAATCAAGGAAGTGGCAATCCTCCAGTCCTCCGGCAGTACGGTGCTGGATGATGCCGCAATCCGAATTGTGCGTATGGCCGCTCCGTTTGCGCCTTTCCCGGAGGAAATGCGTCAGGACGTGGACGAACTGGAAATCATACGCACCTGGTCATTTCAGAGACGGGGGCTTACATCAGGATGACGGCCGAACACGACACCACAGGCAGTCTCAGGCACCACTTCCTGGTGGCTTCGCCCTGGTTGGCTGATCCCCGCTTTCACGGTGGGGTGATCTACCTTTGCGAACACTCGGAAGAGGGCGCGCTGGGGCTGATGATCAATCAGCCGCTGGATATCCACCTGGGTGAGATCCTCGAGCAGCTCGACATGCACGGCGGGGAGCTGGACCTGCCGGTATACACCGGCGGGCCGGTTCAGCCAGAGCGCGGCTTTGTTCTGCACTCGCCGGGCCGGCAGTGGCAGAATACCGCGCGAGTCACCGACGAAGTGCTGTTGACCACCTCCCGGGATATTCTGGAAAGCATTGGCCGGGATGAGGGGCCGGAATCGTTTCTGGTGGCACTGGGTTACTCTGGCTGGGGCGAGGGTCAGCTGGAGGAAGAGCTGGGCAGCAATGCCTGGTTGACCTGCCCGGCCAGCACCGACATTCTGTTCCGCACGCCGGCAGACCAACGTTACCAGGCGGTACTCCGCCTGATGGGCATTGATCTGAACCAGCTCAGTGATTCGGTGGGTCATGCCTGATCCCGGTAACCGTCGACTACTGGCCTTTGATTTCGGCACCCGGCGTATCGGGGTGGCGTCAGGGCAGGAAATGCTCGGAACCGGCCAGCCCCTGGCCATGCTTCCGGCCAGGGACGGGATTCCCGACTGGCAGCAGATCGAGGCGCTGCTGGCGGAATGGCAGCCGGATATTGTCCTGGTTGGCCTGCCTCTGAATATGGATGACACCGAAAATGACATGTGCGCGCGGGCCCGCAAGTTCGGCAAGCGTTTGCACGGTCGCTACCATGTCACGGTCGAAATGGTGGATGAACGACTCACCAGCTACGAAGCCAAGGGCGAGGTGATGGCCGGTGGTGGCAGCCGCGATTTCGGCCGCCACGGCGTCGATGACCGTGCCGCCGTGCTGATACTGGAAACCTGGTGCCGGGAGCAGGCCGGCTGATCTGATAAACGAGGCTGTAATGACCGCATTGCTTGATATAGACCAGCTGCTCGACACCTTGGAATCCGGCCTGCGTCAGATTCTCCAGGCGCGTGGCGTGGATGACCCGGTGCTGATCGGAATCAGGACCGGCGGTGTCTGGCTGGCAGATGTGTTGGGGAAGCGCCTGGGTATTGCCCAGCCTTTCGGAGAGCTGGACATCTCGTTCTACCGGGATGACTTCAGCCGCATTGGTCTGAACCCCCGGGTGATGCCGTCCAGTCTGCCGTTTGATACCGAAGGCCGGGACATCATCCTGATCGACGACGTGATCATGAGTGGCCGGACGATCCGGGCTGCCATGAACGAAATATTCGACTACGGCCGTCCGGCCAGTATCATACTGGCCACGCTGATCGATATGGGCGCCAGGGAACTACCAATCCAGCCGGATGTGGTGGGACGGGCCCTGACGCTGGAAGCCCATCAACGAGTGAAACTGCGTGGCCCCGAGCCACTGCGCATTGAAGTACAGGAATCCGGGCAGTAAACCTTCCCAACTGATAACAGGCGAGCCATGACCGCGAACGACCCTTCCCCGAACCACTTGCAGCTGACCCGGGATGGTCAGTTGCGGCATTTCCTGACGCTGGATGGCCTGGGCCAGCCACTGCTCACGGATATTCTCGACACCGCCGACTCCTTTATTGAGGTGGGAGAGAGAAGTATCAAGAAAGTGCCCCTTCTCAGAGGCCGCACCGTAGTCAACCTGTTCTTTGAATCCAGTACCCGGACCCGGAGCACCTTCGAACTCGCGGCCAAGCGCCTGTCTGCCGACGTCCTGAACCTGGATATTTCTACCTCAGCTACCTCCAAGGGTGAATCCCTGTCCGATACCCTGCTTAATCTGGAGGCCATGGCTTCGGATATGTTCGTAGTGCGTCATTCCCAGAGCGGCGCGCCGCATTTCATAGCCGAGAGTGTGACCCCGGGCGTTGCCATCATTAATGCCGGTGACGGCCGCCACGCCCATCCCACCCAGGCGATGCTGGACATGCTGACCATCCGTCAGCGCAAGGGCAGCTTTGAAGGCCTGAAAGTTGCCATTGTCGGGGATGTGCTGCACTCCCGGGTGGCGCGCTCGCAGATTCGCGCATTGAATGTGCTGGGCGCGGAAGAGGTGCGGGTGATTGCCCCCGGCACGCTGCTGCCCAGGGATGTCGAGGATCTTGGCTGTACCGTGGAATACGATATGGCGCGGGGCATGAAAGACCTGGATGTGGTGATCATGCTGAGGCTTCAGAAGGAGCGCATGGAAGGTGCCCTGCTACCCAGTGAACGTGAGTTTTACCGTCTGTACGGGCTGAATCAGGAAAAGCTGGGGCTGGCAAAGCCCGATTGCATCGTCATGCATCCGGGCCCGATCAACCGCGGGGTCGAGATTGAGTCGGCAGTGGCCGATGGGCCCCAGTCGGTCATTCTTAACCAGGTCACCAATGGTATTGCTATCCGGATGGCGGTGATGTCCATGGCCATGGGTGGTCAGATGGCGGAGCGTCAGCAAAGACAGCAGGAACAGCAGGAGGGCCGGGCATGACAGCATCAGCGAACTGGAATGAGGGCGGCCTGAAACTGACCGGCGGGCAGTTGTTTGAGCCGGGCAAGGGGTTGATCAGTAACCCGGGGCTGTTGGTGCGCAATGGTCGCATAGAGGCGGTTGGAGCGCAGGCTCAGGCAGCCGAGGGCGCGGCAACACTGGACGCCGCCGGGCAGGTGATCGCGCCCGGTTTTATCGACCTGTGCTGTAATCTCCGGGAGCCGGGCAATGGCCAGAAGGGCAATATTGCCTCGGAAACACGAGCCGCCGCCCATGGTGGTTTCACCACGGTCTGTGCCTCGCCGGAAACCTCGCCGGTCAATGATTCCGGTGCCGTGACCAATCTGATTCTCGACAGCGTGGCCTCCCGAGGTGTGGTTCGGGTGCTGCCGATCGGTGCCATCACCCGTGGCCTTGATGGCGATATGCTCAGTGATATGGCCGGCCTGAAAGCAGCCGGTTGCGTGGCGGTCGGCAATGGTTCCCGGGGCGTGCGCAATGCCCGCATTCTGCGCAGGTGTATGGCCTATGCCCAGACCTTCGGACTGACCGTGATGTTCAGTCCGGAAAATACGGCACTGGCGGCCGATGGCTACGCCCATGATGGCCAGGTCACCACGCGTCTGGGGCTACTGGGTATTCCCGAGGTGGCCGAAACGGCCGCGGTCATGGAAATGCTACTGCTGGCGGAAGAGACCGGGGTGCGCCTGCACCTGAGCCAGCTGTCCTGTGCCCGCAGCGTCGAGATGCTGGCCCAGGCCCGGGATCGCGGCGTGAAGGTTACCGCCGATGTTGCCATGCACCAGTTGGCATTCACCGAGTCGGCCCTGGCCGGCTTCGACAGTCGTTTTCATGTCCGGCCGCCCCTGCGCGGAGAAGCCGACCGTCAGGCGCTGGTGGCCGGCGTGCGGGACGGCGTTATCGATGCAATTGTGAGTCAGCATCAGCCCCATGATTCCGCGGCCAAACAGGCCCCGCTGCCCGCGACCGAGCCCGGGCTGTCGAGCATCGAGAGCGTGCTGTCCCTGGGCCTGGAGCTGGTACAGAATCATGAGCTGGAACTGCCGGATCTGCTGCGGGCGCTGACCGCCGGGCCGGCGGCTGTCCTGGGCCGGGAAGTGGCTCTGACGGCCGGGGCTGCCGCTGATCTTTGCCTGTTTGACCCGGATGGCCACTGGCAGCCTTCCGCAGCAACGCTGCTGTCGGCGGGCCGGCACGCTCCGGTTCTGGATCGGGCCCTGCGAGGGGATGTGAAACTCACCCTGGTGGCAGGTCGCACCGCCTGGCAGGCTCCCGGAACCCCACTTTGAAAAATGAGGCAGGGGCGGCTCCGCCTCTGTCGACATCATCACAGAACTCGCCGGTTTTGCTGAAAAACCCTTGATGGCAGGCACCTGAGCCAACGTATTCTATGACCCGACCCTCTACGGTCAGGTCATAGAATACGAGAGCCAGTCACCCGGATGTGACCGGCCCGACAATAAAAACTCAGGAGTCATCCCGTGAAATCAATCCGCTTTTCCCGCCGGCTCGCCATGGCGGCCGCCCTGTGTGCCAGCCTGGTGGCACCCTCCCTGGTTCAGGCCCAGGATGAAATCCTTGAGCGCAGTTTCTGTGTATTCGATCCGGTCGGTGCCAATGGCCCGCTGTTTGCCATCACCAAGGAATTCCAGCCGGTGGCCCTCAAGCGAGGCATCAAGCTGGAACTGCGTGCCTACACCGATGAAAAAGTAGCGGCCGAAGACTTCAAGGCTGGCCAGTGCGATGCCGTGTTGCTGACCGGCACCCGTGCCCGGGAATTCAACAAGTTTACCGGTAGTCTTGAAGCCATGGGTGCAGTGCCGGGCGAAGAAGAAATGCGCCTGTTGTACAACACCCTGAGCCAGCCCAAGGCCCGGCCGTTCCTGGTTGACGGACCCTATGAGGTTGCCGGTGTCTTTCCTGCCGGGGCCATTTACCTGTATACCCGCGACCGGGCCATTGATTCGGTCGAGAAACTCCAGGGCAAACGCATCGCAACGCTGGATTACGACTCGGCCTCGGTGCGCATGGTCCGTCATGTCGGAGCATCGGTGGTTGGCTCCAACTCCGCCAACTTTGCCGGCAAGTTCAATAATGGCAGTGTCGACCTGGCCTATGCTCCGGCCGTGGCCTATCAGCCTCTGGAACTCTATAAGGGCGTTAATTCCAAGGGTGGGGTGTTCAAGTATGCCCTGGCGTACATGAACTTCCAGGTCATTATTCATCGCGACCGTTTCCCGGAAGACGCCGGCCAGATGGTTCGGGATGAGTCCATCAAGCGGATTGATCAGGCCTACGAGATCATTGCGGAAGCGGAGTCCGGGATTCCTGCCGACGTCTGGATGCACCCGCCCCGGGAAGACGTGGCCGAGTACGACAAGATGCTGCGCCAGGTTCGTCTCTCACTGTTGGAGGACGGGGTCTATGATGAGCGCGCCATCAAGTTGATGAAGGCGATTCGCTGTCGGGTGGATGGCTCCCGTTCGGAGTGCGCCTCCTGAGGCACTGAGCGGCCCGCATACAGCGGGCCGCAGGTGATCAGCGGATGGCGTCTTTCAGGGCCTTGCCGGCCTTGAAACCCACGGTCTTGCTGGCAGGGATCTGGATGCTTGCGCCGGTTTGCGGATTGCGTCCGCTGCGGGCTTCCCGGCTGCGGATGTTGAAGGTACCGAAACCGATCAGTGTCACGTCTTCTCCCCGCGCGGCAGCCGCCGACACCTGGTCGGTAAATGCGTTGATTACCTCTCCGGCCTTTTCCCGGGTAAGCCCGGTTTTGTCGGCAATGGCAGCAGCAAGTTCAGGTTTGCGCATCGGATACTCCTGATTATTCGTTCTGATTGTTGTTGGTTATTGCCCCGGCCAGGCCGGAGGCTGAAGCAATCTATAGTGGCTTTGGGCTGAATCTGCAAACCTTCTTCGGTAACGATATGTTCCCGGAGGCGTCATTTGCGGGATCGGTCTCATAAACCCGGGGCGGAGTTCGTCATAATGAGCGTCGGTTACAGACTGTAACAAATGGTGCAGTCCGCCCCCATCTTCTGGACAAAACACAAGAACAAAAGGTTGAAAGGTATGAAGGGTTTCCGGAGATCCCCGACAACATCATCTGGGCTTCGCGGCATGGTGGCGGCATTGACTGCCGGTCTCCTGCTGAGCGGCTGCGGGGCGGTCAATAACATGATCTACAAGACCACGGGGGATGTCATGAAGGGCTTCTCCCGCAACCATACCGTCCCCTACCTCATGGAGTCGGACGATCTGGCCATGGGCTGTTCCATGAGCGAGGCTACCGCGCCGCTGTTGATGTCGTTTGGTCGGGTAACCAGCGAGCCGGATCAACTGGCTGTGATGCTCTACCTGTCTTCGGGCAGTTGTGCGGAAGAGCAGGCCAGGGAGCATGAGCTGGCAGGGTTGGCCGCCATGTACGCCATGGACGCGACCGCGGCGGAAGACGCCTTTATTCGCCAGAAGCGTGCCCATACCCTGGCCGCTCGCCGCTATCTGAAAAGCTGGCAGCATCACAATAGCCACTATGGCAACCCGGATGAAACCGAGTGCCCGGATTTCGACGATGACATGGACGAGTTCATGTACATGGCCGGTTTGCTGTCCGGGCTGCAGGCGCTTAACGCCCAGATCCAGGCCACTTCCTCGGTGGGCGTTCCGTTCAATACCGGCTCCGTGGTGGGCCGTGCTACCCAATGTCTGGATAACAAGAAATGGTGGGGCGCCCCCATGGGCCTGCGTGCCACCGTCTGGGCCATGATCCCGGGAACCCAGCCGCAGGGTGAAGATGCCTTCGAGCGCCTGGCCATTGCCGCGGAGCAGGGCGAGGAAGCTGGCGTCCGACTGGGCCATGTGTTCCAGGCCATTGCGGCCATGAACAAGAATGATGAAGCCCTGGTGAAGTCGGTTATCCGCGACCATGCTGAATCCCTTGAGGCCAATCCGGCTAACGAGGAATGGCGGTTTGTGGATGCCATGGCGACCAATATGCTGGTGGCGATTTCGGATCGGCTGTGGGTGGAAAACACCGGTCACCGCACCCCCATCGGGCAGTTCGGTGCCTTCTGGGATGACCAGCGTGAACCGGTCGAGACCATGGATCTGGACGACCTGTTGTAACCATCATCAAGCCGAGTAAGCCGATATGCCCCAGGGTGGTTTTCGTCGTAGTGGTCTGGAGTGGTTTTCATCGCTGCCGGCCTGTCTGTTGTTGCTGGCTGTGGTTCTGTTCTCCACCAGCAGTGATATTCATAACCAGATGTTGCGCGCTGGTGAGCAGCTCTGGAGTGGCTATTACAAGCTGCGCATGGACCCGGTACAACCGGAGTGCGACCTCAACCGGGATGTTGAGGCAGAAGTCGCCCGGGAACTGGCTGAGCAAGCGCCGGCAGACGACCCGATGGCAGCACTGCTTGGCGCCCATGAAAAAGATCCCCGGGAAGTTCGTCTTGCCATAGAGCGCTCGGTGGCGGATTGCCGGGCCGCTCACGCCAGTTACGAAGACCTGCAGGACAAACTGACTCCCGGTGTGAAAGCCTATCGGGCGGTAGAGCTTTTTGTAGCCGACCTGATCGCGTTCGGGCTCACAGCCCAACGCTATGTTCTGGTGATTCTGGTGATGCTGTGTGCGGTGACCGCCACACTCACCCGCCATCACATTGCCATGCGAGCCATGGAGACCCGGTTGGACTACACCGTCTCCTATACCCTGCAAACCATTGCCAACGCCATGTTGCTGGGCTCGTCAGTGATCTTCCGGCAATCCAGCCTGGCCAGCAGCACCGCCGTATCCGGTGAGGAGCTGCTGCTACACAATTTCTGGATTGTCGGCTTTGCCTGCCTGACGCTGGCGAGCCTCTATCGCCTGTTCCGCGTGCCCGACAATCTGGCGCCGGGGGGCAATCTGAATCAGGCGTTTCTGTCGGTTCCGCTCTATACCGTGATGTGTCTGATTTCAGGTACTTACTTCGCGCTGATCGGTCATTCCTCCGGTATCGGGATCTATCTGGGCAAGATGATGGAACTGGCCGACATGTTCCTGAATGTCGGGCTGTACGTGTGGGTGGGCATGATGCTGAAACAGACCCGCCTGGCGACTCTGGTTTTCAATATTTTCCGGCCCTGGCGTATGCCGCCGGAGATGCTGGCGGTGGTGGCCGTTCTGGTGGCGGCGGTGCCTACCGCCTATACCGGTGCTTCCGGTATTTTTGTGATTGCTGCCGGTGCTGTTATCTACAGTGAGCTCCGAGCGGCGGGCGCGCGCAGACATCTGGCCCTGGCGGCCACGGCCATGTCGGGCTCCCTGGGTGTGGTATTGCGGCCGTGTCTGCTGGTGGTGGTGATTGCCTACCTGAACCGAGAGGTGACGACCGATGAGTTGTTTGGCTGGGGCATCTGGGTATTCGTACTGACCGCCACCATGTTTGCGATGGTGGCTCTCACGGTGAACCGGCAGAGCCAGTTTGACCTTGCCCCGGCGGCCGATGCCTTTCCGGCGTCCATTCAGGCTTTGCGGCCATTGATTCCCTATGTGATCGTGATCGCTGCCGTAGTGCTGTTCTACCGGCTTGCCCTGGATGTGAAGATGGACGAATTTTCGGCGCCCCGGTTGCTGCCGGTGATCATGCTGGCCATTCTGGTATATGAGCATATCAGCCTGAACAATGGCCGGGGCCGGGCGTCCGGTGAGATCAATCACCAGGGGCTGGAGCGCAGCGTTCGTGGCGCGACCAACGATACCACCGCTGAGATTGGCGCCCTTTTGTTGCTGCTGGGGCTGTCGGTGAGCATTGGTGGTGTGATCGAGCGCTCCCACATCATGGAAACTTTCCCTCAGGCGTTCGACAGTCCCTGGTCTGCCATGCTGCTGATGGTAGTGATCCTGGTGATTCTGGGGATGATCATGGACGCCTTCGGGGCGGTGATTCTGGTAACCGCAACGGTGGCGACCATAGCCTACTCCAGCGGTATTCACCCGGTGCATTTCTGGATGGTGACGCTGGTAGCCTTCGAGCTTGGCTACCTGAGCCCGCCTGTGGCCCTGAACCATCTGCTCACCCGCCAGGTGGTGGGCGAGGCTGAGGTGCTGGCGGCCCAGCAGGAAGGTGGAACCTTCTACCAGCGCCACGAACGCATCATCATGCCACTGATTGCCATGGGTATTTCTCTGGTACTGGTGGCCTTTGTGCCGTTGCTGTTCTACGCCAACTGATTTCTCTGCCCGAGGCCGCCCCGGCGGCCTGTCTGGTCTGTGTTCTCAAACCAAAGGCACAAAAAAAGCGCCGAGCTTTCGCAAGGCGCTTTTTTTATGGCAGTGGGAAAGCGGCTTTAGCCGGCTTTCGGGCCCGCTTCAACAATGGCGTCGGCCACGTCGAATTTCTTGAAGTTTTCCACGAACTGGGCAATCAGCTCCTGAGCCTTGCCGTCGTAGTAGTCCGGGCTGACCCAGGTGGTGCGCGGGTTCAGCAGCTCGGTGTCTACGCCCGGAACGTGCTTGGGCACGTCCAGATTCAGGGCATCCAGGTGCTCGGTTTCGACGTCGTCCAGATCGCCGTTCTGGATGGCGGCAATGATGGCGCGGGTGGTCGGAATGCTGAAACGCTTGCCTTCACCGTAGGGGCCACCGGTCCAGCCGGTGTTGACCAGAAATACCTTGCTGCCGAATTCGTCGATACGCTTCATCAGCAGCTCGGCATAGACGCCGGCCGGGCGCGGGAAGAACGGCGCACCAAAGCAGGTCGAGAAGGTGGACTTCAGCTTGGAGGATGAGCCCATTTCGGTGGAGCCCACCAGCGCGGTGTAGCCACTCAGGAAATGGTACGCAGCCGCTTCACGACTCAGGATGGATACCGGAGGCAGAACGCCGGTCATGTCGCAGGTCAGGAAGATGATGTGCGAGGGCTCACCGGCACGGTTCTCGATCACGCGCTTTTCGACGTGCTCGAGCGGATAGGCGCAGCGGGAGTTTTCGGTCAGTGAAACGTCGTTGTAATCCGGCTCGCGGGTCTCCGGATCAATCATCACGTTCTCAACGATGGCGCCGAAACGGATGGCGTCCCAGATGATCGGTTCGTTCTTCTGGCTCAGGTCGATGCACTTGGCGTAGCAACCGCCTTCAATATTGAATACGGTGCCCGGGCCCCAGCCGTGCTCATCGTCACCGATCAGGAACCGGTGCGGGTCTGCAGACAGGGTGGTTTTGCCGGTGCCGGACAGGCCGAAGAACAGGCAGGTCTCGCCGGTTTCACTGACGTTGGCTGAGCAGTGCATGGGCAGAACGTCTTTCTCGGGCAGAAGGAAGTTCTGAACCGAGAACATGGCTTTTTTCATTTCGCCTGCGTAGTGCATGCCGGCCAGCAACACCTTGCGCTTGGCGAAGTTGATGATGACGCAGCCGTCGGAGTTGGTGCCATCACGCTCCGGTACACACTCGAAATTAGCGGCGTTGAGAATCTGCCATTCCTGCTTGTCGGCCGGGTTGAAGCTATCCGGGCG
>CESL01137441.1_pt1 | contig 10431 bp, 5 predicted proteins | sample 531221 | NCBI WGS metagenome assembly CESL01 (sample SAMEA2622197, study PRJEB7988) | marine metagenome | biome: marine biome (ENVO:00000447); feature: mesopelagic zone (ENVO:00000213) & marine oxygen minimum zone (ENVO:01000065); material: "saline water (ENVO:00002010), including plankton...
TATTTATTAATCACAAATGAAAACCTGACCATGGAAATACTTCCTGTCCTTTTAGGTATCTGGTTTGTTATCCGGTCATTGATATTTTTTATAACCTATGCTAAACTTAAAAGTAGTTCTACAAAAAATTCAGGTTGGTTCTTGCTCGCCGCAATTTTGACTTTACTCTTTGCGCTGGCGGTTCTGGCAAAGCCATTACTGGGACAGTTAACTTTGGTATATACCATCAGTTTTGCCTTTTTCTTTATGGGGCTATTTAGGTTAACATTGGGAATCAAAATGTTTAATACACACGGAAAGTAGTTTACATAAATAAAATTATACAATTATGATAGAACATGATATTGATCATCGAGATCAACTGGCTCGCTTACACGACCGCCACAAAAGACTTTCTTTAATGGTCTATGATCATTTAAACGCTAATGAAGAAGAGGAAATGCTCAAGGCACACAAAGAAATGAAGGAAACAGCTAAGGAATTAGAGTTATTGCAACATAAATTACACGGAAGATAGCCGTATCTTTTTAAAAAGTAAAACCGTTCGCTACCTATAAATGGAGTGAACGGTTTTTTGTTTAATTCTTGCCTATATCCTTCAAAAACTAACATGACATGAATCAATAAAACTAGTATCTAAATCAATTACTATTTTGTAAAACTATCAGTCTTCAGATTCAACATAATACACATATAACCAATAAAAATAGCATGATTTTAAGAATTAAAAGTTTCAAAAAAACAAACTTTAAATAAGCAGGTTCTGCTACAAAAGTAGCATACTTGGTGGTCTACCGAACGTAAATTTGTTTAAGATTAATTTCTAAAAAATAAAGAGTAAAATAATAACTTAAAATGAAAAACCATGAGAAAAGTAGTAGTATTCAGTTTGGTTCTTTTAGGCTTAAGTGCCCAGGCTTTCGCGCAAGACGTTATCTATTCCGAAAAAATTAAAAAGGAAGATGTTCCTGCAGCTATTATTGAATCGGTAGAGCAAGATTATCCAGATTTCACCATAGAGGAAATGGCTGCTATACCAGTTGAATATGTTGAAAGCGACGTATACGTAAACAGGGATATCAAATCTATCGATGATTATGACACTTTCGAAATTACCTTAGAAGGAAAGGGAAAAGAGTTTACAGCAACCTATGATAGGTCTGGAAATTTAATCAGTACTAATGAACACCTTAAAAATATTGCTCCTCCAGCTGCTGTTAGATCTGCCATTGCCAAAGCCTATCCAGGATGGACTATAAAAAAGGATGTGTATAATATGAGTAGTTATGAAAATGGCAAAGCACGTCAACGTTACAGAATGGAATTAACCAAAGGCGATGAAAAAATGCACGTTTATACAAACGCAAAGGGAAAAATACTTAATAAGCCCAAGATGAAAAAAATGCACCAATAGATATGATTTTGAGAAAAATGATCGGCCATTTTATCCAGTATTAAAAAGTTAGAAATACTTGCGATGAATTCTTAATTCAGAATTCATCGCAAGTTGCTATTTAATTTCAACGACAACTGATTGATTTGAATATAAAAAATAGGAATCAACCCACGGAGAATTCATTATGCAGATTAGGAGTAAGGCGCTTCTTAAAACTAGATGTTCTATAATTAAAACGATTATAAAACCCACTACCTGCTTATCGATACGCCTGATATAGAAGAACTTTATGGCAGCTTTTCTAGCGGGCAGAAATATGCACGTAAAATATGAGAAGCCAATTGCATTCAGCATGCGGAGAATACCTAAATCATAAAAAATTAACTACCAGGTAGTTAATTGAAAATATTAAAAAAAAATAAAGAATTTTAAAAATACCGATAACATAAATTGCCAGTATTTTACACCCTTATGTTCTAAGCTGAAATAGCAGAAATAGCAAATACTGTAAAACTCTTTTTTATGATTTTAGGTATTTTAATAATAAGTTATATAAATCTTTAGTCTTATAAGGTTTAGAGAGAAAATCATTAATAGCATAGCCTTTTATTTTATCCCTTAATTCCCCTACCTCTGTCGCAGATAAGATAATAATTTTAACCTCCTTATTAAACGCTCTAATCATCGAAGTTGCTTCCAGACCGTTAATTTTAGGCATATTAAGATCCATAAATACGAGATCAAAAGATTCGTTTTTCAGCATTTCTATACCCTCTATAGCATCATCGGCAGACTTTGCTTTAATCCCATACCTTTCAATATACTTTTTGGTCACCAGTTGATTGATATGATTATCATCAATAATCAGTATTTTTTTTCCGGTGAACTCAGCTTCACTGTTGTTCAAAGCATTGGGTTGGGAAACTACTTCTTTTTGATCTGTGGTTTCAAGCTCTACTTCAAAGTAAAAATTAGACCCCTTACCAGTTTTACTTATTAATTGAATTTCAGAATTCATTTCTTTCAGCAACTTGGTAACGATGTTTAAACCAAGTCCGGTACCTGCAAATTTGCTCGTTTTTGTGGAGTTTCCAAATTCTTTAAAAATTTCTTTTTGTTCTTCAGCAGAGATGCCAATACCATTATCTTTTACTTGAAATTTGAGCTTTACACGCTTTTCTTCTTTTTGAATAAGATCTACAAATATCTTTATTTCGCCTTCATTGGTAAACTTTAAAGCATTTCCGGTAAGGTTAATTAGTATTTGAGATAACTTTATTTTATCCCCTACCAAAATTTTGGGAACGTCTTTGTCGATTTTAATCTTTAATTGATTGTTGTTCTTTTGCCTCATAAATTTCAATGACACATTAATATCCTCTACAAGTTCCTGAAGATTAAATGGTTTATGCTCAAGTTTAATAGAAGTACCTGATTCTATTTTATTTAATGTAAGTACATCATTAACCAGGTTAAGCAGGTAGTTGGCAGAAAACTTTAAAGACTGAATTTCTTTTTTATGAGAAGATAGTTCTGGAGCCAAGAATAAATCATTGGATAAACCTATAATTCCGTATAAAGGCGTTCTAAGTTCGTGACTAATGGTAGAGAGGAATTTAGTTTTAACCCTCGCCATTTCCTCAGATTTATCTTTGGCGTCAAGATATTCCTCATTTTTTCTTTTAAGCTGTTGCATGAGGACCGTCCTTTTTTTCCTTTCACAAACAAAAAACAACAATACTAAAAGTAATAATACTAATAAGGCTACGGAGGCAATGAGTAATATTCTGTTTTTTTCGGCCTTTGCAGAAATTATTTTGTTTTGAAGTTCTTTATTTTTAATCTCCTGTTCTATATTTTCAATTTCTATGCGATCCTGTATAGTTTTATTAGATTCTTCTAGCACACTTTTTAGTTTATTTTTAAATAAAGTATCTAGCACTTTAAAACTCTCATAAGCTTCCCTGTACTCTCCTAATTCAGCCTGGCTTCGCAGATATCCGGAATAGGAATATAAAAGTTCCTCGGATCCCTCATTGCTTTTAAATTTCTCTATGGCAAGTTCAAAATTTATCTTGGCCTCTTTAAAATCACCCTTTTGGAAAGCGTATTCTGCATCCAAATAATAAAAAATATCTTCCGGCAAATAAGGTTTGTTATCTGAAAACCGAATATTATAAATTTTTGCTGAATCTATATATGTTATGGCCGAATCTGGCTTATTGAATTCCATCAAATATGCCTCTGCGATATTAAGACTACTGGTGATTAAACGATAGCTATCTTTAGCCTTTTTAGCTAAGGCTATTACCTCTTTGTTTAATTGTATAAAGTCTTCATATCTTCTTTCTTTTATATAAACATTAGCAAGATCAATTTTTGCCGCATTAATCATTAGGGTATCTTTCATTGTCTCAGCCATATTTATATTTTTATTGATATAATTACGGGCTTCTTCTACATTTTCTAATTTTAAGTAATTATTGGCTATAAAACTTCTTGATACAGCAAGCAGTATAGAATCACCACTTTTCTCGGCTAATTCTAAGTTCCTATGACTGTAAAGGATGGCGACCGGATAGTTGCCCTTCTCCATTTCAGTGGCAGACTTTTCCAGATTACTTTTTATATAGGCCGTTATTTCCTCCTTTGTAGAATCAGGAGAAATTGTAATCGCTTTCTCACTATTTTGGGCATACAGGGAAAATGTAAGCATCAAAAAAATAAGTATTGTAGGCAGAAACTTCATTAGGGCTTAAAGATTTATTCTCAATACGTTAAGGTAATATTTTTAAAGATAAAAGTTAGAAATATATGTTAAGTTAAATGATCAATTCAATAGTAAAAAAGATTTTATTAAATTAAAAAAAATCACTTATTAAGTTATTTTTTTTAATATATATAAACCATAACCAATATTTTCCAAAAAATATATAAATTTTAATCATAATAAACTCACTCAACTAATTTTTAAGGTGTAAGACGGCTATCATATTTAACAGGTAAAAATGTAAATTTATTCGACAGACTGCTTACTACAACTAGTGTTATGTAAGAAAAAGGAAAGTTAATCGCTTCGATTTATTTTTAAAATCTTTAGCATTGTTACAACAACGCAAAAAAACTAATAATCAAGCAACTACCATTATGCAAAAAGAACTGGTAAGTAATAAAAATACTTATCTTAAAAAACCATTAAGCTAAAAAATTAGATCCGATTTTTTCAAAATTTTAGTTTTTGAAATTAAGTTTTTTACGTAAACTACCTCCCGGCAAACCCATGAGGCATTTACTATAAAATCCTTTTTTATTTCGAGATATCTCAACCTACCTATTGAGATTAAAGCATTTAATCTCGATTATGGAGTCTATTGTTATAAATTAAAACATTATACCGACAGTATCTTAACTCACTTTTGACGAAAAAAGTGAGCTATAAGAAAAAACGATTAACTTATGGAATGAATTTAAATCCAAAGACTATATCAAATTTGAATTTATACACGCAAAACCTGAATGCATATTATTTTATTCCATCTGTAATCCGGAAATAATCGAAATCAACATAACCTCCGGAAGTTTTGGTTGCATAGTTAAACAGTGCATATCGATACCCCATAAATTGGCCAAGGGTATATTCCATCTTTAAAGGTTCTCCAATTTCTTTCCAGTGTTTCCCATTCTCAGAATAGTAAAAGTGTGCGAGGTCCTTTCTATCTTTAAAGTCACAGGTAATTTTAAAGAAAATTTCGTCACCGCTATACGGAATTTCTTCTATCACTTTGCCTTCACGCCCCTTAACCATTTGAATGGTTTTTTTCCCATTTTCTAACTTAACCGCCACATAAGCATACTTATCCTGAAGCACCCCAAAACCAGCAATATCACCGTCTTTTAATCCTGAAAGATCTAATGAAGTTTCCCCTGTACTCTTAGGACCAATAGTCCGTTGGGTCAATGTATTCCTGGTGGTTACGAAAGAAGTATCGATCCTCCCTGTGGTAAGCCTTAGATAGCCTTTGCGCTCATCAAGACTCCATAAATCATTTTGCGGATTATGATTCCATTGCCAAACCAACGGTAATTTTTTATCGTTATTGGTTCTGCTGAAATCATCGGAATTTACAATATCTGGAATAAGACTTTTGTTAGCAGGAAGGTCAAGCTCCATAGGGACTTTGCCATCTTCACCCAAGATAGGCCATCCATTTTCCCATTTAACCGGCACAAGATAAGGAATTCGTCCTACCGCTCCATTATCTCGGAATAAATACGCATACCAGTCACCTGCAGGAGTATCTATTAAACCTCCTTGTGCTACACCTTTATCCTTTAAAGCCAGTTCTCCTTCGTAAGGTCCCATGATATTGTCTGCACGATGAATAACAACAGTTCGCATGCTTCCCTGTGGCCAGGTTATATTAAATAAATAATATTTACCATTTATCTTGAATAGCTGAGAGCCTTCTGCCTTTAACATGATGTTTTCTCCCGCAGGTGCACTCGCATTCTCAATCAAAATCTTTTCGCTACCAGGAACAGGACCAGAAAGGTCATTTTTTAATTGAACAATTCTAAGTTCACCCGCGGCATAGATCATATAAATTTTACCATCATCATCAAAAAACAACGTATTGTCATGAAAACTTGGTTTAAAGGAATGTTTTTCCCATGCTCCACTCTCAATATCCTTAGTCGTATAGATATAGGTTTTTCCGGTAGTACTAGAAAAGGTTGAAACGTAGTAGGTACCATCATGATATCTTAAGCTACTGGCCCAAGAACCCTTACCATAGGCGTTTTTACCGTTTTCCATATTCAACGCATCGGTATCATCTAGAATATCATAAGCATAGTTTACAATTTCCCAGTTCGTGAGATCGTTAGATTTCATGATGGGTACTCCGGGACTCATATGCATAGTGGTAATACTCATATAATAACTATCCCCCACCCGTATCATGGAAACGTCTGGCACATCAGCATGAATTATCGGGTTAATCGCCTTTTGCTGTGTAAAGCCCTGGAGGAAAAAAAGCAAACAGCTAATTATAACACTAAATTTTCTTACTATCATCATTGGTCGTATTTTTAATCTTTTTAAACAAAAGTTTTAGTCAGAAGATTTTTCTAAAATCTGCTATAGTTCTATCACAGGGGCAATATTAGAATATCTCTAAACCCTAAATCTCTCTGTATCCCTATTGATTTCTGATCAACCGTAAAAAATAGATTTCACTAGTTGCACTTCCTTCTCTGGGTTGAAACTTTACTCTTATACTCTTTTTACCATCAAGCATTGAATCAGGAATTTCATAACTCATTTCCTGAAACTGACTTATTCTGGTATGTTCTTTAGTATTTACCGAAGTAAGTCTCTCATCATCAATATAAATATCAAAACGCTTATCCCCCCATTCAAACCCGAAATATCCAAGCATCAGGCTAAGACCAGTTTCCTTATTGGTTTTCATTTGATAGCTAAAATAACCATCTCCATGAGCGCTTCTCCAAAATTCATCCCTGTTATTACCGGTTCCTGAGTTCTTCTTTTCCATAAAGTGATCACTCTCCGGCTGTTGTTCACCAGTAGCTACATAATCTATGGTGCGTTTTTCCAGGGCCAATTTCTCAGCTTCAATATTTGCAAGAGAATCGGTATAACTTTCGTATTCTTCGGGAGTCAGCGACAGCCAGTACATCATATACCTGGAATCGTGGATAGTGTAAAAAGGCTGTAAATCAGCATCGATGGGATTTTTCATTTCAGAATTAATCTTGAAATGAAGGGGCTCATTTTCTACGGATTCCAGACTTTCAGGAAGTTCTTCCGTATGATCTGCAAGTAGAATAGGTGCTTCATTAATGGGCAAGCGTCTTCCGGAAGGGTATTGTCCAAAACGACTATCATCTGCAATAAGCCCTTTTAGATCTTCGGATCCCGATGGAGCTCCCAATAATATCGGACCATGAAAAAATGCAACATATTGAGGTACATTCGGCAGCCTTTCCATGTGATTATGCATAGGAAGACTAACATCTACAATATCTCCCTTTTGCCAGTTTCGATCTATTTTAACATAAGAAGAAGGCTTACCGATTATCTCAATTTCTTCTGAATTGACCTTGATTTTCATCTCGCCTTCTTTAATCCATCCCGGATACCGCAAAAATAAAGGGAATTCAGCGGTACCTTCAGTAATTTTAAGCCTGGTACCCTCTTCAGAAGGAAAATTGGTCTCCTGTCTTATTTTTACCCCCTGTTTTTCCCAGTTCAATTCTGAAGGAATAAATAAATTTATATATAAAGAATCTCCCTGATGGGTGTAGATAAACTGATTGTATTTTCCATGGTTTTCCATTCCGGTTCCCACACAGCACCACATCGCCTCTTCAGGCGCAGAATAGATTCGATAATGGCGTGGCCGAGCTGGGGTAAAATAAACATAGCCTCCATGCTGCGGATGCTGGGTTGAAAGTATATGGTTGTATAATGTTCTTTCGTAATAATCGGCATATTTCGCCTCAGGATTTACTCGAAAGAGGTCTTCGGTTAACTTCAGCATATTATATGAATTACAAGACTCGGGACCATCGTCTTCGTTTATGTAATCAATACTGGCCGATGTACTGGGAAAATGTTCTTTTCTGCTGTTGCCTCCAAATGCCAGGCTACGGTTTTTAGTAACTGTTTCCCAGAAATAACTTCCGGCTTTAGCGAATTTTTCATCTCCATCCACCTCAGCAATACGCTCAAATCCTACAAATTTTGGGATTTGTGTATTCGCGTGCTTGTTATCCAGGTTATCGATACCCTTCGACAAAGGATGAAGTACCTGCTCATGAGAATACCTTTTAGCTGCTTCCAGATATTTCTTCTCTCCAGTTATTTGATAGGCATCAGCATAAACCTCAGGCATACCACCATGTTCCATGTTCAGCACAGATTGCATTTGCTCATGGGAAAGATCTTTAGTAAGTGTTATACCCCAGTCACAAAAATCAAGAAACATTTCTTTAGCTTTCTCACTATCGGCATAAAGCCAGGCATCTCTTAAACCGGCATACATTTTATGTAAATTATAGAAAGGAGCCCAGGCAGAATTATACTTTTCAAAATTTCCTTTTTTAAAGGAAGACCATAATGCTTCACTATTAGTAAAACCACCTACATAGCCTACACCCCATTCAGGATGTTTTTTTGTATTAGCAAGTTGGCATTCCCTTAGTTCTTTCAGCATATAATTCATTCGCGCTAAAAACTCCTGATTATCGGTAGCCGCATAATTCATAGCAAGAGCTGAAAGATAATGACCGCCAATATGACCATCTAGTCCTTCCCAGTTGGGATAAGAGGGTTTTCTTGGTTCCAGACCGGCTTCTTTTCGATAAGGCGCAAGCAAACGGTCTACATCGTATTCTAGCAAAACAGACATATTGAGATCACGAGCATTCTTGAATTTTCCATCCAACAAGCTAACATTCTCCACCGGAAATTCATTGGTGTATAGTTTTTCCTGTGCGCTTACTTCTAAAAAACTGAAACCAAATACACCCAAAAGAATGACTAACTGTATTTTTTTTATGACAATCATATTTAAACCTTTAATTATTGGCAATCCACCTCCCTAAGATCATTATCAAAGAGCAAAACAATTTTCAATATCCTCCATTTCAAATTCCTAAATCCAAAACTACCTAAGCGCGCGCCCCGCGGAGCATTTGACTCTTTTATCGAATAAAACCGGGGTCGTAAAATATAATTAGCCCTTTTAATATCATTTTGTAAGTGGTTTTATTGGTTCAAATACGGCTATAAATCCTCCTCTTCTCAAAAGTTTTACTTTTAATGTATCCTCCGAAGTCACTTTTCCATCACTAATTTTAAATGCTTTGTCATGCTCCCCATCCTGAACCAGCTTTAGCTGATATTCAATTCCAGGTTTTAAAAATTCCAAAGCAATCTCCTTTTCGATTTCCCAAAGCTCTGAACTAATGCCTGCCATATACCAGCTTTCTTCTTTACGTCTTGCCAGCGCTGCATTTTTTCCCGGATAACCATAGATAAATTTAGTGTCATCCCAAGCTGCAGGTAGTTTCTTCAGAATGGCAATTACCTCTTCTGGAAGGGAATAATAGCCCTCTGGCCTATCTGCTAAATGCTGCAATCCAGACTCGAACAATATCCCCAGAGCCAGTTCATGCCCATAAGAAGTAACATGCGGATATTGCGAATTGGTAAAAGTTACCGGAGTATAATCCATTGGTCCTACCACATTCCTAGTAAATGGTAAAATAGTATTATGCTGCGGGACATTCATGGTAAACGTGGGAACATTATTGTACCATTCCGCACCACGAACAGCTTCATAAGTCATCAAATTTGGATACGTTCTGCTCCACCCCCTTGGTACCAAACTACCATGAAAATAAACCAATAAATTAAAATCGGCGGCATCTTCTACAATATCAAGATAGTAATTGATCATATTTTGCTTTTCACTTTCAAAAAAATCAACTTTTATTCCGGCGATGTCCAGTTCATTAAGTTTGGTAAATTCTTGTACGCGGTTTTCATGAGTAAGCATCCTATCTTTTGGTGTAGCAGGAACCCAGGTATGATCTCCTCCCGAATTATACCAGATAAGTGGTTTAACTCCTAATTTATTGATATAAGCTGTGGCATCCTCCAGATTTCCTCCATTCCCCATAGCATCCCACTCCCAATCCAAAAGCGTATATTTCCAACCCATTTTTCCGGCCAGATCAGCAAATTTTTTTACGATTTGATAGTCTTTAGTCCCATGGTTGCTAGACCAGTAATTCCAGGAAACCAGTCCGGGTTCAATCCAGTCGGTATCTTTTAGTTTAACAGGATCAGACACATCGGTAACCAGCGTTGATTCAGTCACTGTAGCCAAATTACCGATTATTATAACGCGCCAAGGTGATTGCCATGGCGTACTGATATCTGGTTTCGATTTTCCTGTACCACGACCATCACCTGGGTTTGGAAATACCAGATTATAGGTATT
>CESL01047666.1_pt1 | contig 10418 bp, 7 predicted proteins | sample 531221 | NCBI WGS metagenome assembly CESL01 (sample SAMEA2622197, study PRJEB7988) | marine metagenome | biome: marine biome (ENVO:00000447); feature: mesopelagic zone (ENVO:00000213) & marine oxygen minimum zone (ENVO:01000065); material: "saline water (ENVO:00002010), including plankton...
TTATTGGAGCTGGCCTATCAGGAATACTTGCTGGCATTAGATTAAAACAAGCTGGTTTAAAATTTAATATCCTTGAAAAAAATCCTGACTTAGGAGGAACTTGGCTCGAAAATTCTTATCCAGGTTGTCGAGTAGATATTGCTAATCATTTTTATTCATACTCTTTCAATCCAAATAATGAATGGTCTGAGCATTTTTCCCAACAAGCTGAGATCCTGAAATATTTAAAGAAAAATGTAAAAAAATATAATATTTTCAAAAACATTAATTTTGGTAGAAAAGTTATTTCTGCCCATTATAAAGAAGAGATAAAGAGGTGGGAGTTAAATATAAAACATAACTCTGGAAAAGAAGAAACTATTACAGCGAAGATTTTAATCAGTGCTGTAGGTCAGTTGAATAGACCAAAAACCCCCAAATTTCCTGGTATAAAAAAGTTTACAGGAAATCAATTTCATTCTTCTAGATGGGATCATGAGCAAGAATTAGCAAGAAAGAAAGTAGCTGTAGTGGGTACAGGAGCAAGTTCTTTTCAAATAGTTCCTGAAATAGCTAAGATTGCAAGAAAGCTTTATGTTTTTCAAAGATCACCTGCTTGGATGTATCCGAATCCCCTTTATCACGAGAAAGTATCTAAAAACAAGAAATGGTTACTCAAAAAGATCCCCCTATACTCTAAGTGGTACAGACTTCTATTATTCTGGCCAGGTTCAGATAGTTTAATGCCTTCTTTAATAGTTGATGAGAAATGGGAGCATCAAGAAAGATCTGTTAATGCAATGAATGATAAACAGAGAGAAACATTTACAGACTATATAGAAGGCCAAATTGGCGAAGATAAATCATTATTATCAAAAGTTATTCCACAATACCCCCCCTTTGTTAAACGTATGCTGCAAGATAATGGAGGTTGGTTAAATTCTCTAAAAAAGAAAAACGTTGATTTGATTGTTGACCCAATTATTAGCATAAATTCTAAAGGAATAGAAACCTCTAAAGATTCTTTTGATTTAGATGTCATCATCTATGCTACAGGATTTCACGGAACAGAATTTTTGTCTTCGCTTGAGGTAAAGGGCAAGAATGGTCAATTGCTTTCTAAATTATGGAAAGACGAGCCTGAAGCTTATCTAGGGATTACTATTCCTAATTTTCCAAATCTGTTCTGTTTATATGGACCAGCTACAAACTTAGCGCATGCAGGAAGCATTATCTTCAATTCCGAGTGCCAGGTTAGGTACATAATGGATTCTATAAAATATCTTATTCTTCATGAACTCCAAGAAATTGATTGCAAAGAAGAAATTAATAAGGAGTACAATAAGAGACTACAAAAAGCTTTATCGAGAACAGTATTTTCTCATAAAGCTACTGATAGCTGGTATAAAAATAGAAAAGGAAAAGTTGTCACAACCTCGCCATGGTTAATAAAAGACTATTGGTCTTGGACCAGGAAGCTTAATCCTGAAGATTATAATTTCAGTTAATTGAGCAATTCCTCTATATGAGATGCAATTTTCTCTGGCTTTGTGTTCGGTGCGAATCTTTTAATAGGTAGGCCGTTTTTATTAATAAGAAATTTAGTAAAATTCCATTTAATACTTTCAGATCCCATCAAACCCGGGCATTTGGAAGTGAGAAATTGGAAAATCGGGTGTGCAGATTTACCCTTAACTTCAATCTTAGAAAAAATAGGGAAAGAAACTCCAAAATTAACTGAGCAAAATTCTTGGATTTCTTCATCAGCACCAGGTTCTTGTGATCCAAATTGATTACAAGGAAAACCCAATACATTAAATCCTGAAGCATTATATTTTTTTTGAAGAGATTCGAGGCCTTTATATTGAGGTGTGAAACCACACTTACTGGCAGTGTTTACTACAAGCAAGATTTTGCTAGCAAAGTCTGATAGTTTTATTTCTTTTCCGTCAGTAAGTTTACAAGAAAAAGAGTAAATATTTTTGTCATTATCCATAGCTTCCTTATTATTAATTTCATCATTATAGTAAAACACTTAAAAGAAGGTAAAAATAAAATAATTTATACTATTTAGGTTTAAAGTATTGAATTTGAATAATTAAGAATTTGAATAAGCAGAAGATAATAAATCTTTTTTTAATGCTAGGCCTCCTAGTAGGTGTTTTCCTCGCATCTTTTTCATTAATAAAAGAGACGAACCTAAAAAATGAAGGAGGCTGGGTTGCCAAGGTAGATGGGGTGGAAATAAGCAGGGCTAAATATCTTCTTCAAATTGAAAGTTTAAGAATTGATAAAAGAAACCCCTTAAACAAGAAAGACAGAGATTATGTATTAGAAAGAATGATAGAAGAGCAATTACTAATACAAAGGGCCAAAGATTTAGGTATGTTTACTTCCAATAATATGATAAGAGGTACTGTAGTTCAGCAGATGATAAATTTTATTATCTCTAATAATTCATTGACAACTGTAGATGATAAGGACCTTGAAAAATTTTTTTTAAAAAACAAAGGGTTTTTTACAAACGCAAATCGCTTACGAATAAAACAAATATATTTCTCAGATAAAAATCCTACCTTAGCTTTAGAAAAAGCAAATGAAGCTTTTACTTTGCTTTTTTCAGGTAAATCTTTTGCTGAAGCTTTAAAACTAGGTAGTGAATCTGCACTGGTTGTTCCTGACACTCTGATGACCTTATCTAAGGTAAGAGAATATATAGGCCCTTCTCTTATGCAATTAGCTCAATCTCTGAGGCCAGGAGAATTTACTAGACCAAAAAAAGTTGTAGATGGTTATAAAATAATTTATTTAGTAGATAGGGAGGATGCAAAAACCCCAAAATTTTCTTCTATTAAAGATTTGGTTAGGTCTGAATTTATTAAAAGAAGGGATGATCAGTCACTTCGTGAATATCTAGATGATTTAAAGAATTGGTACGATATATCTCGTAATTTAACGAACTAGAATGAGTAGATTTCTAAGAATCTCTCTGATAATAGGTTTATTTGCATCAAATATATTATTTGCCCATCAAAGAAGTGAATCATTCTCAAAATGGATAATTGAAGAAAATGTAGAAACTAAAGATGTAAGCATTATCTTTACAGTCAAAATTTCAGTTTTAAATAAAATGGATTGGCCTTTTGACTTAAAAACAGAAGATTATATTACTAAATATATATCAGAATCTATAGATGTAGGACCAAATTGTACATCTAAGAAAAGGCCAGTCTTTTTTATCTCTAAAATTAATAATTTTATTAAAATTTCGTGGATTTTAGAGTGTTTAAAACAACCTTTAGAGATTTCAATAAATTCTTTCTTCGAAAAAGACTCTACGCACAGTCACATAGCAAGATTTCAAGTAGATAATAAGCCTATTCCTGAAAAATTATTTACTAATCAGTCAAGGTCATGGAAAGAAGTTTCTGATTCTTACATGAGGAATAAAGTATACGAAGGATCGTCTATTGGAGATTATGTAACATTAGGCATTAAACATATAGCTTCTGGTTATGATCATTTAGCCTTTTTAATTGGACTTCTCTTACTAAATGTAAGATTAAAGGGAATTTTTTTGGCTGTAACTGGATTTACATTGGGACATAGTGTCACCTTAGCAGCAGCTGTTTTAGGTTTAGTAAAACCCGTGTCTTCTTTCGTTGAAGCTTTAATAGGCTATTCTATATTCTTGGTAGCTATAGAATACTTTCTAAGAAAAACTAACCAGTTTACTTTTTATCTTTTTCTAATATTTTTAGGTTGGAGTTCACTAATTCTTTCTGCTTATTTTTTAAATTTACAGCTATATTTTTTAGGACTTATAGGTACAGCAATATTTACTTTAACTTATCTTTCTTTAGTAGCAAGAACTAGTTCAAGAAATATCTCATACTTTGTAATCTGTTTATTTGGTTTAATTCATGGGTTCGGTTTTGGTGGTTATCTTTCTGAGATTGGTCTTCAGGATGATCGCATTATACAAGCTTTACTTGGGTTCAATATTGGAGTTGAATTAGGACAAATTCTGGCAGTATTATTATTCTTGCTCCTAGGAAATATAATAAGAAGAGTTAAATTAAGGAATATTTGGTTAGTAAAACCTTTATTAGCTTCTTCTCTTATCTCCCTAGGAGTATATTGGTTTTTGACAAGGACTTTTTAGATAATAGTAATCCTGGTTGCTTCTGGACCTTTTTCAGAGTCTTCAATAGAGAATTTAACTCTTGAATTTTCTCTTACTTTTCTTCTATCTTCAGGTTTAATAGCCCGCAGATGCACAAATAGATCACCACCTTTATCTCTTACAAGAAATCCATAGCCCTTACTAGGATCAAACCATTTAATTGTGCCTGTTTCTCTTTGAAGACTTCTTTTAATTCTCTTTCCATAGAAGAACCCAAGTATTGAAAGAAACCCTACTAACCAGAAAATCAATAGTTCACTCAATGAACTGAAATTAGAATTACTCAGCCCACTAAAATAAAGAGTTAGATAGGATATCCAGGAAATTATCCCACTTGTAATTAAAGCCCTAAAGATCATTTTTATCCTCAGAAATGATTATAAAAGAAAGAATGAATTTTTGTTTACAAACTAAGTTAGTTTTTCAACTTCTTTAAGATGAAGAATTAAACCTCTTTTTTCTTTAACAATTTCCTTTGCTCTCTTTTTTTGGGATTTTACGAGGCCTTGAGGTGCATTTGTCAAGAACCTCCTATTTTCTAATTGATTATTTAAAGATTGGTTTTCTTTTTCTAACTTAGCTACATTTTTTTTAACCCTAAGTCTTTCTTCATTGGGGTCTATTAAACCCTCTAAAGGAATAAGAATTTCAAGACTTTTATAAACGCTTATAGCGGAGGGGGGTTTTCTGTTATTACCTTCAATCCAGTTTAGTTTATTTAGACTTGCTAAATCTTTGATTAGTTCAGAAAATTCTTCAGTTTTGCTTTTGTCTTGTTTTGTTCCTTTTGCTAAAAATACATCTATCTTATGCGAAGGCTTTATATTTAGTTCCCCCCTAATGTTTCTTATTCTAGTTACTACATCCTTAAGCCAATTTACTGATATTTCTTCATTTGCATAAGGACTTCCTCTAGATTTAGGATATTTACTAATCATTATACTTTCTGAATCTTTCTTATGAAGAGATCTTAGCTGTTGCCATATTTCCTCTGTAATAAAAGGCATTAAAGGGTGAGCCATTCTAAGAACTCTTTCAAATACATCTATTAAAGATTTGAGAATAGCTCCCTTTTCTTTCTGGCTATATAAATTACTAGATAGTCTTGCTTTAGTAATCTCTAAATACCAATCACAAAACTCATACCAAATAAACTCATATATAGATTGGCTTATTAGATCAAATCTATATTCAACAAAACTTGATTCTACCTTTTCTATTGTTCTATCCAGTCTATTTCTTATCCATTTATCTGCACTATTTAAAGAATGATCTTTGTTAGTTTTAGCATATTCACTTTGTTTCAAGTCTATAAATCTAGCTGCATTCCACAGTTTATTGCAGAAATTTCTGTAGCCTTCTACTCTCTTCATATCAAAATTTATATCTCTATTTCTTGAAGAAAGGGAGCAAAAAGTGAATCTTAAAGCATCGGTACCAAAAGCTTTAATTCCATTTGGAAACTCCTTCTTAGTTTGTTTTTCTATCCTATCTTTCATTTTTGGTTGCATTAATCCCTCAATTCTTTTTTTAACAAGTGGCTGGAGATTTATACCGTCAATGATATCTAGAGGATCAAGAATATTGCCTTTAGATTTTGACATTTTTTGTCCTTCAGAATCTTTTATAAGACCATGAATGAAGATAGTTTCGAAAGGAATTTCTTTCACAAAGTGAGTTGTCATCATTATCATCCTAGCTACCCAGAAGAAAATTATGTCAAAACCTGTCACTAAAACATTAGTTGGATGATATCTTTTTAAGAATTTATTTTTTTTAGGCCAACCAAGAGTTGAGAAGGTCCACAAGGCTGATGAAAACCAAGTATCAAGAACATCTAAGTCTTGAGATATTCTTTTTTCTTTACTAAGTTTATATTTAGCCCTTACACTCTTCTCATCTTTACCAACATAAATATTTTCATTTTCATCAAACCATGCTGGTATTCTATGTCCCCACCATAATTGTCTACTTATACACCAGTCTTGGATGCTGTTCATCCAAGAGAAATAGGTCTTTTCCCATCTCTTTGGAACAAATTTTATCTTGTCAGTTTTTACCATTCTTGTAGCTTCTTTAGCCATCTCTTTTACATCCACGAACCATTGATCAGTTATCAGTGGTTCTAATACAGCATTACTTCTATCGCCTCTAGGTATTAAAGTAATATGCGGTAACTCCTTCTCTAATAAACCCAAAGAGGACATATTGTTAATTATTTTTTTTCTTGCTTCTTTTATTTGAAGGCCTTGAAACTCTTTAGGTACTTGATTGTTCAAGGTTCCATCTAAGTTAAGAATATTAATTACAGGGAGTTTATGCCTTTCTCCAATTTCAAAATCATTAAAATCATGTCCTGGAGTTATTTTTACACACCCTGAACCAAATTCTGAATCAACGTGATCATCAGAGATTATTGGTATTTCTCTGTTGGAGATTGGCAAAAGAATTTTTTTCCCTATAAATTTTTTATATCTTTTATCTTTTGGGTTAACTGCAACTGCAGTGTCTCCAAGCATAGTCTCAGGTCTTGTAGTAGCTATAACCAATTTATCTCCATTCAAGACAGGATATTGAAAAAACCACAAGAAACCTGATTCTTCCGTATGAGTAACCTCGAGATCTGATAAAGCTGTTTGAAGATCTATATCCCAGTTAACTAGCCTCTTTCCTCTGTAAATTAAACCTTCTTCGTATAATTTTATAAACACTTCCTGTACAGCTTCACTCATTCTTGGGTCCATGGTGAAAGTTTCTCTTGACCAATCTACAGAAGCTCCTAGACGCCTTAATTGTCGAGTTATTTTATTGCCTGATTTATCTTTCCATTTCCACACCTTTTTTTCAAATTTTTCCCTCCCTATATCTTCTTTACTTTTTCCTTTTTCTTCTAGTTGCCTTTCCACAACCATTTGTGTTGCTATTCCTGCGTGATCAGTTCCCACCTGCCATAACGCATCATATCCAGACATTCTTTTATATCTTATTAAAACGTCAATTAGAGTGTTTTGAAAACCATGACCCATATGTAGAGTGCCTGTTACATTAGGAGGAGGGATCATTATGGTGTAAGGCTTTAATTTACTATTAGGCTTTGCATTGAAGTAACCTTTTTCCTCCCATTGATTGTACCAATAACTTTCTATTAATTTAGGTTCAAAAGACTTCTTCATTTGTTCTTTTCAAAAATAGGACTTAGACCAATATCTTTGCACTTTTTCCATGTTTTTGCAGCGCCATCTCTTAAATATCCTGAGTCTTCAATTATAAATTGATATATATAGATGTAATTAGAAAAATCTTTAGGTAGATCTGGATTTAGATTAACTAATAACTTTTCTTTTTGGGAATTAAATTTAACTCCAGGATAGCCAATATTAATAAAATTATTCCCACAAGAAGTATTAATTAATTCATGCGGCAAAAAAATATTTTTTGGATATGACCACATTAAGTTATCAAGATCAATTGCATCTTCAGCTGAAAAACACCTCACGTCTATATTTTTAAACTTCACATATTCTTTTTTATTCAAATATATTTCTGATATAAATTCACAAGTAAACTCATTTGCTTGGTTCATATCTGAACCTACAGCTATAAATCTAACTTCTTTCATAAGAAATTTTTTATGCTTTATCTAAAAGATATTGGCTTAATAATGGAATTGGACGTCCCGAAGCTCCCTTTGCCTTTCCTTGATACCAGGCCGTACCTGCTATATCTAAATGAGCCCAAGAATAGTTTTCTGTAAATTTTGAAAGGAAGCATGCTGCAGTTATTGTCCCAGCTCTACCACCAATATTAGCCAAGTCTGCGAAGTTGCTTTCTAGATCTTTTTTATATATGTCCCAGATAGGTAGTTGCCAAGCTCTATCATTTGCCACTTGACCAGCTTTTAATAAGTCTTTTGCTAAATTATCATCATTACTCATTAATCCTGTAGTAGATTTACCTAAAGCCACAATACAAGCACCTGTTAATGTAGCTATATCTATCACAGTTTTCGGTTTGAATCTTTCAGCATATGTAAGAGCATCTGCTAGAACAAGCCTACCCTCAGCATCAGTGTTAAGTACCTCTACTGTTAGACCTGCCATAGTTCTTACAACATCTCCAGGCTTTGTTGCCTTACTTCCTGGCATGTTTTCAGCACTTGCTATTAAACCCACCACATTAATAGGAAGTTTTAGTTCTGCTACTACTTGCAAAGCTCCATATACACTAGCAGCGCCACACATATCAAACTTCATTTCATCCATAGCGCCACCTGGCTTAAGACTTATTCCACCTGTATCAAAAGTAATACCTTTCCCAACAAGAACATAAGGTTTTTTATTAGCTTTTGTACCTTTGTAATTCATAGAAATAAGTTTGGACTCTTGAACACTTCCTGCTCCTACTGATAGAAGACAATCCATTCCTAATTTCTTCATTTCCTTTTCCCCTAAAACCTTACAACTTAAAGAGGAATATTTTCTACAAGCTAACCTAGCAGCCTTGGCAATATAAGATGGGGTGCAAACATTACCTGGCAAGTTGGCCAATTCTTTAGTTGCATTTGATCCTTGGCCAATAACTTGACCAATTTTTAAACTATTATTTAAAGTTTTTTTGCTTTCCTTGCCTACAGTAGAAACAGAAACTCTTTTTAGGTTATATTTAGTTTTATTCTTTTTTCCTAGTTTTGTATTATAAAAATACATAGAACTCTCCAAAAGCATACCTAAGAGCTGCATAGTTGAATTTGAGTTTGAGTCTTCAGCTTTTAACTCAGGCATATAAAAGAATGCAGAATTTGATTTACTTGATTTAGCAGATCTTATAAAAGAACCTAAAATTTTAGAGACGATGTCTTGTGGTAATTTTTTTCCCTTTCTTCCACAACCTACGATGTAGATCCTTTCTGCTTTTACTCCTTCTATTGAAGGTATATAAAGCATTTCTCCTGGTTTTCCTGATATCTCTCCTCTTTTATAAAGTTTTTTTATTAAATTATTGCTTACTAGATTAATTGCACTTAGTGAATCGTTTAGCCTTTTTCCTTCATGTACACCTATTACTAGAGCTCCTGTTTTTATCAGTTTTAAATCTTCAGAATGGATGTGTTGGATATTTAATGTTAAGTTTTTTTTCATTGCTCTTCCTTATTAATATTAATTCTAATTGAAACTCTTATAGGCCTTTCTTGTCGAAATGATCTTACAATAGCAAAATGTTCTTTGGTAGTAGTATTAATTATGATTCTTAGCCGTTACATATTAAAAGATATTTTCGCACATACAATTTCTATAAGCGTAATTTTTCTGACTGTTATTCTTTCTTCTAGATCCATTCAATATCTAGAACAAGCATCAAGAGGAGAACTAAATCCCGAATTAGTTTTTTGGATAATTCTTTACAGATTACCTGAATTTGTCGAATTAATACTCCCTTTCGGTTTTTTTCTTGGAATCATCTTAGTTTTAGGAAGGTTGTATTCAAACAGCGAGATGATAATCATGCAACAGAGCGGCATATCTAATTTTAGACTTACTTCTCTAATATTTGGATTAGGAATTATATTCGCAACTTTTATAAGCTTCCTATCTCTATGGGTTTCTCCTTTATCAGATAAAAATGTACAAGAACTTTTATCTAAAAAAACTTTTATTGATGACTTTAAATCCATTCAACCAGGTATTTTTCACAGACTTAATGACAATTTAATAATTTTTGCAAAAGAGAAGGAATCAGAAGAGTTAGAGAATGTGTTTATTAAATTTTCAGACAATTTTGTGTTTAATTCATATTCTTTCTTATCTGCAAAAAAAGCAAGATTAAATCAGGAATCTAGAGATACATTCACTTTAGCTGATGGTTTCATTTTTTCTGATGATAAAAAAGGATTTTCCAAAATCTCTTTCGATGAACTTATTATAGATATGGAGTATGGCTTACATGGCATAGATGTAAGTAAGAGTGACTTTAAAGTTGTTTCAGAAAGTTATCTGGGCTGGGGCCTATCCATCCCTTTGCTTTGTCTTATATCAGCTTTGATAGCTATTCCACTCAGTAAATCAGGACCTAGGAAGGGTAGGTATATTAAAATATTACCTGGAATATTTATTTTCATTTCTTATTTAGCTCTTTTATTAGTTGCAAAAGGCTGGGTTGAATCGAATCAGATTTCAAATATTCTAGGATTCTTGCCCATTCATATACTATTTTTATTAGTAGCAATTTTTTTATTTTTTAGAAGCTCTAAGGTAGA
>CESL01009850.1_pt1 | contig 10416 bp, 12 predicted proteins | sample 531221 | NCBI WGS metagenome assembly CESL01 (sample SAMEA2622197, study PRJEB7988) | marine metagenome | biome: marine biome (ENVO:00000447); feature: mesopelagic zone (ENVO:00000213) & marine oxygen minimum zone (ENVO:01000065); material: "saline water (ENVO:00002010), including plankton...
AAAGGAATGCAAAACAATGAAGGCGGACCTTTTGGCTGTGTGATCGTCAAAGACGGAAAAATTATTGGTAAAGGCAACAACAAAGTCACGTCTACCAATGATCCTACTGCACACGCCGAAGTAACAGCCATACGCGATGCGTGTAAAAACTTAGGTTCGTTTCAATTAGAAGGCTGTACGATTTACACCTCCTGTGAGCCTTGCCCAATGTGTTTAGGCGCGATTTATTGGGCACGACCTGAAAAGGTGTACTACGGAAGCACTAAAACCGATGCAGCACACATAGGCTTTGACGATGATTTTATCTACGAAGAATTGAAACTACCTTACGCTGACCGAAGCATTCCCTTTGAACAATTGGCTCCCGAAGTTGCGATCAAACCTTTTCAGGAATGGGCAGTAAAAGAAGATAAAACCGAGTATTAAAATGAAGTCAAGACTGAAATCGCTTTTAATTGGAGGATGCGTAGGAGGAGGGGTCTACGCTGCAATTATGGCTGCATTTGACTATTATGATGAGCAGGAATTCAGTCTTTGGAAATTTGTAATTAATTTTTTGATTTTTGGTGGTTCTAATGCTTTTATCACGTGGTATAGTTTCAAGCATGTTGATAAAAAACAGCATGATAAATAAGATTTTTAAAAACCACTTAAAATTGTGTACGGATTGCTCAGAAAGTAGAACTGGCAGATGACCTTAGAACAATTAAAATCAAATATTAAGTGGTGGGAATCCAAAAGATGGGTTTATAATATTCTTGTGGGCCTTTCGGGAGACTTGGGATTATTCAAGATGTTGACAACCACTACTTATGATTGGTCGTATTGCGATACCTTAGTGATTATCATCTGGGGGATCGGAGCTAATCTATTTTATTCTCTGGGTACTTTATTAGAACTTTTTGACTGGTATTATTTGAACAATAGATTACGTCTTCAACGCTTTAGAGAGCTTTTTTTTGGTTTTAGGTACTGCCTTTGGCTGCCTATACACTTATGGAAGTGTGCTAATTTATTTTATTGGTTCGGTATTTTAGTATCGAAATTCACTTATGTCAACCGAAGGATTCTCTTTGAGCAATTTGCTCACGACCTTGCTATTAAACCTATTCAGTAATGGGAGGCAAAGAAGGGTAGGAGGGAGTATAAGAATAAAATTTTAGAAAAGTAAGTGCTTGTTTTACTGTTAATTAAAATGTTAACTAAAGAAAATGGGTAATAACAGTATGGATTAAATATTTCATAATTTTACATTATATATATAAAGGATATGGCTTTTTTAAGTGGAAATAAATTAGAGAATGAATTAAAAATTGTACTTGGAACACAGTTTGACTGTAATAGAGTTAAGCAGTTAGCTTATGAATTATCCTTAGGTGGAGAAGTTTTTCTAACAGATTCAAAAGATGGTAAACCAGAAATACTTGATAATAAAAATAAGGTGATTGAAATAAATCCTGGTCAATTTGCCTTGTTGCTATCTGAGGAAAAAATATCAATGCCTTCCGATAAACTTGGTCTCATTTCTATAAAAGCAAGTGAAAAACTTAAGGGCTTATTAAATGTGTCTGGGTTTCATGTAGATCCAGGATTTAATGGTCAATTGCTTTTTTCAGTTTATAATGCGGGTCCTTCAAAGATTACTCTTAAGAAAGGTAATCCATACTTCTTAATATGGTTTGCAGAAATTACTGATTCATTAGTTAATGATGATTTATATAATACCAAAGGTAATGGTCATCAAAATCAGGACGGAATTCAAACTAAATACCTCGATGCCCTTAAAAGAGGAGAGCTTGCTTCTCCAAACATTCTTTTAGAACAAATAAATAGCATAAAGTCGAAACTTGTGATTCATTGGTGGGCAATTAGCTTAATTTTAGTTGTGGCTATTGCTACTTGTACTAGATTTTATTGGCAAAAATCTAGTTATGAGAGAGGATTTAATGATGGTTATAGTAAGGATGAAATTGAAAATAGAGTGAATGAAAAAATTCAGTTAATCTTGAACAAGAAAATGGATAGTATTCTCTCTTTGAAAACAAACATTGAAAAAGATACTTTAAATTAACGGTGATGAACAATGATAGAGAAAATAGTAATTACTTCGATTTAAATTTTGTGGAAAGTGAAAGGCTGCCGAAATCCTTCGTTGTAGATTTTACTGATATAACCTGTGATGGTATAGAAAAAGTAAGAATCACCATTGATGGAATTCAAATTGGTGATGTAATTGACGATAATTCTTATGAAAATGATTTTTATCGATATCACGATGTTTTCCACTATACTTTTGCAACTATGTTAGATTGGTCTCCTTGTACGAGAGCAATGCTAGGCAGAAAAAGAAAAAGTATCCCAATTATAGATGTTTGTGAAGATGGGGCAAGGGCAACGATTACAGAAGAGGCCATATCATTAATGTTATTTAGTGAAGCTAAAAGGACAGACCTTTTTGAAAATAAAGAAGTAAGTAAAACTTTGCTTAAAATAATTAAACAAATGACTGAACCTTTCGAGGTGAGATCAAAGACTGAATCTCAATGGGAGAATGCTATTTTGAAAGGCTATGAATTATTCAAATGTTTAGTGAGCAATAGAGGAGGTAAAATAAAGTTTTATAAAGAAAATAGAACTGCAATTTATTTAGGATAGAATATTGTCGAATTATAAACTAAATAGAACTAGCTTTTTGCTAGTTCTATTATTAAAAAAATAATTGGAATTAATCATAAAAAAAAATCTACCGAAGAAATCAAAGGTTTATGATACCTATTGGAAGTTTGCTGTAGAAAGACAAAATATATTTTTTAATCGTATAAATAATGAAGATATATGGACTCACGACGAAATCTTAATCAAACACAAATTTACTAATGCTTATAGAGCATCAGATAGAGTAAGTCAATATTTAATTAAAGAAGTTATTTATAATCATAGTCAAGAACCTAAAGAAGTATTATTTAGAATTCTTTTATTCAAGACTTTTAATAAGATTGAAACTTGGGAGTCGCTGCTAATTAGATTAGGACGTATATCTTATAAAGATTATAGCTTTGAGAAATATGATAATATTTTGACAGCTATAATGGATTCAAAACGAGCTATCTATTCGGGAGCTTATATAATGACTTCAGGCAGAACTAGATTTGGTCATTCTAAAAAGCACCGAAATCATCTTAAATTAATAGAATTTATGATGAATGATAAGTTGGACGAAAAAATTATCCAATTGAAAAATATGAGTGATCTTTTTAACTTACTTAAGTCTTATCCAACTATAGGTAATTTTTTGGCGTATCAATATGCAACTGATATAAATTATAGTGAGCTGAGCAATTTTGATGAAATGGACTTTGTATATCCAGGTCCAGGTGCATTGGATGGAATTAAAAAGTGTTTTACAGATATTGGAGAATATAATGAAAGTGATATTATTAGGTATGTAACGGAAAGACAAGAAAAGGAATTTTCTAGGCTGAATTTAAATTTTAAAGACTTATGGGGTCGAAGTTTGCAACTAATTGATTGTCAAAATCTATTCTGTGAAGTAGATAAGTATTCTCGCGTAGCTCATCCAGAAATAGTGGGTGTTTCCGGTAGAAAAAGAATAAAACAAATATTTAAGCCAAAAAGTAATATTAACTCATATTGGTATCCGCCAAAGTGGAAAATTAATAATCTAATAAAATTAAAAAATGGGTAAATCGAAAAATGTCTTCATAAGTCATTATGGAAAAGAAGATGATAAAGTACAGAAGTTAAAGAGTAGGTTTTCTGAACGAGGACATAGTATTCGTAATTACTCTGTAGATAGTACTAAACATACGGAGAGAAAAAGGCCAAGACCAGAAGTAATAAGGAGATTTTTGAGAATGCAAATTAGTTGGTCAAGTACTTTAATATGTATGATTGGACCCAAAACACATACTAGAAAATGGGTAAATTATGAAATTGAAGAAGCTCACCGTCAAGGTAAAAAAATTGTCGGAATATATACGCATGGTAGTAATGACAAAGCCAATTTACCGAGTGCATTTAAAAAGTATGGTGGTCCAACAATAGGGTGGAATTCAATTGATAAATTGATGGATATCATCAATGAAAAAAGTTTCCCGGTTGAAAACCCATCCGGTATTTCAAGGACTCCTCTATACTCTCTTTCTTCATCAAATTGCTAACTAATGAATTATTTCTCTTATGTCGTTGAACACGATTATGGTTTAGCTCCTAATCCATTTGGAGGTTATTGTTCATTGGCCGTATGCAAGCCAGGAATAAGAGGTAATCAAAATTTGACCATTGGAGATTGGATAATTGGTACTGGTGGCAAAAAACTCAAAAGAGACAATCATATAATTTACTTAATGCAGATTTCTGAAAAATTAACCTTCAATAAGTACTATAAGGATATACGATTTCAATATAAAAAACCAATTCCTAATGGCAGTTTAGTCCAAATATTTGGAGATAATTTTTATTACAAAGATGATAACACTGAGAAATGGACTCAAGATATATCAGCTCATTCTTTTAAAGACAAAAAAAAGCATATAAAAACTGACACGAGTTCAGAGGTAGTACTTATAGCCAATAAATTTTATTATTTTGGCGATATGTCTGTTGAAATTCCTGACCAATTAAAACTCATCTGTAAAAAAGGCCCTGGTATGAAATATAAAGGTTTAGAAGAAACTGGAGACCTATTCGTAGAATGGGTTGAAAACTCGTTTGAGCTTGGGATCATAGGCGATCCTATAAGTTGGAAAGAATATGATTCTGTTCACAATCAATATAATTTAGAAATTTAAAGTGGTGAAGTTCACACAAGAACAAAACTTATTTATCAATGAGTTTACAAAAAGGCTAAAAGACGGTAATGCTGCTATTTTTTCGGGAGCAGGTCTTTCTGTTGCAGCTGGTTTTATAGACTGGAAACAACTGCTAAAAGATATAGCTTTGGAGTTGAACTTAGATATTGATAAGGAATTAGACCTAATTTCTTTGGCCCAATATCACGTTAATACTAAAAGAAGTAAAAGTCAATTAAACAAAAAAATCCTTGAAGAGTTCGTTGAAGATGTTGAACCAACTGAAAATCATAGAATCTTATCAAGACTCCCAATTAAAACCTTTTGGACAACAAATTATGACACACTAATTGAGGATACTCTAAAGGGTTATAATAAAATTGTCGACGTCAAACACGAAGTTAAACAACTTTCCAATACAAGGCATAAAAGAGATGCTGTAGTCTATAAAATGCACGGAGATGTAAATCATTCATCCGATGCCATAATTACTAAAGATCAGTATGAAAAATATTATTTAAGCCATGGGCCTTTTATAACCACACTAAGTGGAGATTTAGTAACTAAAACATTTCTATTCATTGGATTCAGTTTTTCGGATCCAAATTTAGATTACATATTAAGTAGAATCAGAGTTAATTTTGGTGAGGAGAACATCAACCATCACTACTGCTTTTTAAGAAAAGTAAAACTTGGTGATAAAGGATGCAATAACGAAGCTGATTTCGAATATCAAACAAGAAAACAAATATTAATGATAGAGGACCTCAAAAGATTTAGTGTTAATGCTATTTTGGTCGAGCAATATCAGGATATTACTACTATTTTAAGTGAACTAGAATCTAGATTCAAAAGAAACTCAATATTTATCTCAGGAAGTGCCGAAGAGTATGGTGATTGGGGGAGATCGAGAGCTATGAAACTGGTACATAAACTGTCCGCTAAGTTAATAGCCAAGAATTATAGAGTCATAAATGGATTTGGTTGGGGAATTGGAAGTGCTATAATCAATGGTGCACTAGAACAAATTTATTCCAATCCGAAAAAATATTCTGAAGATCAATTAGTAATTAAACCCTTTCCGCAATTTGCTACTGGAGAGAAAGAATTACCTGAACTATGGCAAGATTATAGAACAAAAATGATCTCTCTTACAGGAATTATTATTTTTTGTTTTGGTAATAAATATGATGAAAAGGGTAAGGATATCATTAACGCTGATGGTGTTGAAACTGAATTTAAAATTGCTTTAGAACAGGGGTGCCTGCCAATTCCACTAGGTTCCACAGGATATTCTACTAAAGAATTATGGAAAGTAGTAATTGACAAATTTGAAGATATCTATGGTAAGGATAAAGAAATAAAGAAAGAGCTCGAAACTTTAGAAAATGAGCAAAACGCGGATAAAGTAATCCAAAGTGTAATACGTATTATTGAAAAAATAAATCAAAAGTAGCATTCCAACAATTAAAGATTTTTAATTCTTAAAAAAATAAAAAAGTAACGTTTAATATAAATATTCCTTAGAGAATTACATAGTTTTAATTAGGATAGGCTTAAAACTCGCTAAGAGGCCGAATTCAAATCAATATTGCTTCATGAATCGTCGCCAGACCCAACTTTTCAAAAAGCGTTTTACAGTGAAATTTTAAACTCCTAAACCCTTATTTCCCAAAAACCGCTCCAACCGTGCCATCATCTCTTCCTTTTCCTTCAGCATCCGCTCATACAAAGCAATCTACTCCTCGTGAAGTTGAATAATTTTTTCAATAGGATTATTATTATTTATAACTAGACCAATAGCACTATCATTAGTATTAAACGTATTCGCAATAACATTCACCGCCTGTTCCTCGTCAAAATTCTCTATGGCTTCAACCGGGATTTTAAGGACTTCAGAGATTTGAGTGAGGAGGGGAGCGTCTATCACTTCTTTTTGCTCAATGAGCGAGATGCGTTGCTGGTTCCAATCTTCGCCCAATTCAAAGGCAAGAGCACTTTGTTTAATGCCTAGCATCTCGCGAAAACGCTTTACATTACGACCTTGGTGTATCTTTGGTTTTTTAGTCTCGGCTGTCATAGCATCAATAGCTTTAGTTCATGCTTTCGGTTTTCTGCCTTAGGCCCCTAAACAAATAGAAGAACGGTTTAAAAGCGTCCGGCGGGTAGTTCACTTTACCAATTTTAAAGATACTAAAATCGCCTAAACCAACAGCACTATAGATAAATCAACTTTTAAAGTTCCGTGCTGCGAATGAATTTATCATATTTTTCGTTACCGCGCGATTGTATCGCGTCTTCCAACAAAAATATATAACCAATACATTATCAGTATTTTAACCCTATTGTAAATCACAAGTTCTCAAAAGCGCTGGCATTCCCTTTGCTAAATTCCTAAAAATAATCATAAGTAATTTAAATTCAGTAGATTACACTTGACTTTTGTTGTGTTTGACCATACCTTAGGGTTTTAAAACTAAAGGTCATGGCAAAACCAACAAGCAACATCGGCGCATTTAAAGGAACGATTGACGGGATTACCTATTACACCCTTAATGGAAAATGGGTATGTAGAAAATCGGCGCCGCCCAGCAAAGAACGCATCAAAACGGACCCACGTTACAAGGCGGTTCGTAAAAACAATAAAGAATTTGGTGGTGCTTCTTCCTACGCCAAGGCCATTCGTATGGGCTTGTTGCCATACGTTCACGAATTTAAAGACTATAGCTTCAATAGCCGACTCACGAGCCGCTGTTTGCAATTGGTAAAAGCGGGTAGGGGAGTTAAGGGCGAGCGCAGTCTCAATGCCTGTAATGCTCCGGAAACCCTGGTGGGTTTAGAATTGAACGAACACAACAAGTTAAGCGATAGGCTGCGTTTCCAACCCAAACTAGATCCGGATGCCGTCAGGGTGTTGGTCGATTTTGCCGGCCTAAATAAAGAGCATCTAATGGCACCTGAGCACGCTACACATTTTGAATTGTTGTTGATTCGTTACAATCTTATGGCGTTCACTTATGATCAAAAGCGGCAGCAATACACATCAGAATTAGATCCTGAAGCGCTCGAAGTTTTACGTATGCTCACACCGCCAATAGCCATTGATGACATCCCGCAACCCTTAGAAGTTAACCTGCCGTTTTACAGCAGCGATCAATATACTTGGGCGTATCTGGAGGATCCAAATCCTATGTTTTCGATGAACACAGTGGCCAAAAAAACAGCTCATACCGTATGGTTGGGCATTCGTTTTGGCCAGGAAAGCAATAACATCCTAGAAGCTTTTCCGGCACATAACGCAATGCAATGCCTTGCGATCTACTAAGTGCTTCATAAAGCGGCTGAGCTATCAGTTATTCTCAAAAAAATGCTGTAATCCCTAGGGGTTCACCCGTAGTTTACCCGAGGTTCACTCAAGCTTGATCCATAGTTCACACGTACCAAAGCCCAGATAAAGCGCATAAAAAGCCAGTCTACATGCTGGTTAAAGTCCATGACACATCATATAAACTACATTTTTAGTTTATATAGTATCTTAAAATGACTCTTTTCATTGAAAAAATGGTTCTCGACTGCGCTGGAACTGACAGTTTACTTTTAATGAATTATTCTCAAATCTTATAGTAATCAGTACATCAAATCTGCTAAGTCTTTAAATAGCAATTTAAAGACGGTAAACCTTTCGATACCAGAATATACACTCACAGAAAAGAGCAACTCATCTGGAATTTTGAATCTTTAACTCTGAATTGGTCGATCCCTGAGAATCGCGTAGTGGCTATTCTAGTTTGAAATGGCATATTCTCAAATAATGTACTTTTGTATTATAATTTACATTATGTAAAATAGAATATTTTCGACACGAATCCCATTATCTATCTCTGTGTGTTATAAAATTAACACCTGTTCCCTACAAGTGTTATATTCTTCTTAGATTTTAAGTTTGACTAACACAACTCTTGAGCCTTTGCTGCATATCAAGTAACTTAAAGAAAAAAGTCATGAAACAACGACCAAAGATTTTTATAATCACCTTTATTATTGTGACAGCTTTTGTGTTTGGATTCTACTATTTAGATACACACAATGTATTCAATTCACTAAAATTAGGTGCTATTGGCGGAATTGTCATTGCTGCGATGGCTGCGCTTTTAGTTCCTTTTGTATTGAAGAAGCGCTAATTACTTTTCACTTTCAGTTTCAGTTTTATCAGGATTATAGGCTTCAATACGCCCTTGATACTGAATCGCTGCACGCTGACTACTGTTTACCGCAATGTTCGCGGTCTGATTAGGATACAGATTTAAAACGATGTTATAACTTTCCGTGCGATCAGCTGCGGAAAATTTAACGCGGTAATATCCTTTTTCTGCGCTCACGGTATAATTCTTTATTGGTGCTTTAAACTCAATTCCCGAACCATTCTGATTGTATCCTCCGCCCATAAAGCGTTCCCCAAAAAATGGCAGGTGCACATCGATACTATCATTGTATATGCGTAAATGATTAGGGTTTCCAATTAAATTGATTCGATTTGTATTATTTCCTGATCCTAAAATATTTGAATTGGCTACGGCCATAAACGCTGATGTTGGCATTGGTGACGCCCATTGTGATTCAATTTCATAAGTCCCGGATTCGATCCACTGATTCAGTTCTGCATTGCTATCTGCCGCTATTTTACTTCCGGAGCAACCCAATACTCCAAATGCCAGTACTATTAAAACTAAATTTTTCATAGATTTTATTTTACATAATGGAAACAAAAATGATTCCATTTCTTAATTCACATTGTTGACAAAAGCGCGATATTTAAGCAAGGCTACAAAAAATGCACCTCCAATCGCATTACCGATCAGCGCAGTAGATTGTACCCATACATAACGCCCCAGACTGATCTCATCTCCCAACACGTAAGCACAAAACACTTCGATATTCCCAATAATACTGTGATGCAATCCTACAAAAGCCATAGTAGCAGTGATCAGAAAGATAATGATGATGCGACTTACCGTGTCTTTAGACGAAGTGACCAACCAAGATAGTAAGCCCATCATCCAGCCGGCAAGTATTGCGCTAACTAAGATGACTGGTAATGTATAATGGGCTACGTGGTCGCCAATGCTGACCATCGTTTCCACCTCAAAAATTCCCAATTGTGGCCCGATCCACATCAATACCAAAGCGATCAACCACCCTCCTAGTAAATTCCCAAAAATTACAAGTCCCCAAATACGTAGTAAACTCATTAAGCTGTGCTTTCGGTTTAATACCGGGAGTGTCAATAAAGAGGTCTGTTCTGTAAATAAGATAGACTGCCCTAAAACAACCAAAATGAATCCTAATGGATACACCAGCGCGATCAATTTAAACAGAGTTGAATCGCTAAAGGAATCTGAAAAATGAAAAAATACACTACACAGCATCATATAGCTGAAACCCAGCTCTAACCCAGCTGTGAGCGAACTTACCAAAACACTGCTGGTGCTTAGCGTGTATATTTTTTTTCCTTCACAAATTTGCTCTTTGAGAATTTCGCCGTGACTTTTGGCCTGCGAATCTTCAGAAACTTCAGATTTCTCAAGTTCTTTGTCTATGTTCTCTT
>CESL01023025.1_pt1 | contig 10326 bp, 11 predicted proteins | sample 531221 | NCBI WGS metagenome assembly CESL01 (sample SAMEA2622197, study PRJEB7988) | marine metagenome | biome: marine biome (ENVO:00000447); feature: mesopelagic zone (ENVO:00000213) & marine oxygen minimum zone (ENVO:01000065); material: "saline water (ENVO:00002010), including plankton...
GCCGAACGTGAGGTCCGGGAAGGCATCGTTGCGGAAGCGTCGATCGGCCAGATGGCGGGCGGCGCGATCACGCATCTGCCTCTTCGATAAGAGGACCGGTTCGTACACTACTTTGCTCCCCCTCGCTTCCAGCGATGCCCCGGTGCCATAGGTCGACCGTGCAAACTGACGAATAATCGTCACCGACGTACTCAATTGACTCTTGCGATTTTTTGACGTTCATTTCGAGCGTTACTCGCCGCGGGGGGCGAGTCTTCTGAGGGGGAATTCGAAAAATGAATACGCGTATGCTGTTGCTCGCTTGTGCGGGCGCGACCTTTGCCGTGCCTGCTATCGCGCAGGACGCTGCACCCACGCCAACCGAGGCGCCCGCATATGTAGCTCCTGCCCTGCAGGCGCAGCCGGTCCCGGCCGTACCGTCGGGCAATGCGGTATTGCGCGCAGGCACACCGGTAGCATTCACCATGATGGAAGAGGTCACCACCAAGAAGAAGGCCGCCAAGGTCGGCCAGCGCTTCCAGCTGGAAGTGGCCTCTCCTGTCGAGGTGAACGGGGCGGTCGTCATCCCCGCCGGGACGCCTGCCTGGGGTGAAATCACCGAAGTGCGCAATAAAGGCATGTGGGGTAAGTCCGGCAAGCTCAATGCGCGTCTTCTCTACCTGCGCGCCAATGGACGCCAGATCCGCCTGACCGGTGCATTCGACGACAAGGGCGTCACCGGAACGGCCGGCGTGGTAGGAGCGATCGCGCTCGTTCCGCTCGCCGGGTTCTTCATGACCGGCACCAGCGCCGAGTTCCCGAAAGGCGGTGCGGTGAATGGCTTCATCGACGAAGACGTCGAACTGGCAATGGCAGCTGTAGCGCCTGCACCGATGGCCGTTCCGGCAGCGGCAGCTCCCATGGAAGTTGCCGAGGTGACTGAAAGCACAGTTCCGGTCGCGCCTGCAGAGGCACCGTAACCTTCTCCCGCATGACAGAAGCTGGGGGCGGCGATATTGAGGGCGAATGAAACTTCCCCTCGTCATCGCCGCCTTCGTCATCTCCGCGCCGTCTGCTGCCCTTGCTTGGGGTCAGAACGGCCATCGAATCATCGGTCAGATTGCGCAGGATAATATCGACGGCCGATCCCGCGCTGCGATCAAGCAGATTATCGGCGACGAGGACCTAGCTACGCTGTCCACCTTCGCGGACGAGGAACGCTCCAACCCGGCGCCCTTCTGGCAGAAAGAAGCAACGCCATGGCACTATGTCACCATTCCCGATGGTGAGACCTATGCCGATGTCGGCGCACCGCCCGAGGGCGACGCCTATAGCGCGTTGGAGCGTTTTACCGCGGTCCTGCGCGATTCTGCAGCCTCACAAGCCGACAAGCGCATTGCACTGGCCATCGTGGTGCACCTGGTTGGCGATCTACATCAGCCCATGCATGTCGGCGACGGGACCGACCGGGGCGGAAACGATGTGCGCGTCACCTTTTTCGGTGACCGAACGAACCTGCACAGCGTCTGGGATACCGCGCTGATCGAAGGGCAGAACCTCAGCTACACCGAATATACTGCGCGCCTAAAACGGGAGATGACGCCGCAGAACGTCATCGACTGGTGGACGGCAGACCCGCTCGTCTGGATCGCGGAAAGCATCGAGGTGCGGAAGCAGGCTTATCCGGCCGCGCCGGCAAACGGTGGCATGCCTTCACTCAGCTACGAATATCAGTATCGGCAGCTGCCTTTCGTCGAGCAGCGATTGCTGCAGGGCGGTGTCCGGCTCGCAGCATATCTCGACGATGTCTTTGCAGCGGAAGCTCAGCGGTAAATCGAGTTGTATGCGGGGCCACTTCGTCACGGCTGAATTTGGGCCGGAACCCGCCATTTCCGCTTCGCGTGAGTGAAGCGGTAGTATCGCTCCCCAATTTCGGCCGTTCAGCCATCGAGTTGAGCTTTCCAAATGCAGCCATCGTTTAACTAGCTCCGCGCCAACCGCGAGTTTCTTATCGATGTGTGGCCGGGACGCTAGTCGCGCTCGATCTCTATCTCCTTGCGTTTCAGGGAGACGGGTATTTCGACCGTTTCCTCGTGCTCTCGCTTAATCAGCCTAATCTCTTCGCGCAGCACGAGCTGGCGCGTGACGATCAGTCGTTCCTCGACCACCGGCACGATGACCACGCCGTCCTCCTCGCGAACAGGCGGCACTTCGTCGATGTCTCGGCCGATCGGTACGCGTTCGACCGAGACGCTCTCCCTCGTCACCGTTTCGCTCAGCGCGGTGCGGTCCTCGACGACGCGGCTGTGAACCTGCACACGGCCGGTTTCCACAGCGCGCTTGCCGATGCTGACACGTTCTTCGACGACGGGAATGCGGATCATATCGGCAGACGCCTTTGCGTCCGTTTCTTCATTTGCATGATCGGTCATCACGGATTCCTGATCGCTGAGATTCAATAAAAATGGGAGCCGCTAACGGCAGTTGACGGCTCCCAGGCTACGCAACTGCTAAGGATCAGCGGCGCTTGTTCGTCGCCCGGTCCTTCTCGACATCGATGTCGGTCCGGCGGGCAGTCTCCTCGACGTGCTCCTTGCGAATTTCCGCATCCTTGGAAACCACGACCTCGTCGGTGACGAAGGCCTGCTTTTGCACGACGGCTTCCTCGTCATGCTCGCGCATTTCGACGGTGCCGTCCTCCATCATCGCGTCGGCCTGGCCGGGGGTGACCGCGCGGTTGACCTCGCGCTTCTCGACCTTGACGGTCTCGTCGCGAAGATTGAGATCCTTGGCGACCTTCTCGCTTACGACGTTCGAGGTGACGCGGATCGCGCCGCCATCGACCATACGCTTGCCGATTGCGACCTTCTCCTCGACCACGGGGATACGCTTTTCCTTGTGGCGCGCATCGCCATGATGGCCCGCGACGGTTCCGGCGGCTACGCCGGCGCCCTTGGAGTGATAGATCACGCGGTCGGCTTCGATCTCGAGCCGTTCGACGGCGCAGATGCGATCGTCTTCAAGCTTGATCGCGCTCACCCGCTCGGCACCCTTTTCGACGAGCAAGTCGTCGATCATGCCGATCTTCACGTTGGTCGGTGTGACGAGCGGCCGTCCGCGAATGTCCTGCTCGCTATTCTCGAGTTTCCAGTCGGATAGCGAGTCCAAATGGGCGAATTGATCTTCATGCCGGAATGTATCGGTGGTCATGATATTGTCCTTTAAATTAACTCTAAGTTGGATTTCCCGGCGATCAGTTCAGCACGTCGACATTCGTCGCGTAAATGTACGAGTCTATTCCTGCGGGGAATTCGGCGGTCGCAGCTTCCGGCAGATCGCCCGCTTCGCGCACCGTACCGGTGACGTTGACCCGCGAGCCCGGATTGACGTCGAGCGCGCCTTCCTTGGGCGTGCCGGGGGTCGGAACCTGATCGAACACGACCAGTGCGCGGCTATCGGCACTGTCGCCGATGAAGAACGCCATGTCGCCGCTCAGCGATTCGACCGGGACGTCCTGCAGCGCGACTTCGCGCCCGTTCATCGCGACGAGGCCGCCGGTTCCGAGCAGTGCCGCCATCGTGGTGATCGGGCCGATGCTGGTGTCGGCTACGGGATCGGCCATCTGCTCGGTGGCAACGGTCTTATCGGCAATGACGTCGTCGTCATCGTCGAACATGCCGATAATGAACCAGGCGATCAACGCCAGGAGCAGAAGTGCCAGAAGCCATCCCCACCACGGAAAACCCGATTTTTTCTCGATTGGTATTTCGGCCATAAAACATTCTCCAATTTGTGATCGTCATCGGAGGTTAATGTCTTTGGCAGCGCGACCCATCGATCTGGATCGACTTATCGGTTCCACGACCGATTAAATTTATCTACGATTTGGTGCTGGCCGAATCTTGCGCGGATCCCGGCCATATCATCGATACGCGCTGCCCCGTCGCTTAGACGCCTAGCCGACGGAATTATGCAATTCGGGTCGAAGCTGTCTGAGCTTGCTTTGCAGATAATGATGATCGAACCCGGCAATTTCCATGAGCTTGTCGACGTCCGCGATCACCAGTTCATCGTCGATCAGCTCCATCACGCCGGCCGATCGGAGCTTGCGCAGGACCCGGCTAACATGCGCCGGCGTGAGGCCGAGCGCGTCGGCCAGGAGGATCTGGCTCAGCGGCATTCGGCATTGCCACTGGCCATCCTCGTTATTGCCGCAGGCGCGGAAGAAAAGCTCGCACATCAGATGCGCCAGGCGCTCGGTGGCGTCGCGGCGGCCCAGGCTCGCGATCCAGGAGCGCGCGACGCCCAGATCGATCAGCTGCTGGAGCCAGCATGCCTTAGCGATGGCGGGGTGGCTTTCGATCAGCGCCTGCATCTCCACCCGGTCGATGATCGCCACCTGTGAGAAGGTCACCGCGGCAATGCTATGATCCATCTCGTTCAGCAGACCGGTGTGCATGTCGCAAAAGTCGCCCGGCATCATCACGGCCAGAACCTGCCGCCCGCCCTCGGGCAGCATCTTGTAGCGGCAGCCCCACCCTTCGAGAAAGACGTAGAGCGGGCCCGGCGGATCGCCTTCGCGGATCAGATCCTGCTGTGCGGGATAGCGCCGGGTGTTGGCGCAAATCCCCTCGAGCGCCAGCACGTCCTGCTCCGACAAGCTAGCGCAACGGCTCAGCCGTTCGACGAACGCGTTCGTATGCCGCTGCTCACCTGCCAGAATGATCTCGGCCATTATACGTCCCCGTTACCCCCGACCATCGGGGTATGCATTTCATCGCCGGCCTTCTCAAGACGGAGGATTGCGATGGCAAAAAAACCGAGCCGCGACATCGTTCGGATCGACCGAAAGTTCACAGTTCGCGATCCCGACGAAGCTCATCGACCATGCTCAATAAAAAAAGGCCCGCAGGGAGTGAGCGGGCCTTTTGATGGAGGATGCCCGGTTAGGAGCACCCTCCGGTTCGATTAACGCATCAGATACCGTCTGCGGTATCCTCGAGCGTTTCAGCCTGCTGTTCCTTCATGTCAGCCTTCTGCTCCATTTGCGCGGCGCCCACCTGATCGGTGGCAAGGTCGGCCTTCTCTTCAGCCAGATCGCTCTGGGCTTCGGCAACGCCGGCCTGCGCGTCCATCACTTCGCCCTGGGCCTCGGTCACGTCGGCCTGCTCTTCGGCGGCTTCTTCGCCCGGGCTGTCGCAGGCCGCGAGAGTGAACAGCGCGGGAAGCGCAGCGGCCAAAATCATTCTCTTCATATCATATCCTGTTCAATTAGTGGTGACGATCACAATGCCTTCATTATCCACGAGCGAAGGGCGTTTGGCAATGTCGCCATGCAATCCTTAACATTTGTCGCCGGGCGCGCGTTGCGATCGGCTCCTTCTGATACAGGCTGCTGCGTGAAGGAATGGGCGGGATGAAGCCCCCGTCTTACACGGCGAATTGACAGGCGGAGCGGCATTGCTGACATTTCTGTCAGTATCCATGGAGTGACCGACCATGCCGAGCCCACCCCCACGCACCTGAACATCACACCGCGCGATCTGCGCTTCGGGCGGGGCCGCGCGATGAAGCGCTACTGGTTGAACGACGAAGCCGACGCCAACGCTGCTCTCCCGGTAAAAAAGCTTATAGACAATCGTAAATTGTGAGCCGCCTTTTCGGGTCGTCCGAAGAGTCATTCTTTCAGTTGGTACCTTATTAACGTCCGCTTTTGGGATTGCCGACGAGGTCGCCGATGACCGGAATTAGGGCGCATAGCTGACGTCCGCTTAACTCTGAACAAGCGGTGACTTTCGGGGCGAGTCGGCGACATCTCGAACGTCCAAAACTATAGCACCTCGTTGACCGTCCAGCTTCCGCAGCTCCAAGGCCAAAGCGATTGTTTCCCAGAGAAATTAATGAGGCGCTCCATACCCGCGCAGTGTTCGTTTTCGATTTCTCCGCATTCGTCGACGAGTGATTTAGCGTCTTGGGGTAGCTCTCGATCCCATCTGCCGTAGCACTCATACGGTCGGACAAGATTTGGTCCTGCGCAGCGTCCGCAAAATTGCAAACAAAATTCGTCATCTGATCGGCGACCGACCACAGATCGACAAGTTCTCCTGTATAGTAGTCGGAAAGGTTGAACGGTGCGAACACAAAGTTCTCCATTGCCCTACGGGGGTCTTCTTCCACCAAGTGACGATAGAATACCGATCCGATCTTTTCTCGCTCCCCAATACGAGGCTTTATCCTATTGATAATTTGCGGTTTCTTGTCGCCCAAAATTCTCGAGCCTAGTTTTTCGCTGTCAGATCTACCAATGCGGTAATGGGAAATTCACTTTCCACTCTTTTCTCGATCCGGTCCGCGACCGCGGACGCTTCTCGGTCGTCGAGCGCGGCCTGCACTTGAACCGTGACCCATACCGGATTGTCTCCCCGCTGGCGCGAGCGGGTGAAGTGCGAATTGACAGTTACGAGCCGGATCGTCGGCGACCGGTCGAGCTCTTCCACCACCAAGGCGGAAACCCGCTGCGAGATGGAGGATTGCTGGAATTGGGGGACATTCGAAAACTGTAGGGTCACAAGCGCTGCCATCGCCGCGATGCTGCTGCCAAGCGACACGATCGAAATCCACCCCTTGCCCCGCGGATAGCGCGCGCCTTTGGTTCGCATGCCGTAGATGCGAAAGACCACGCAGCCCGCGAGATTTATTCCGACGATCTGGATCCCAAGCGCCCACAGGCTGGAAAGGACGATGTCCATCTGGTCGATCGCTAATCCCATGCCGATAAGGCCGGCAGGTGGTGCCAAGGCGGCCGCGACCAGCATGCCCGTGGCAGCGCCGCTGACCAGGCTGCTGCGTTCCGACTGAACAAGATTGAGTGCGCCTGCCACGCCTGCCGCGAGGGGAAGCAACAGCGAGACTGTCGACCGCATGCTGGTTTCGATCATGAGCTCGGTCGCAATCTGCTGGTCGAACGCCAGACTGAGTAGGTAGGCGGTCGCAATGCTAGCGGCGAGCGCTGCGACGTAGCGCGAGAGCGAGCGGGCAAGCAAGTTTGCATCTCCGCGAGCAGTCGCGATCGCGAGCGTCATCGCCGGCCCGGCAAAGGGTGCAATTAGCATCGCGGCCACAAGCAGGAATATACTTTCGGTAAATAGACCGATCCAGACGATCACGCCGCCCACGATCGCGTAGCCGAGAAAACCCGGCCACGATCCGATGCTTTGTAACGCACTGAGAAAGACCTCGAGCGGACTGCGCGGCTGTATGTCCAGCATCTGGCTCTCGGGCTCCGATGCTGGCGGGCGCAGCGAAATTATGCCCTGTGGGGCGAACATCGCGCTCAAATCCGTCCTGTCCTCGACTTCGGCGAGAAAGTCTTCGATCCGCCCGTTTGGCGCTTCCAGGATCAGCACCTGCCGCGCCTCGTTTCGCGCGCGAGCATCGAATTGCGCGAACAGGGTCAATCCATGGGCTTGAGCGGCCTTGACGGTTGCAGCAGCCTCATCCGGTGAAACAGTTAAGGCAAGCTGTCGCATTCAGGGTTTGGCCGCCAGCCGGTGCATTTGGGCCAGAATATCGTCGGGCAGGACGCTGGCGAAGGCATGCTGCACCTTGTTCAGCAATCCGCTTACTTTCTGCGTTTCACCTTTCAGCAGAGCGTCGTAGCCATCTTTAGCCACTTTCGCTGGATCGGCCTTTGCATCAGACTGACCAACAAAGGTGTCGACCATATCAGCGCGTTCGAAGAACCGTGTGTCGGTAAGTCCGGGAAGTAAGCAGGAGACGACGACGTCGCTATCCTTCAATTCATTACTTAAACCGGCGCAAAAATCGTCGACGAAGGCTTTGGTTGAATTGTAGACCAGATTGAACGGTCCGGGGATGTCGTCCACGATGGAACCCGTTACCAGAATGCGGCCCGCATCGGCGGCGCGCATTGTCCCGCCGATTTTGTGGATCAGGGAGACGGTGCCGGTGATATTGGTATCGATCGTGCGCTTGATAGCCATCCAATCCTGGTCGAGAAACTCCCCACCTTCGCCTTGACCCGCATTGGCCATCAGCACGTCCACTTGCCGATCGGCGCACTTCTCCAGAACCGCGTCGATCCCGCTTTCTGTCGCGAGGTCGCACTCAAGAATATCGATACTTCCCGTTCCGAGAGATGCATCGCGCAGTGCGGAAGCGACATGGGCGAGATCCCGATCTGCTACGAGCAACAGGTCGCAATTGTCGCGCGCGGCTATTTTCGCGAGTTCTAAACCGATCCCGCTGGATGCACCGGTAATCAAGCAAAAGCCCGACAGCTTATCGACGGGGTTCTTACTCACTTGGTCTGCCCCAATTCCATCCCTGGCTTCAGGACCACCTTGGTCCAGCTATCCTGCTCTTCGCGGAAGCATTTGTAGCCGCGGGCCGCATCTTCAAGCGGCAGGCGGTGCGAGATGAGGAAGGTGGTATCAAGCGTGCCGTCCTCGATCTTTTCCAGCAGATCCTTGGTGTAGCGCTGCACATGGGTCTGGCCTCCGCGCACTTGCAGCGCTTTTTCCATCATCGCGCCGAGTGGGAATTTATCGGTCATCCCGCCATAGACGCCGGGAATGGACACCCGCCCGCCCGGCCGAACGGCGAGGATCGCCTGTTTGAGCGCCGCCGCGCGGTCCGCACCCATGCCGATCTTCTGCTTGGCGATGTCGATGACATTATCGGGCGCGAAGCCGTGCGCTTCCATACCGACCGCGTCGATCACCGCATCGACGCCAATCCCGCCGCTCATTTCCATCAGTGCTTCACGCACATCGGTGCCGCGAAAATCGATGACCTCGGCGCCCAGCTGCCGGGCGAGAGCGAGCCGGTTGGGATAGTGATCGATCGCGATCACCTTGCTCGCGCCCATAACCAGAGCGGACTGGATAGCAAACAGACCTACCGGGCCACAGCCCCAGACCGCGACCGTATCGTCCGGCTGTATGTCGGCATTCTCGGCGCCCATCCAACCGGTAGGCAGAATGTCGGACAGGAACAGGACCCGATCGTCGTCCAGATGGTCCGGGACCACGATCGGCCCTACGTCGGAGAAGGGCACGCGAACATATTCGGCCTGTCCGCCGGAATAACCGCCGGTAAGGTGCGAATAACCGAACAGAGCGGACATGGGATGGCCGTATAGCGTGGCCGACATGTCCTGCTTTTCGGCGGGGTTGGAATTGTCGCAGCAGCTATATTGTTGCATCTTGCAGTGGAAGCAGCCGCCGCAGCTGATCGTAAACGGCACCACGACGCGCTGGCCCTTGGTGAGCGTGCTGTCCTTGCCGGTTTCCACCACTTCACCCATGAATTCATGGCCCAGAATGTCGCCGGGCCGAATGGCGGGAATGACGCCGTCGTAGAGATGAAGGTCGCTGCCGCAAATCGCGGTGGAGGTGACTTTTATGATCGCATCGCGGGGATTGATGATTTCGGGATCGTCGACGGTGTCGACGCGTACGTCATGGGTTCCGTGCCAAGTTAGGGCTTTCATCATTCGGTCTCCTGCTGGGCGGCGCGCGTCCGATCGCGGCGATGCGCGGACGTGGCGATCTCGCCGGTTTCCATGAGCATCTTGAAGCGCTTCAAATCGTGGCGCGCCTGAACTTCCGGCTCACGGCGGAAGAGTTTGGCGACCGTCCGGCCCAGGGCGCCGGCGGGGGGATCGTAAGACATGACGAGCGTCACCCTCGTGCCCCGGTCGCCGGGTGCGTCCCGGAAGGTCACTTCGCCGCGAGTATCGATGGAAGAACCTTCCACCGATTCCCATGCGATGCGCTCGCCGGGCACATTCTCGGTGATCCTGGTTTCGACTTGCACGGTGGTCCCACCGGGTGCCCGGATATGCCAGATATCGGTCTCGGCGTTGCGCTCGATCCGCTCAACATTCTCCATCACTTCAGAGAGGTTTTCGATCTTCTCCCAGAAGCCGTGCAGTTCTTCGCGGGAGCGCCCGATCGTAACGGTGCGGCCCACCAGCGCGTTGCCGCCGGGCAAGTTCTTGCGACTTCGCTCCGGTGCGTCGTCCGTGCTGGCCGCGCGGCGACGTGCGATGGCGGCGCCGATTGCGATTCCGCCGACGGCGAGGGCCGCGCTGGCAATTGCCGCGGTGGCCCCGGTCCGGCCGCTCTTCCTATCGCTGCTTTGGGTATCAATGGTCATTGCGTGGCTCCCGTCTCAGTCCTGCTTCACGCTTTCGCGATCCCAGAAGCGCAGCTTTCCGCACGCTTCGATGAATGCATCCGCCGCGCCGTCCTCACCGAGATCGAAGAAGCCGTCGTCCATCCAATCCCAAACTCCGGCAGCCTGAAACAGAGGCTGGACCGC
>CESL01077941.1_pt1 | contig 10295 bp, 8 predicted proteins | sample 531221 | NCBI WGS metagenome assembly CESL01 (sample SAMEA2622197, study PRJEB7988) | marine metagenome | biome: marine biome (ENVO:00000447); feature: mesopelagic zone (ENVO:00000213) & marine oxygen minimum zone (ENVO:01000065); material: "saline water (ENVO:00002010), including plankton...
CTCTTCTGCTACTTGGTCAACAGCTTCTTGTTTTCTGCTACTCACAATAACCGTTGCTCCAAATTCAGCAAGCCCTCTTGCCATTGCTTTGCCAATTCCTTTGGAAGATCCAGTTATAATAGCAATTTTGTTTTTTAAATAAAATTTTTCTTTAATCATAAATATGTTTTTTTAATTAGCCCAATAAGTATACTCATCCAAATTACTCTTTTTTTGATTTAATGTTTTATCAATAAATATTGGCCAGCTTAAAAGGTTTGGCCAAATCGGTTTAGCTTGCTCTTTAATTTTTGAATTTAAAAGTTTTTCAAGTTCTTTTAACTTTTCTAAATTAATTGATGCTAAATTTATTTTTTCATTAGGGTCATTGTTTAAGTTAAAGAGCCATTTTTTGTTTTGAATAAAGTCAATTTGTAATTTCCATCCTTCTTTTATTAAAAATGAAAGACTTCCTGATTTTGAAAAAAGAATTCTATCAGGTTCACCTTGTATTTCTCCAGTTAAATAAGGTAAAATATTAACTCCATCAATTTCTATATCGTTTGTTGGCTTTAATCCAGCTATTTCTGAAAATGTAGAGAAAATATCCATATTAGAAACTCTACCATTGTAAATTTGACCAGCAGGAATTTTATTAGGATAGTTAACTATAAAAGGAATATGAACTCCTCCTTCAAAATGTGTTAATTTCCAACCCCTATACGGCTTATTTAAATCAGGTAATCCAATGTATCCTGGTGCACCATTATCACTTGTAAATACAATAATTGTATTTTTATCAATACCGTTATCTTCCAACGCTTTTCTTATTTTTCCAACTCCTCTGTCAACTGACATTACCATAGCAGCTAAAACTCTTTCTTCGTGATTATTAATATAAGATAGTTTTTCATAATCTTCTTTTTTAGCCTGAAGAGGGCTGTGAACTGCCCAATAAGCCATATACATAAAAAATGGTCTGTTTTTATTTAACTCAATTACTTTTACAGCTTCATTTGTTAAATAATCTGTAAGATGACCTTTTGGTTTCATTCTAGGACCTTCATTAAAATTAACGGCATAGGGAAGATTTCCCCAAAGAAGCTTGTCAATTGGGTCGAAATCTAATTTTGCATTTATAACATTTGGATCATTCTCAGGTAAGAATAAAGATCCTTGATCCATTCTTAAGCTTTCGTCAAATCCATGTTTTCTAGGTAAAAATTTTTCTGAATGACCCAAATGCCATTTTCCAATATGTATATTATGATAACCTTGAGGTTTTAAAACCTCAGCTATGGTTAACTCTGATTGAGGAAGTCCCATATCTTTAATTTCAATCATATCACTTTCAGATTCTTTATGATATATACCTTCAACAATTTGCTTTTTACCAAAAGCTTTAATTCCTTTCATAAATGAAGAAGTTGTAGGAGTAAATTCAAAACCAAAACGAGTAGGAAATCTTCCAGTTAATAATGAAGCTCTAGATGGAGAGCATACTGCACTAGATGAATATCCATTTGTACATAATATACCATCTTTGGCTAATTTATCTATATTGGGGGTTTTAAAGTTTCCATTAGCCATTCCTCCTCCGTAAGAGCTAATTTGATTAAACCCTAAATCATCAACTAAAATTACAATTACATTTGGCTTAGAATTGATTCTTTTTTCAGGCCCTTTTTCCCAATTTACTGAAACATTTTTGCCTATTGGATTTTTCCAAATACCGATATATTTTGGCATTTTATACCAGTTTTGTGAAAACCAAATTACAAACACTACTAAAAAAAATAAAAATCCAAGTATAATATTCTTAATTTTTTTATTCACTATTTAAATTTTATAACTTTTTAGTATGTCAGCACAACTTTCGATTGATTTAATTCCTCCAACACCTTTTCCAGCTTGCCAAAATTTAACAGAATCATCAAAAGCAGTCTTACTATATTTTTTTATTCCTCTACTCATTAAATACATTCTTGCGTATTTTTTAAGTTTAGGTCTTCTAAGCATAAAGTTAATTAAACAGCCAGTTTTAAGGCCTCCGCGCATAATGTCTTTTGTCTTTATGACAGAAGAGTTGTTTCCAGCAATTTTATTGGTCCAAACAATGTCCTTTTCTTCAGAATTAACTATAGCATTTTTATAACTATCAGTCACCATACATTCTTTTGAAGCTAAAAACCTAGTTCCAAGTTGAACACCTGCATAGCCCATTTCTAAAACTTTTTTGTAATCATTTTCATTTCCAATTCCTCCAGCACAAATAAGAGGAATGTTAATATTTTTTAAATCTTCAATAAACTTTTCGGCAGATTGAATTCCTGTTTGTCCACCGGCTCTCCAATTAATACAATTTAATCCATCAACTCCACAGTCAACCATTTTTAAAGCTACTTTTTTATTGGGAATATCGTGATATACTTTAATATCATTTTTTTTAGCAATTTTTACTATTTCTGTTGGTTTTCCAAGTGAAGTTAAAAAGAATTTAATTCCTTCTTCAATAGAAATATCCATCCATTTTTTCATTTGATCATGATATTTTTGATTTGCGCCTCCAAAAATTGTAAAATTTACTCCAAAGGGTTTATTAGTTAATTTTTTAATAAGTTTTAGTCCTTCTTTAAAGTCATGCCCATAAAGTGAGGTTAATGATACTGGTTGAACAACACCAAAGCCTCCTGATGCAGAAACAGCTGCAATAAGTTCTGGATTGGAACCTGGATACATGGGGCCACAAATTACAGGAATTGTTGCCCCAGTATCATTTAAAAATTTTTTTGTGTTTTTTTTCATAATAAAACTACTTTGTAGAAAATATATTGACTGTTCGTTTTAATCCAGCGTTCCTATGAATTAATGCTTTTTTATAGCCTGGCATTTTTTCTAAAGAGTATAATTTTTTTGGCCTACTATATTCCATAATTCCTATAGCTTCCCAATTGCCACTTGTGTCACTGGGAGTATTGTATTCAATTAGTGTATTACCAATAATTCTTCCAGCATAGGTAAAATTCCCTCCTGTTAATATAACACTTCTAAAAGCAACCTTACCATATTTTTCATAATAAGCTTCTCTGCCCGAAATAGTAGTTTTATAATTTTTATACTTGGCTGTTTTGAATGCTTGTAATAGATTGATCATATAGGCTTTATCTTTTCTTTGATCATTAAAAAATCTTTGATGTTGTTTTTTTGTAGGTAATATTTTACTGCTTAATTTATTTAATTTGGATGAATTAATGGAATTTTTAAGCAGAAGATCAAATAAAATTCCTAAAGGCCTAAATAATTTAATAATAAACAAAATGATTTTAGGTGGAAGCTTTGGATTTAAATTAAATACTTGTAATGCCTTAATTTTATTATTACTTATTTTTTTATCAAAAATTCTTTTTATATGTTCTTTTGATTTAAACTCCACAATTGATGCGCTAGTCCAAAAATCGTCTCCTCCAATTAATGTATATTGACAATTAAACCAATGAAGACATTTTATGTCATGATCTTTAAAAATTTGTTTGATTTTTTTTGAATTTATTTTTGAATCTGAAAATTTAAAAAAATAAAACAATGTTATTTTATTTGTATTTTCAGAACAAATTAATTTATTTGGATCAGGTATAATGTTATACATTTATAAAGCTTATTTCAAAGGATTTTAATAATATTTAAATTACTGAGGATAATAATCTAGTTTTTTAGTAGATGGAAATGTAATTCTAAAAGTTTCTGCACCTGAAAAATTAGGAGCCAGTAAGCGTTCTCTTGTGAATTTTCCGTTGATTCCATTAAAAATTCCTGTTCCTCCTAAAACAGTACCATCAAAAACTTGACCTTTAATTCCCCAAACAAATAACATAATTCCCGTAATAGTATCTTTTGCTGGCTCATTAACATCACCATGATTTTTTGATCTAAATGCAAAAGTGGCTGTTTGTTCTAAAATTATTTTATTGTCTAGTTTTTTACATTCTTTGGCACTTTTAATGTAGGCGTCTATTATTTGTTCTTTTGAATTTGTAGGAATCAACTTTCTGTTTATAGAACTAGCTATAAATTCACTAGAAATATCTGTGATGAATCTATTCATAGCTGTAAAATTACCAATTACCCTCTTAGGGTATTTGGCAATTTGAATCATTGGGTCATCTTTTGCTAATTTTAATCCTCCAGAGGTTTTTTCAAAAAATTGAGGGTCTTTTGGGTCTAAATCTAAAGGATTACAACATTCACTATCCTTAATAGTACCATTACTATAAATTGGTCCTCCACCATGAAGAATTAAACCATTACTATTTACTTCTTTTTTTGTTAATGAAAATAATTTAGATTTAATAGAGTAGGGTATAAAGGGAATTCTAGACAGAATATATTTTCTTTTTAAAGCAGGTAAACTATTAATCATTTCAACATTAAAAGTTTGTCCAAATAAGGGTCCATTGGATACAGATTCTATTATTAAGTTATCGTTTTTCATAATTGAAATTTACCAAGGGAAATAATATTTTTTTGCATCCTTTGAGTTACTTAAAGGTATGGATACATCCGCATTTGATTTCCATTTTGATTTTTTTAGTGTTTTATTCCAAATATTCCATTTTTCTTTTAATTCCTTAGCTTTTTGGGGATACATTGAAATTAAATTATTTTTTTCTGAGGGATCTTCATCAATCTTATTTAAAAAAACAAAATCTTCTTTTTCGTTAATATGTAGCTTAAAATTTTCTGAGATAATAGATTTTACATAACCTGTTTTCCAAAACAATTCTTTGTGTGGTATTTTTTCTAAAGATTCTAGGAAAGGCAATAATGAAACACCATCAAATTTTTTATTTTTTATTGGTGAGTTAACAGCATCTAAAATTGTAGGAACTATATCCATTAAACTAACCATATTAGTGTAGTTTTGTTGATTTTCTATTTTACCTGCCCATTCCATCATCATTGGAACGATAGTCCCACCTTCAAAATTTGACATTTTACCTCCAATAAAAGGCGAATTATCGGTGGCTCTAGTGTAAGTAGCTCCGCCATTGTCACTTGTAAAAATAATTAGGGTATTCTCTAACATTCCTTCTTCTTTTAGTGTTGCTTTAATTTCTCCTATGCTATCATCTAAATTTTTAATCATAGCATAATACACTCTTTTATTATGATCTTTAATATGAGAAAACATATCATAATATTTTTTTTGAGCTTGAAATGGACCGTGAGGTGCCATATGAGACAAGTGAAGGAAAAATGAATTGTTCTTGTTAGTTTTTATAAATTCAATTGCCTTTTTAGTAAAAATGTCTGTAAGATATTCTGAGTTTTTTGGAATTGTTTTTTCCCCATTTTCTTCAATATGATAATTGGATACCTGCCATGTTATAAAATCTGCAAAATCCCAAGTATGTCTAGACTCAATAATTTTTTCTTCATTTAAAGGAGCGTATAATGATCCAGCTCCAGTAATTCCGTAATGCTGGTCAAATCCAAAGTTTCTAGGATTATACTTGGAATGGAATCCCATATGCCATTTTCCAATTACTGATGTCTTGTATCCAGATTTTTTTAAATAATCCCCAATAGTACTTACATATGGATCTAAACCTCTTTGATTAACAGGGACAGATTTTTCATACCATGCTGGGAAATTATCTTTGTGTCCAAATCTTTTGAAATCTGCTTTTCTAACTCTAGGGCTCAAATTAAAAAGGTCAGGTAAAAATTCAAATCCATATCTATGTTGATAATTTCCTGTTAAAAATGCCGCTCTAGAAGGGGCACATACCGAAGCAGTAGCATATGCTCTAGTAAAATTAATTCCATTTTTAGCTATTTGATCAATATTATTGGTTTCTATTAGTTTGTTTCCATTTATGGAAATATCATTATAACCCAAATCATCAGCAACTATTAAAATTATATTTGGTTTATTATTGTTGTCATAGGATATTTCAGGGTATATACTTGGTTTTGAATCAGAATAAATAAAAGAATTGTAAAATGAAATAGATAAAATTATTATAATAAGTGACGAACCAATAAACACAAATTTTAATTTATTTTTTAAATAAAACCATATTGTTTCTGCTATAAATAAAGTTGGTAAAATATATTTCCAAGATCTATTAAATTCATCTTCAAAAAATCCTATAGGAGAATTTACATTAATTTCAGTATGATAAAGTTGTAATTCAATTAGTTGCAGGATCCAAGCTAAAATAGTTCCGCTTAATGAAATAAAGAGTATTTGTTTTAAAGTATTTTTAGAATATGATAATGCTACCTTATTAATAGCCCATAAACCTGGAAAAATAAAAATCAAAAAGAGTGTTAATATTCTAATTAGTGATTCAGTATCGACAAATATGGGTAAGCCTAATAGAGTTGAATTAGTGGTGAATAAACATGTAATAAAGAATAAAAAGGAGTAAAGTATGAGTTTCTTTAAGTTATTATTTATGTTTTTTTTTTTGAATAAAAAATATAAAGCAATACATCCTAATATTAAATGAAGAATTCCAGGAGCAGGATTTTCAAAACCACTGTTTAAGTATGAATTTATAACACTGAAGGCAACACCTATATTAAAAATCGAAAAAATAACTAGAAAAGGCTTGTGTAATCTTTTGATTTCAAAAAACTTCCATACGTATAAAGCAAATAACCCAAGAGAAAAAGCAGAGACACCATACATTTTAGCAAAACCTAGTGTAAGTTGAGAGGCATTATTAAATTCAGGTATTTTATCAGCAGCAAAAAATAATACTAGACCTGCTAGAATTTCTACAATTGCCGTTAAAAGAAAAAATTTTCTCATTATTTTTTTTGTAATAGAGAGAGGCCAAATAAAATAATCAAAAGTATGGTAGCGTATGGCGCAAATGAAGTTCCAGGTGTGATGCCATTAGTGTATAAGCCTTGAACAGCAATCTCATCCCTAATTAAAGGATACCCAAAAGTTCTGAAGCTCCACTCAAACAGCCAAATCAAATACATTAATGGAATTAATGCTCTGTATTGATAAATTACAACCCAGCAAACCAAACAAAAAATTAGTTGTGCAAAGCCCCACAAAGAAAAAAACCTATAAATTAGAAGCATAGGATCGGGATCACCTGAGATAACTACAAAGCTCCCAATTTCATGAAACCCATACTGCTCAAACAACATATGAACAATTGAACGCCAGGTCATTAGTATCGTGATTAAAACAAATCCCCACAATGCAACCTTGTGACCTTGAAAGTTATTATTGGCACTTTTCGGTAGTATGTTTCTAAAATTAAAATTCATTATTTATTTTTTAAAATTTTCATCATTTTTTGAGGGGTTTCGTGTCCAGCATTTTGATTTTGTCCAGTAACAAATTTAGATTCTTCATCAACAATAGTTAAATTGGCAAATACATCTCGAAATGCCGTTTTACTTTCAAATATAGCACCTGCTTTTATTAACTCATCCTCAGGGTGTTGTGGTGTAAAGAAAATTTCTAATTCTTTGATTTGTTTATTGGTAACCCCAGTCATTCTTTTATTTTTTATTATTAGGTTTCCTAAAGAATCTTTAGCGTTAATAAAGCCTAAAACACCATGACAAACAGCTCCTATTATAGTTTTTTCACTGTAATAGGCTTGACTTATTTTTTCTCCAAGTATTTCTGAATACCCTAAATCATAAGCTGCACCCCAACCACCAGAAATAAAAACTAGATCATAATTATCAATTTCTAGTTCATCAACCAAAATTGAATTGTTGACTTTTTGTTGAAATATTTCATCATTTAAATACCTTTTATCTTCATTTGTTTTAACAGCATAAAAAAACGATTCTGGGTCAATTGGAATTTTACCACCTTTAATGCTTGCTACATCAACTTCAATTCCAGAGTCAATAAATTCATAATATGGTACTGTGAGTTCTGATGCAAATACTCCAGTTAATTTTCCAGTTGTTTCACCTGGTTTATTTAAAGTTCTGTGGCTAGTTGATATGATTACTGCTTTTTTATTTTTAAAATTATAAACTTTACTGTCCTTGTATTGTGGATGTAATCCAGCTTTATGTAATAATGTAGGTAATGCAATTAAAAATAATATAAATAAAACAGAGACAAATCCTATAATTTTAATCATTTTTTTCTTTATCATATTTTGTTTTTTATTATAAATTTATGGACTCTATCTGCCATAATTTCTCCAATATCTTCTTGGATAAAATGATTAGCTTCTTTGAACTGTTCATGATCTTGACCTTTAGCACCAGGCACTATTTTAATCCATTTTTTTTGAATTTTAGGTGTGCCTAATAGTTTGTCTTGTAATCCTATTAAAGATAAAAAAGGTTTTTTAAACTTTTTTAATCCTTCAATAGCTTTTAGTGTTTGCCCAGTTATACCAGCATTCATTGAAGGTAGCGTACGTGGTCCAGCCATATATATGAATGAAGGGAATGGTGAAACATAGGCATCAAGAACTTGTTTACTTTTTTTGAAGTTTCTTGAAAAAGATAATTTTAAAATACTTTTAATATCAACCATTGGAGCTGTTAGACAGTAGAGCGTCCATGCTTGAAAGCTACCCACAGTAAACCCTCCAAGTGAATGATAAGCCATAGCGCCAGCAAAGCTTTTAATTTTAGTGTTTATTTTAATTGTTTCTGGAATATATAATGGATTAGTTTCTTCGGTAAAATTAGGAAGTTCAGCATTTGCTGCAATTATACCTAGAAATAAACCTGGATTTTCACCCGCAATTCTAAGTCCAATAAGACTTCCCCAATCTTGACAAAACAAGGTTATGTTGTTTAGTTTAATACCCTTAATAAATGATAAAATATTTTCGCAATGCTTATCATAAGTATGATATTTTTCTGAAATAGGCTTGTCTGATTTACCCATACCCATTAAGTCCGGCGCAATACATCTGTATCCTTTGGATACTAAATCATGAATCATTGTTCTATATAGATAAGACCAAACAGGTTGACCATGAAGAAGTAACAGTATCTTTCCCTCAACTGGACCAGCGTCTACATAATGTATTTTTAATCCATTAAGATCATAATAATTTTCATTAAAATTATAGTTGGGCAAATTTTTAAAACACTCACTAGGTGTTTGAACAAATTCTATTCCACTTTTAGTCTTGTGAATGTTAACCGAGTCATCCCAAAATATTTCTTTTGGCAGGGGAGCAATTTGTTTTATTTTTCTACCTCTTGCTTTTTTATCAATTTTTATTGGAGATCCAATTAGTTTTACTAATAGTTTTCTAACTTTTCTCTTAATCTTTTTCATGGAATATTTTGTATTTAATTTATCATTTATTTAATAATAAATTTATCTCCATCATTAGCCAAATAAACTTTTCCATCAAATTCTTTAATTTCTTTTTTATATAAGCTTTTAATAATTAAGTTATCAGGGTAAGGAACTAAATGGGTTAAAACAAGTGCTTTTACATTTGCCTTGTTAGCTAGTTTGACAATTTCATTAGGAGGAGTGTGATAATCTTGAATATCAGTTAATATATGAGAATTTCTAGTCAAAAGTTTTTGATCTAAAATAGTTGCTGTTCTTTTTAATAAAGAGTTTAAAATTACTTCGTGAATTAATAAGTCAGCATTTTCAGCCATTTTAAAAACATTTTCATTTATTTTAGTATCTCCGCTAATAACAATCTTTTTTCCATCATATTCGATCATGTATCCTACAGCTGGACTTACTGGAGAGTGGTCTACTTTAAAGGCTGTTATTTTAATTTTATCTTTATTGTATACAATTTGATTATTCTTTTCTGCAAATTCATTTATTTTTCCATGAGCATATTTAATGTCCATAATTTCTGATCCATGATGGTCTACCCTATATTGATTTTCAAGTTTTAAAAAGGAAGTATTACTATTCATTATTTCCTCAAGGCCAGTAGGTCCGTAAACATTTAGATCATGATCTCTTCCTAGTATCCAGGATCTATTAATAAGATAAGGTAAGTCAATAAAATGATCAGAATGATAGTGAGTTAAAAATATACCATCTAATTCTGCTAAAGGTAAATTCATGTTTTCAGCCTTTTTAACAATTCCATCTCCAACATCAAAAATGAAAAATTTTTCATTTACAAATATTCCGATTCCTGAGTTTGCTCTTTGAGCACTCATAGGAGAGCCTGTACCAATTGTAAAGACAACAATTTCTTCTTTATTAAACTCTTGCGTATATAGGTTTTTTTCTATGGTGGAATTAATAAAGTAATTGTATATATTAATTTGAAAAAAATTAAATATTGCAAGACATAATACTATTAACGATAAAA
>CESL01060783.1_pt1 | contig 10286 bp, 10 predicted proteins | sample 531221 | NCBI WGS metagenome assembly CESL01 (sample SAMEA2622197, study PRJEB7988) | marine metagenome | biome: marine biome (ENVO:00000447); feature: mesopelagic zone (ENVO:00000213) & marine oxygen minimum zone (ENVO:01000065); material: "saline water (ENVO:00002010), including plankton...
CGATCATATCGCTAACCTCGTAAACCCGGTCTATGGATGGAAGTATCATAGCACCTGCAGCATGGTAGTCTTTATCATCAAAACCACTGGAATCTCCAGCAGTTGATTGTACATAAACCTCATGACCATTTTTCGAAAGTTCGAGTACTCCGGCAGGTGTCATGCCCACCCTGTTTTCATTGTTTTTGATCTCCTTCGGAATTCCAATTTTCATGGTAGATAATTTTATTTCCGAAAAATATAAAAGAAAATAAAAATAGGGGTATAAAAATTTATAAATAACATTTTACACCCCTATCCAATAATTTAAAGGGGTTTACATTACGATATTTACAATTTTACCCGGAACTACTATCACTTTCTTAGGGGTAGATCCGTCTAATTGATTTTTAGTCCGGTCATCGTTGAGAACATTCTTTTCAATTTCCTCTCTGGACATATCCATAGGTAATTCCATCGTAAATCTCATCTTACCATTAAAGGAAACCGGGTAGTTCTTCGTACTCTCCACAAGAAACTTCTCTTCATACTCCGGGTACTCCGCGGTAGTAATAGATTCAGCATTCCCAAGTTTTTCCCAGAGTTCTTCGGCAATGTGAGGTGCGTATGGTGCAATAAGGACAGTTAAAGGCTCAAGTACCTCCCTTTGGTTACAGTTTTGAGCAGTAAGCTCATTTACACAGATCATAAATGTAGAAACCGAAGTATTGAAACTGAAGTCTTCAATATCCTCTGTTACTTTTTTAATGGTTTTATGTAGTGTTTTTAAAGAGTCGGCTGAAGCTTTATCGTTAGTAATAACGAACTGCTCTTCATTATGGAAAAGCTTCCAGAATTTCTTCAGAAAATTATGTACACCGGTAATTCCCGCTGTATTCCATGGTTTTGCCTGTTCGAGCGGCCCCAGGAACATTTCATACATTCTTAATGTGTCTGCACCATATCGTTCACAAATCTCATCTGGATTCACCACATTGTATTTAGACTTCGACATTTTCTCCACTTCCCTTCCAACAATATATCGTCCATCTTCCAGCACGAATTTAGCATCTACAAATTCAGGTCTCCACTTTTTGAAACCTTCTACATCAAGTTCATCTGAGGAATTTACCAACGAAACATCTACATGAATTGGCTGCACGTTGTTTCCCTTGATCTGGGTGCTTGAAATGAATACATTCTCACCTTCCAGCCTGTAAACAAACGCACTGGTTCCCAGGATCATTCCCTGGTTGATCAATTTCTTGAATGGCTCCTCTACCGTAAGTCTCCCACGATCGCTTAGAAATTTGGTCCAGAATCTGGAATATAATAAATGACCCGTAGCATGTTCGCTACCACCAATATAAAGATCCACATTCTCCCAGTACTGCTGTGCCTCTTCGGAAACAAAAGTATCAGGATTGCCGGCATCCATATATCTGAAAAGATACCAGCTACTTCCAGCCCATCCCGGCATGGTATTCAATTCCAACTGAAATACTGTGGAGTTGTTAATCTTATCATTAGAAACTACCTCGTTTTTTTCAGTATCCCATGCCCAGTTGGTGGCATTTCCCAGAGGTGGTTCACCGGTTTCAGTAGGAAGATACTTCTCCACTTCTGGTAACCTCAATGGAAGGTGCTCCAGGTCTATCATTTTTGGCAGGCCATTCACGTAGTAAACAGGAAATGGCTCTCCCCAGTATCTCTGTCGGCTAAAGACGGCATCTCTAAGCCTGTAATTTGTCATACCATAACCCTGACCTGTTTTTTCAAGCTCAAGAATTACACGGTTCAGCGCTTCTTTATATTCCAGCCCGCTAAGAAAATCTGAGTTTGCGATTACTGTTCCTTCTTTCCCCGCATAAGCTTCCTGGGAAACATCTACATCTTCGAAAATATTAGTGATAGGGAGATCAAAATGTCTCGCAAAATCATGATCTCTTTGGTCTCCACAAGGAACGGCCATTACCGCCCCGGTTCCATATCCCGCCAGCACATAATCCCCGATCCAGATTGGAACAGGCTCTTTGGTAAAAGGATGTTCTGCATACGCACCAGTGAAAGCACCGCTAATGGTCTTTACATCTGCCATTCGCTCACGTTCACTCCTTTTTGCCGTAGCTTCAATATAAGTTTCAACTTCTTCCTTGCGATCTTCAGTAGTTATCTTAGATACGAGCTCATGTTCCGGAGCAAGTGTCATAAAATTGACTCCAAAAATGGTATCAGGTCTTGTAGTGAAAACTTCAAATTCTGCATCGCTGTTCATTACTTTGAACGCAACCTGGGCACCTACAGATTTCCCGATCCAATTACGCTGACTCTCCTTCAGACTTTCAGTCCAGTCAAGTTTATTGAGGTCCTGCAGCAATCTTTCAGCAAAAGCTGAAATTCTCATGCTCCATTGAGTCATTTTTTTACGAACTACCGTATAGCCTCCTCTTTCAGAAACACCGTTTACGATTTCATCATTAGCAAGAACAGTTCCCAGTTGCGGACACCAGTTCACTTCAGTTTCAGCGAGGTAGGTAAGCCTGTATTTTAATAAAATTCGTTCTTTTTCATCTTCAGAATAACGATTCCATTCTTCCGCAGAGAATTCAGCAATATCAGCATCACAGGCAGCATTAACCCGTGTATTTCCTTCCGAAGAAAAAATATCCACCAGTTCAGAAACCGGTCTTGACTTTTCAGCTTCCAGATCATACCAGCTCTCGAATAACTGGATAAAGATCCACTGTGTCCATTTGTAATAATCTGGTTCACTGGTACGCACTTCGCGACTCCAGTCGAATGAAAAGCCGATCTTATCAAGTTGCTCCCGGTAACGGGCAATGTTATTTTGAGTTGTCAACGCAGGATGCTGACCCGTCTGGATCGCGTACTGCTCTGCCGGAAGCCCAAAACTATCATATCCCTGGGGATGCAATACGTTAAATCCCTTATGGCGCTTGTATCGGGCATAGATATCACTGGCAATATACCCTAACGGATGCCCTACATGTAAACCGGCTCCAGAAGGATAAGGAAACATATCCAGCACATAATATTTTGGTTTATCTGTATTGTTAGTAGCCTTGAAAGTCTGGTTTTGCGCCCAGTATTTCTGCCATTTTTCCTCAATCTTATTAAAGTGGTAACTCATGTGATATCTGCTTAACTAAATTCTTATGAACAGCCCGGGAAGTTCAAAACCCCAAAGCACAGGTGACGGGATCTCTCCTGCCATTTTTATACGGATGCAAAAATACAATTTTAAAGGACTTTTTTGAGGGTAACAAGGAACACTTAAAGGGTTTTTCTCGCCTGCTCTTCCATGGGCTTCAGGCATTCATAGATCATTTTATTCACCGGCGTTTTAATTCCCAGTCGCTCACCTTCCCGAACGATATAGCCATTAAAGTTCTCGATTTCTGAAGGTTTTCCCTCCATAATATCTCTTTGAGTGGAAGCTGTAGTTCCTTCCGGCTGATTTTCGATGATCTGAAAGGCCTTTTCAATATGCTCATTATTCAAGGGAATATCTTTGGCATTAGCAACTGATCTAATTTCTGCGGAAGTTTGTTTCATAAGATCAAACAGGTATGCACTATTTCTAATCTTATCGATACTTACGCGGGTAAGTCCGCCAATTCCACTGATGGTGCAGATAAAAAGAAACTTTTTCCAGATCTCCAGCTGAATATTTTCCGGATTGAGAAAATCGATCCTGGCTTCTGAAAATAAATTACTGATCATCGAAATCCTTTCAGATTGGCTATTATCTGCTTCCCCAAAAACGATCCTTGGCTCAAAAGAGGCGTGCTTGATCTTCCCGGGTTTTTCAATATAGCTCACGATAAAACATAAACCCGCAAGTACGTTTTCCTTCGGAAGTATTTCGGTGAGTTTTTCATAATTATCAGCTCCATTCTGTAAAGGTAGCACGATCGTATCTTTGGAAATATTTTTTTTTAATTCTGAGGCGACCTCTGGAAGTTGCCAGCTTTTAACTCCTAATAGTATAAGATCTGGAGTCTCAACTTCATCAATATCACTGGTTACCAACTCTGGATGCACAGTAATATCTCCATTGATACTTTCCAGCTGCAAGCCTGATTCCTTGATCGCCCGCATGTGTTCTCCACGAGCGATAAAACTCACTTTGTTACCCGATTCTGCAAGTCTCGCTCCAAAGTAACCGCCAACTCCACCTGCTCCGTAAACTAAGATTTTCATAAACGTCTTTTGCCCAAATGTACTTATTTCGGTTTAACCTGAAGATCAGCAGGTTCAATCATTAAAACTTCACAACTTAATGCATCCAATATTTTCAAAAGTTTAAACGTTTTAAATATTGAGAAAGCTGAACTTTCTTATTTTTACAAAAAATCTGAAGTCACTATATGACCACATCTTTTGAAAGGTATCAAAAACGCCGACTCATATCCTCCTATTTCTCTGTTGTGATTAGTATTGCACTGGTTTTATTTCTCTTAGGAATGCTGGGACTTTTGGTTTTGAACACTAAGAAAGTAGCAGATCACTTTAAAGAACAGATAGCGCTTACCGTATATTTAAAAGATACCGCCAAGGAAGTAGAGATCGAACAATTGAAGAAGAGCCTGGCAATGGCAGATTATACTAAAACTACCACCTATGTAAGCAAAGAAGATGCAGCTGCTGCACATAGCGAAGAAATTGGGGAGGACTTCATGGAATTCCTGGGTTACAATCCACTGCAAAATTCTATTGATGTTTATATGAATGCCGATTTCGTTTCTTCGGAACAGGTTGATGAAATCGCAGCAGATCTCACTTCCAAGAATTTTGTAGATGAGGTCGTATATGATAAACCGCTAATCGCCTTATTGAATGATAATGTCAAGAAAATAAGTCTTTGGGTATTGATTGCCAGTACGGTTTTCACATTTATCGCAGTCCTGCTCATAAACTCTAGTATCAGGCTCGCTGTGTATTCAAAAAGATTTATCATCAAGACCATGCAAATGGTAGGCGCTACCAAAGGTTTTATACGCAGACCTTTTATCTGGCAAAGTGTAAAACTAGGTCTTATTGGCGCAATTCTCGCCCTTATTGGAATGGCCGCAGTGCTATTCTATCTCAACAACAGTTTTCAGGAATTGAATCTTCTGGGAGATGTAAAAATGCTTGTAATACTATTCTCTGGAATTTTCCTGATGGGTATAGTAATTACCTGGATAAGCACATATTTCGCGACATCTCGTTTTCTGAATCTTAAAACAGATGAACTTTACTATTAGACCATGAAAAAAGAGAAAGAAATTCATCAAGGAGGAAGTTTTAATACCGGATTCGTTTTCGGGAAAAGAAACTATATGTTCATGTTCATTGGTCTTGCTGTGATCGCACTTGGCTTTATACTCATGTCTGGTGGTGGTAGCGAAGATCCGAACGAATTCAATGATGCTATTTACAACTTTCAACGCATAAGGCTTGCACCTACCCTCGTTCTAATTGGCTTTGCGATCGAAGTCTATGCCATCCTGTTGAACCCACATAAAAAATAATCGAATTTGGATCTATTAGATGCGGTGATCCTAGGGATCATCCAGGGACTTACTGAATTTTTACCAGTTTCCTCAAGCGGACATTTAGAATTAGGAAAAGCAATTCTCGGGGATACTAGCGTACCTGAAGAATCACTATTATTTACGGTGGTACTCCATTTTGCTACCGCATTAAGCACCCTGGTAATTTTCAGAAAAGATGTTCTTGAAATATTAAGCGGTCTATTCAGTTTTAAATGGAACGAAGAAACCCAGTTTTCATTAAAGATCATTATTTCTATGCTTCCTGCTGTAATTGTAGGACTACTTTTTGAAGAACAGCTTGAAGCGCTTTTTGGAGGAAATATATTGTTCGTTGGGTTTATGCTTCTTGTGACTGCATTGCTTTTATGGCTTGCAGATAAAGCTAAAGATACCGGAAAAAAAGTAAGCTATTCTAATGCGTTCGTAATTGGAGTAGCCCAGGCGATCGCTATGCTCCCAGGAATTTCAAGAAGTGGTGCAACCATTTCCACTTCTGTTTTGCTTGGAAACGACAAAACGAAAGCTGCAAGATTTTCATTCCTAATGGTAGTACCTCTTATCTTCGGAAAGATCGCAAAGGATCTTTTAGGAGGAGAATTAACCTCCAGTTCCACAGACCTGACAGCCCTTGCAGTAGGTTTCATAGCGGCCTTTATCGCCGGTTTGGTTGCCTGCACCTGGATGATCACGCTCGTTAGAAAAAGCAAGCTCTCCTGGTTTGCCATCTATTGTTTTGTAGTGGGAATCGCAGCGATTATTTTTGCCTATGCTCAATAAACAATTTACTGCGGAAGAATTCAAAGCCGGACAGGTACTGCTTTTTGACAAACCTTTGAACTGGACTTCTTTTCAGCTGGTGAACAAAGTAAGATGGCTCATTAGAAGAAGTTGTAATATCAAAAAAATAAAAGTAGGTCATGCTGGAACTTTAGATCCGCTGGCTACTGGACTTTTGATTATTTGTACAGGAAAGTTTACTAAAACCATTCCCGATCTACAGGGACAGATCAAAGAATATAATGGAACCATTAGTCTCGGTGCAACGACACCTTCTTTTGATCTCGAAACCGAATTTGACGCAACTTTCGAAACTTCCCATATTACTGAAGAAAAGTTGCTGGAAACCAGTAAAAAATTTATTGGAAAGATCGAACAGACACCACCGGTTTTTTCAGCTTTGAAAAAGGATGGAAAGCGACTTTACGAATACGCCCGGGAAGGGGAAAAGGTTGAAGTCAAAAAACGAGAGATCGAAATAAACGCTTTTGATATCGACTCTGGTAAATTTCCAGATATAGATTTCAGAGTAGTTTGTAGTAAAGGAACATACATTCGCAGCCTGGCTCACGAATTCGGGATGGCTTTAGACAGTGGAGCACATCTTTCAGCTTTAAGAAGAACCGGTATTGGGGAGTATTCCGTAGAAAATGCGATAGATATTGAATCTTTCGAAAAATTCTTACCTTCACGGGAGAACATTTAAGATAGAGGGAACTCTAATCCCATGGATTTTTTCGACAAACACAAAGCTCTCATTATTACTTCCCTGCTATTTGCTGTGCTCTTCCTTGCGCTGTACAATCTCAATATGGCTAACAAGAAAAAAGTAGCCGGAGAAATGCTCGTTGATCTTGAGCAATTTCAAAAGGAAGAAGCTCCGGAAGAAAAACCTGAACAGCAGGAAGAACCACCTCAGCAAAAACAAAGAAACATCCAGACAAACAAGGCTTACAATGAAGATAAGGAAGCCCGGGACGCAGACATGAAGAACAAGCTGGACGAAATTTTCCAGAAGAATAGTGCCAGCCAGGAAGCCGAGGAAAGCGAAGACACCCAGGGCGACGGAAACTACCAGGTTAATAAGAAAACTGCTGAGAGGAAGAAAGATGCTTCGAACGGTGATGATTCATCGGAAGAGAGCTCACAAAAATCGGCAGTGTATGATTATAGCAGTATATCATTCTCCTTAAAGGGCCGCCGTGCAGTTAAGATTCCGAATCCAGTTTATACCTGCGACGTTGCAGGTAAGATCGTGATCAACATTAGTGTGGATGCGAACGGATATGTTATCGACACCAGCCTGAATAAGGGTAGTTCTACATCAGGCAATGAATGTCTTGTTGAAAGAGCGATGGAATATGCGGCAGGAGCAAGGTTTAGTAAGCTTGCCGGCAAGAACGAGCAGCCAGGGACCATCACCTATTATTTTAGATCTTAGAAAATGGCAGAACCAAAACGATGTGGCTGGTGCGAAGGAGATGCGCTCTATGAAGCTTATCATGACCAGGAATGGGGAGTTCCGGTTCTTGATGACCAAAATTTATTTGAATTTCTTAGCCTTGAAACCTTTCAGGCGGGATTGAGCTGGATCACAGTATTAAGAAAAAGGCAGAATTTCAGGGAAGCGTTTGATGATTTTGATTATAGAAAGATCGCTTTGTATGAAGAACCTAAGATCATGGAACTAATGGAAAATGCCGGAATCATTAGGAACCAATTGAAAATTAGAGCCACCGTGAATAATGCACAGCAATTCATCAAAATTCAGGATGAGTTTGGCAGTTTTAGTAGGTATATCTGGAACTTCGTGGATGGTACTCCAATACAGAATAAAGTGATTAATTATAGGGAAGCACCTGCAACCACGACTATCAGCGACAAGTTATCAAAAGACCTGAAGAAGCGCGGTTTTAAGTTTACCGGCTCCACGGTAATTTATGCACATATGCAAGCAACCGGAATGGTGAATGATCATGAAATCGATTGTTTTCGTTATGATGAGATCAGGAAACTTGGTGAAAAGATGAAAACTTGAAAACTACTGGTTGCTACTTTAGATAACTAAGAAACTCTTCTCTCGGGATTTCCTGCGCTCCCAGGCTGGCAAGATGATCTGTATACACCTGACAATCTATTAGACGTACGCCTTCTTCCTGAAGTTTTTGAACCATTTTTATAAATCCAAACTTGGAAGCGTTGCTCACATTGGCAAACATACTTTCACCGCAGAATAGTTTTTTCTCCCGAAGGTAAATTCCGTATAAACCTCCAACCAGATTATTCTCATCCCATACTTCAGCTGAAATGGCTATTCCCATTCGGTGTAACTCCAGGTAAGATTTCTTAATCTCCGGAGTGATCCAGGTACCATCCTGACCTTTTCTGAAAACTTTTCCGCAGTGATCAATGACCGCTTCAAAATCCTGATTGAAAGTGATCTGAAATTTGTTTTTATTCAGGTAAGGACGCATACTTTTCGAAATCTTTAGCTCTTCAGGAAACAGCACCATTCTGGGATCTGGTGACCACCATAAAACAGGCTGCCCTTCACTATACCATGGAAATATCCCTAAGTGATAGGCCTCCTGTATTCGATCAATACTGAGTTCCCGCGTGACTGCAAGAAAACCATCTTCATCTGCCAGCTCTACTGGAGGAAATTTTTGTCCCGGACCTATAAAATACACCTACTCAAAATTGTTTGATGAAATTAAAAAAGTCCGATGAAATAATCACCGGACTTTTAATTTTTATAAGACTTCTACCTAGAAAGGCAGATCGTCGTAATCCTCTTCGTTCAAATCACTTGCTGGCTCGAACTGGTCTGGTGGCGGCACATTACCTCCAGATGGCTGTTGCGCGGCAAGGTTCTCAATTCTCCAACCCTGTACAGAATTGAAGTATTTAGTTTCCCCTTGTGGACTCACCCATTCTCTACCTCTAAGGTTGATACCAACCTTTACTGGCTGACCTACTTTAAAAGCATCCAGAAGACTACATTTATCCTGAACGAATTCGATCATGATATGCTGAGGATATTGCTCCTCTGTCGTCACAACCATTTCTCTCTTCTGAAATCCATTATTTCCGAAGGTTTTTGTATCTCCTATTAACTTGATTTTTCCCTGTACTTCCATTTTATCTCTATTTTGCTAATAATATTTTCCAGGCTTTCATTGGCTCATCCCGTTCAAGATAGCGCTGCGCCTGTTTATGAATTTTTTCCTGATCCTTGTTTTCAACTAATTCAGCTACTCCATCTTCGTGCTTCTTAAAATCCTGAATTTCGGCTTCATCTGGCAAGGATTCTACATTTCCAAGTTTCCCAAGATCATTACCAGTAAGAACATTACTGTTCTTGATCTCTTCAGGCATTGCATCTACACCAATTCCTAACGTTGAAAGCGGCTTAGGAACTTCGAACATTCCTGTTCTGGCTCTTGAATACCAATTGCCACCCATACGGGCTACCTGGTCTATCTTATATTGATCAATATAACCGTTTTCATCCAGAACTTCTTCCTTCACATGGATCTTGACTACGTGACAGATCACAAGATTTCCCGCTCCACCTTCAGTCCCGGTTTCTATGATATCAACGATCTTACATTCCATTTGAACCGGAGATTCTGCCACACGAAATGGCTTCACCAGATCAGATTTCAGCATTGTAAGCCCGGCTTTCTCGAACTCATTTACACCTTCCCCATACTCCGTACTGGAAAGTGACATTTGCTGAACAATGTCGTAATTTACAACATTGATCACCACCTCATCTACTTTTTTTGCATTCTCAAAAGTATGCTTGGTCGTATTGTCCCGTCCCCGTCTTGCAGGAGAAAAAATAAGAACCGGAGGATTTGCGCCAAAAACATTGAAAAAACTAAAAGGAGATAAATTAGGTTTCCCCTCCTCGTCTATGGTACTTGCAAAAGCAATAGGTCTTGGTCCAATAGACCCAAGTAA
>CESL01126980.1_pt1 | contig 10265 bp, 10 predicted proteins | sample 531221 | NCBI WGS metagenome assembly CESL01 (sample SAMEA2622197, study PRJEB7988) | marine metagenome | biome: marine biome (ENVO:00000447); feature: mesopelagic zone (ENVO:00000213) & marine oxygen minimum zone (ENVO:01000065); material: "saline water (ENVO:00002010), including plankton...
ATTGAGTATTTTTATGATGCCAATGGGGTAAAATTAAAGAAACGGGTAAACGATAATGGCAGTATAATCGAGACCTTGTATGCGGGCAATTTTATGTACCGTGGGGGCAGCTTTGACTTTTATTTTCACCCGGAAGGCTACGTTTCTAAAGAAAATAGCAATTATAAATATGTTTACCAGTACAAGGATCATTTAGGGAATATTAGAGTTTCCTATGATAATAGTGGATCGGTATCCAGCCCGAATGCATCGATTGTGGAGGAGAAAAATTATTATCCCTTTGGACTGCAACACAGAGGTTATAATAAAGTACATTTAGCTGAAAATAATTATTGGACCTACAATGGAAAGGAGTTGGAAGATGAGTTAGGTCTTGATTGGACAGATTATGGAGCTAGGCGTTATATGACAGATTTAGGCAGATGGGCAAGTATTGACCCTTTAGCTGATAAGTATTATTCATTATCCCCTTATAATTATGTCGCAAATAATCCTATTAACGCAATAGATCCTGACGGCAAGCGTATAATTTTTGTCAATGGTTATTTGGGGGCTGGTTCGCCACATGGCGGAGCAGCTTATTGGGGAGGCAGCAATAGTGATTTTGTAAGAGGTGCTCAGAATTTCTTTAGCGATAGGCAGACACCTTTTTTTACTAATTATGATCATTCATATTTTAGAAGTGGAAGGAATATAACCAGAAGTGATGGGTATGAATATGCTAAAGCTAATTATTCTACACTAACCAGCGGTATGAATATTGAAGAAGATAATTTCCGTTTTGTAACTCATAGTATGGGAGGTGCTTTTTCAGAAGGAATGATGAAATATTTAAGAGAACAAGGATGGAGAATTGATGGAGTTGTACATTTAAATGCTTGGGATCCTACCTCACTGAATGGAGAAGGATATAGAGATGACTATACTATTACTATTGACGCTACAATAACTAACGATCCGGTACAAATATTAGGCAGACCGTTAGAAGATTATGGGATACCAGGAGCTGATGCCACAATAAGGAAAAAAAGTGGTAAAGGTATTAGTTACAGGCATAGAGATTTAATTGATAATGATGCTTTTTGGACAGAGTATTTACCAAATGCTTTAGAAACAAATGGCGATACAAAAATGAATTGGGGTAATTCATTAAATTTAATAAGATCTTGGTTACAAGAAAATCCAGATATAATTCTAAATGTCAAATAACGATTAGTAAAAAATGAAAACTATAATAAAAATCATAGGAGTGATAGCTGGAGTTTTAGCAGGATATTATCAGGTAATGAATTTATTCTTCATTAATTTGAATAGAAGTTCTAATGACCCCAAGAACTATATTTTTGATGATATTGCTCAATTAGCAACAATCATCATTATACTCTGGTTTATATTTTTTTGCTTTAGAAGTATTAAGAAATAATAGGAATAATTGGGGAATATTAGAGTCTCCTATGATAATAGTGGATCGGTATCAAGCACGAATGCATCGATTGTGGAGGAGAAAAATTATTATCTCTTTGGACTGCAACATAAAGGGTACAATAATATGTATTTAGCTGAAAATAATTATTGGACCTACAATGGAAAGGAGCTTAACAAGGAACTGGGATGGAACACTCTTGATTATGGCGCAAGGAATTATGATGCAAGTTTGAGTAGATGGATGAATATAGATCCACTTGCAGAACGATATTATGATAAGTCTTCCTATGTCTATGGTTTAAATAATCCAACTTTTTTTATAGATCCTAATGGAAAAGAGATTGATGTTACCGATTTAATGAATAAAATTAAGAATGAGAAGAATTAGGGTGATGCAGATGAAGCTAGATGGATATTGGCTCAAATGGTTGTAGGTTTACAAGATATTTCTGGGAAGGAAATAGGTTTTTCAACAGATGAAGAGTCGGAAAAAACTATTTTAACTGGTAGTGGAGAAGGTAATTGTAGCGAAGGAGCAGATTATGTAAGCCATCTATTAGGTAAAGATACAAATATTGTTGTTAAAGAGACTAAAACTGGCTCGGCAGGGTTTTTAAATAATAGAGTATTCTTAGATGCTTCTCAAATTAATGGAATGCAAGAGGCCTTGGAGAAAGAAGGATTTGATAAAGGAGCAATGGGGGTTGGGATGGTTTTCTTACATGAAACTTTACATACTTATGATGGGGCAAAATTTTTTACTTCAGAGGATGATAAAGAGAATAAAAGTATAGGTGGTAGATTTAGCAATGAACAATATATTACTGATATAGTCAATCGATTTAGAGAACAAATGAATCTTCCTGTAAGATATCAATATGGAAGTCTTCCAGGTACTTTATATTTTGAAAAAGATGGAAATAAAAAAACTATTAAACACTCTAATAAGAGACCTGATGTCAATAAAAACAACTAAGCTGTTTTTATTGACTACTTTTAGTTTTATAATATTTAACGGTTGTAATAATGGTAATAATAAGGGAAAGCTTAGTTTAAGTCAGAAGAAAATTATACAAAACTGTATAAATAAAGTTATTTATGGAGAATTAACATCAATGAGCGATTCTTTTTTAATTAATCCTTATTTTGAATCCTTTACTTTTAATAATTATACTGTAAAAAACTATGATACTGAAGATGTTACTTATCAAAATAAAAGAAAAGTTCTTAAAGAGTTAAGCTTAACTGAGGAGAATTTTAAATCTCTCCAAAGAAAGATAAATAAGAAATATCAAGGTATATACTATTCAGATTTAGAAGGTTTTTCTAAAGGTGACGAAAGTTACTTTGTGTTGACTTTTTCTGGAATAAGTGATGAATTGGTTTTTTTGGAGATTATTACATATTGTGAAAAAATAAATAAAACTCAACTTTTAAATAAAGATATTAATGTACCAAAAAAAGATGTTATATCGTTAGCTATTATTTTAAATGAGGGAAATATAAAAAATGTCACAGTAGATAATGCTATCGCTTTCGAAGTTCCGTGTGAGGTTACTGATAGAGATTAGTACTGTTACCTACAAAATGTTTTTACAAAAGCTGTCTGTTTAAATGATGATTAATTAAAATTTAATTCTTTATGAAAAGAGGTGTAGAAATGAAGATTTGCAATAGATTTTGCATGCTGTTGAAAATTATTTGATTTGCATTTATATTTTGAACTTAAACACTAATAATCATAAAATTAAAATAATTGATCTTAAAAGCTTGCCATGGTGGAATTATAGATAATTATATTAAACTTTATTCTTTAGATTGTATTTCTGAAAGCACGATCTCATAAACTGTGTAAATAGAAAAATAACAGCGTGTCGCGAACCACTGTTATTTTTTGTCTAATTTTAAATTTTACACAATATGAAAAAAGAAAATTTATTTAGCCATGAATTCTTGAAGCAATTCAAAAACAGGAAGCCTTCAATATCATTAGAAACGTGTTTCCCGAATCTAAAACCCAAATCTGTGTGGTGCATCAAATACGTAACGCCTGCAGATATGTGGTATGGAAGGATAAAAAAGGCTTTGCAGGAGATATGAAGCATATCTACAACGCTCTCAATCAGCAAAAGGAGCCAAAGCTGTCCTGGATGATTTTGCAGGGATATGGGAAGGTAAGTACTCGTATGCTGTGAAGAGCTCGAGGGATAACTGGGAAGACCTTACGGTATTTTTTTAGTTCCCACTAGAAATAAGAAAGATCATTTATACCACAAATCTTATTGAGGGCCTCAATGGAAAAATTAGGAAGTACACGAAAAATAAACTGTAATCCCCGACATATGATGCAGTGATGAAATCCGTATATTTGGCAGTAAAGGAGGCGACCAAAAAATGGTCAAACTTTAAAAAAGTCAAACCTCTGTTATTTTTATATTACACAGTTAATAGGATAGTGCTCTTTAAAAAGGCGAAACTTTGTTATTTTAATTTTACACACTTTGCGGGATACTGTCTAATACTTACTTTATCATCTAATGAATTCTTCATTCTTTTTTCAGTAAGCATCGAATTAATAATTTTAATCAACGTTTTTTTTTCTTCTTCATCCAGTTGATTAATCAATATTAGCTGTTTATTGGTCTCAGAAATGGGATCTAAACCCTGCAATTAGTATTGCGAAAAAATCTATATATTCAGGATATGGTTTATCAAAGAAAGGGGAGTCTTACTGTAAGTCATTTAACTTGTCATATAGTTTGGGTGACAAAATATCGTTACAAAGTACTCCGTGGAGATGGTCAAATTCGTTGTCGTGAGCTTTCAATCGAAATGTGTGAAGCAGAAGGTATAGAAATTTTAAAAGGAGTTGTAAGCTCAGACCATATCCATATGCACATTGAATATTCACGAAGGTTAAACGTAAGTACCATATTGAAGAAACTAAAAGGGAGTACATCTCGAAAGCTTCAGCAAGAGTTTCCAAAATTGAAGGAGCGTTAATGAGGGCTACATTTTTGGGCAAGTGGTTATGGAGTACTGGAAATATCACAGATAAAATGGTTAATGACTATTTGGAACATCATCGTCGAGATTCGAGTAATAATTCCAATTTTATATTGGAATAGTAAAATGGGACTTTTAGTCCCCCGTGTCAATAAACCTCTGCACTTGTAGTGCAGAGTAGTTTAGTTTTTATTGTCAAAAAATCACTATCAAATAATATAGCTGATGAACATTTCACTCTTTACCTTAAAAGTGTCTATGAGCACATTCCGAATATGTAGCCTAGTATTAGTCCTTGGATTTAATTGTTTAATATGTTTTAGCCAAACACGTGATAGTCAAAATCTTTCAATAAAGATTAGGGATTTAAAAATAAACGATAAGGGTTTAAGTGTTTTTGAAAGTTGTAAAGACGCCAAACAATCTCTCCTGGTAGAAAAAGGTGAGCTATTTAAAAATCATGAACATGGTTTTTCAATTATCATTCCCGCAAACCAACACCTTTACGAATTTAAGGAGAAAGAGTATGGGTTGACTTTTAGTCACAAGGATTATAATCCGAATGAATCGGTAATCTTTAGTTTTACCAAACTTGAATCCTCCAATTTAACATTAAGTGAGCAGTTTCTGAGTGATTATATTAAGCTAGTATCACAATCGGAGGAAGAAGGATATTTATTTGTCCGAGTTGGAGAGGAAGTAATAAATGAACAGAAATCATATTGGATAGGTTATAAAAAAGAGAGCAAGAAGCTATAATTTCAGGTATTGTTTTTTACATGCAAAATAATTTTACGAATAGTATTTTTTTAGTAAATATTTCAAACTTAGGGGGGCAGAGTTTTAATCACGGTTTGTGTAAATATCGGAATGTTGTTGAATCCATTACATGGATAAAGCCATAGGTATTTCTAAGTTTTGAATAGCTCCAAAAAAGGTATACTCTTTTATTTAGGGCTACTTATTTATAATGAAGCCGTATTTTTATTAAAAAGAATTCTTAAGCTTCTATATAGGCATTTTAAGATTATTAGATTTATCTTTCTATTAATAATTTACAAGTAGCAGAATTAGCAAGCCATTCTACATTTCTTAGATGTTTAATTATACTTTCCTATTTTTAAATCCTTATCTTTAAAACTCAACTTTTAATCCTTATAAAATGAAAAGGTTCCTGCTGGGTGCTGCTGTAGTTTTGTTAACTGTTCTTGGAGTGCGATATTGTGAAAATCGACAAAGTGAACGCGAACAATTAGCACAAAATTCTCAGCTTATCCAGGAACAGATCAAAAATGTGGGGAAGTTGGTAGTTACTGAAGGTAATTTTTCTCAGGTTTGGTCGTATAAAGATTCTAAAAAGTTTTATCTGGATGTTTTTTCAGCAAGAAAAAAAGCACTTATCGTCGTGAATGCGAAAGTGACGGTAAGTTATGATCTTAGTAAGTTAGAGACTGAAATCGACAAGGAAAATAAGCGGGTTATCATTAAAAGTATTCCAAAAGAAGAACTTAATATTTATCCCGACATTCAATATTACGATGTTACGCAAGATTACCTTAATCAATTTGAAGCGTCAGATTATAATACCATACAAAAGAAAGTTACGGCTTCTATAAAGAAAAAAGTAGAAGCATCCAGTATTAAATCGAATGCACAAAACCGCTTAATTAGTGAGCTTTCTAAAATCTATATTCTTACCAATAGCATGGGATGGACCTTGGAATATAATGACATGCCGGTAAACTCTCAAAATGATTTTAGCGATATTAAGCTTTAATCTTTCTTGAGGATTTTTATTCTCTATACCTATCCGGATACATCTAAATTGCGAAAAGCTTTCTTTTTAAAAGCTTGTGAGACGGACCTCAGGGTTTTGATATTTCGGTGATTCTTTTTGTTTCTGCCATTAAAATTCCGTCTTCGATGAGATGAGCAATTTTGGGCCTTTTCTGCTGAAGTTTTTCTAAATATTCCTTATTGATTTTGGCCAATTTAGGATCATGTTCTAAAGCAAGCTCATAAATTTCAGTGGTTAACAGCCAATCTTCCTGATGATCTTTTTTCAGAATATCAAAGATCGCCTGAATACTATATTTGGTATTTTTACCTTCCCTAAAATCGCGAACTGCTTCATATAAATCTTCTAATTCTTTTCTTTTTTTAGTTTTTTGGGTTTTGATGGTTTTCGAACTTGTTTTATGCGTAACCAAATTAAAAGAATGATGATCTGCCGGCCCGGCAAAAGCCGAAACGATCTCTTTACCTACCGCCATATCGTAACGTCCCCATTCCGGTTGAAATAACACCTGATCGAAATATTTAACGCTACAGTTTTTAAAGCTTATAAGAATAATTTTTCCTTGCGGATTGCGCGTGCCTGTAATAATTTCTCCATTTATAATGATACCGCCTTCAAATTCTAGTTCAGTATATTCACCCTCATAGATGTTATATGCTTTTAAGTCACGCGGACTCATATCTTCGATTGCTAGATTGATGCCTTTTAATTTTCCTATAGGAGATCCAAAACCTGTAGCATGAGATTTTGTTCCGTGGCCTACAAGTTCTTTTTCGCGATAGGCTAGGGCTGTTTTTCCTTTCGTTTGAATATAGATAGGTTTTCCTTCTAATTCGATCACGTTTTCAAAATTCCCGGAAACCTGTAAACCGGTACTAAATTCTATGGTGCCTAATCCTTTGGAATCGATAAGTTTTTTGACTCCGCTTAAGCCGCCTTTTCTAAGCGCCATTTTATTAGCGAATTCCTCTAAAACCAAACTTAAGTGCGCAAAATCTGGTGTTACGTAAAGCTGAGGTTGTGGCTTGGTGATATCAAACTCCTGGTGCATGGCCTCAATGGAATACGGTATTTTTTTTACCTTCTCGGTTAAGCAGGATTTACTTTCTCCAATCGAGGATAATAATCCTGCACCATAGATCTTAGGATTTTCAGGAGTGCCTATTAAACCATATTCTACCGTCCACCAGTGTAAATTTCTTATCAAAGACATTTCACTGGGCGTTACTTCTTTTTGCTGAAGTTTGTCTACAAGTTTTTCAACTTTAGCGATTTCTTCAGGCGGAGTATCTTCAGCTTCTTTTAAAATAGAGAGTTTTCGAATTGCTTCATATACCTCACAATCATGAGCACTTGAGATCGCCTTACAGCCAATTTCTCCAAAGCGTCTTAAATATTCAGCATACTCTGGATTAGCAATTATTGGGGCATGGCCGGCACCTTCGTGAATAATATCGGGAGCAGGAGTGTATTCAATATGTTCCAGTTGCCTGATATCGCTGGCGATGACCAAAACATTGTAGGCTTGAAATTCCATAAAAGCAGCCGGCGGAATAAAACCATCTACCGCAACTGCCGCCCAGCCAATTTCTTTTAAGATTCGGTTCATCCCATACATATTTGGGATATGATCTATAGAAATCCCTGTTAATTGGAGTCCGTCCAGATATGATTTATGAGCAACTTTGCTTAGGTATTCCACATTTATGCGCATTACATAGCGCCACACTGCCTGATTAATGGGAGTGTAGTCTTCATAATTTTGCGGCTTAATGTATTGCTGAAGATGTACAGGTAACCGCTCTAGTATTTCGTTAGACTCGATTGAATTAAGCATAATTATGTGGCTTATTTGAGTAATGAATATACGAAATTTTTAAATATTTAGAGTTATTAAAGAAAATATGTCAATAAAAAAAGCCTTTCGGATGAAAGGCTAAACATGAGTTTATCTTGGATTATTAAAAATCCAGTGATTTTATTTTTCAGATCCCGGAGGATATTTTTCTAAAATTTTAGAAACGATATCATTAATTCTTTCCTGTTTTTTGCTCACTCTTTCAGCAAGGGCGGCAGTTCCCATTCCCTGCCATACCAATTCTTTAGTATTGGCATCTATAAGATCGATATATAAGGTACCATCACTAGTCCTGTTTACCGTATTAAATCCTGAATTCCAATACCAGGGAGACCATCCCCATCCATAACCCCATCCCGGATTATGTTGGTAAATATTAATGTTTTCGTGGGTTTTGGTGAAGATACTTACTAAAAGATCGGGACTTTGAGATTTCTCAAATCCTTTTTCAGACATAGTGCCTTCAATAGCACGCATAATTCTTTTTTTATCAAGATCTGAAATTTCAGCTTTATCAATTCCTGGTTTAAAGAATGCAAAAGAGTGGTACGAATTAAAATCAGCTTCACGATCGTAATCCGAAGCTACTCTTACGGTGTTACATGAAGTGACAAACATCACCAGTAACATCAACACAGGAGTAAATTTTAGAACTTTCATAGGTGTCATATTTTATGATTAATAAAGATATCAAAAAAGGGAATCATCCACCATATTGGGGAGTGTAACTTTTAGCTTTGGTTCTATTTGCATGGCTCGATTAGCAGCGAAAGCTGCTCCTTTATTCCTTGCCCATGATCTTCTGGCTATTCCGTTATTTACATCCCAAAAAAGCATCGATTCTAATCGCTTCTCAGACTGTTTGTTACCTTCAAGAATCATGCCGAATCCTCCATTTATAACTTCTCCCCAGCCTACGCCGCCGCCATTATGAATGCTTACCCAGGTAGCACCTCTAAAGCTATCGCCAATAACATTTTGAATCGCCATATCTGCGGTAAAACGAGAGCCGTCATAAATGTTAGAGGTTTCGCGATAAGGAGAATCGGTTCCCGAAACATCATGATGATCACGTCCTAAAATTACCGGACCAATGTCATTGTTTTCAATTGCTTTATTAAAAGCTTTTGCAATTTCAATACGACCTATAGCATCGGCATAAAGAATCCTGGCTTTAGATCCTACCACCAGTTTATTTTGTTGTGCGCCTTTTATCCAGCGAATATTGTCTTCTAGCTGCTGTTGGATTTCAGCTGGTGACTCCTGTTTTAGTCGTTCTAAAACTTCAGTAGCAATCTTATCGGTTTTAGCCAGGTCTTCCTCTTTACCACTGGCACAAACCCATCTAAAGGGACCAAAACCATAATCAAAGCACATGGGGCCCATAATATCCTGAACATAACTAGGATATCTAAAATCACCATTTTTGGCTAATATATCAGCCCCGGCACGAGAGGCCTCCAGTAAAAATGCATTGCCATAATCAAAAAAATAAGTGCCTTTTGAAGTATGTTTATTAATGGCAGTAGTTTGTCGTCGTAAACTTTCCTGAACTTCAGTTTTAAACTGTTCGGGATTATTGGCCATCATTTCTTTAGCTTCTTCAAAAGAAAGTGTTACGGGGTAATAGCCGCCGGCCCAGGGATTGTGTAAAGACGTCTGGTCACTGCCCAAATCGATATAAATATCGTTTTCAGCAAAATATTCCCAGATTTCTACAATATTACCGTGGTAAGCAATCGAGACTACTTCTTTATCCTTCTTCGCTTTCGAAACTCGTTCGGCCAGCAGGCGAATATCCGTAATTACTTCATCTACCCAAGCCTGGCTATGCCTGGTTTTAATCGCTTTTTCATTTACTTCTGCGCAAATAGTAACACAACCGGCAATGTTGCCTGCTTTGGGTTGTGCGCCGCTCATACCGCCAAGTCCAGAGGTTACAAAAAGCTTCCCAGAGAGATTTTCGTTCTTTTTGGCAATCTTTCTTCCGGCGTTTAAAACAGTGATTGTGGTGCCGTGAACAATTCCCTGCGGACCAATATACATATAGCTTCCTGCCGTCATTTGTCCGTATTGCGTTACGCCAAGTGCATTGAACTTCTCCCAATCGTCGGGTTGCGAATAATTAGGAATCATCATTCCGTTGGTGACAACCACTCGTGGAGCATTTTCATTACT
>CESL01131355.1_pt1 | contig 10256 bp, 7 predicted proteins | sample 531221 | NCBI WGS metagenome assembly CESL01 (sample SAMEA2622197, study PRJEB7988) | marine metagenome | biome: marine biome (ENVO:00000447); feature: mesopelagic zone (ENVO:00000213) & marine oxygen minimum zone (ENVO:01000065); material: "saline water (ENVO:00002010), including plankton...
GAACTATAGACCTCAATTTTACTTTAGAACGACCGATGTAACGGGCGCTATAGAACTTCCAAAAGATGTTGAAATGGTTATGCCAGGAGATAATGTCAAAATGAAAGTTGAATTAATCACTCCAATTGCTATGGAAGAGGGATTAAAATTTGCGATTCGTGAAGGTGGTAAAACTGTTGGAGCAGGAGTAGTTACAAAAATTATAGAGTAATAGCTAATCATCTGATTTAATTAGATAGATAGGCTAGTAGCTCAATTGGTAGAGCGACGGTCTCCAAAACCGTAGGTTGGGGGTTCGAGTCCCTCCTGGCCTGTAATTATAAGGAAGCCATGTCAGAATCAAAAAATATAATAAAGAGACACAGTAATATACCTCTTACAATGCTGTCATTAGTGATGTTGATGATTGGCATAGTAATGTTTTATTATTTTTCTGAGATTCGCTTATTTTATCGTGTTTTAGGGATGTTGGTTGTAATAGGCATGTCAATCATAATACTATATCAAACAGATTTTGGTAAAACCGCCTATAGTTACATTATTGATTCTAAAGTAGAGTTAAAAAAGGTAACATGGCCAACAAAACAAGAAACTACTCAAACAGCCCTAGGAGTTATTGTTATAGTGGTGATTATTGGATTAATACTGTGGTTGTTAGACATGTTATTTGCTTGGGCAATTGGAAATTTATATGGAATCAGGTAGCGTCGATATGAAATGGTATGTATTGCAGGCATATTCTGGCTATGAAAATAAAGTCAAACAAACCCTTGAGGACACAATAAAGCGCGAAGGTTTAGAAAAGTCTTTTGGTGAAATATTAGTCCCAACAGAAGAAGTATTAGAAATTAAGGACGGTCAAAAGAAAAGAACTGAGAGAAAATATTTTCCTGGATACGTAATGATAAAAATGGAAATGAATGATAGCACTTGGCATTTAGTCAAGAACTCACCTAAAGTACTAGGTTTTGTGGGTAGCACTGGAGACAAACCCATACCACTTCCCGCTAGTGAGGCTGAAAATTTAATAAAATCAATGCAGAAAGACGCTGATCAACCTAAACCAAAAGTAATGTTTGAGCCCGGAGAAGTTGTTAGAATAACCGATGGACCATTCAATGATTTTAACGGAGTGGTAGAAAAGGTTGATTTTGAAAAAAATAGACTTAAAGTATCAGTTCTGGTGTTTGGTAAACCAACGCCAATTGAACTAGCATTAACCCAAGTTGAAAAGGGATAATATTATGGCAAAAGAATTAGTAACACAAGTTAAACTACAGGTTCCAGCGGGAAGCGCTAACCCCGCCCCCCCAGTAGGACCCGCTTTAGGGCAGCATGGTTTAAATATTCAAGATTTTTGTAAGCAATTCAACGATAAAACAAAAGACATAGAAAAAGGCCTTGCGTTACCAGTTGTAATTAATGTTTACAAAGATAGAACTTTTAATTTTATTGTCAAATCAACCCCAGCATCTATATTATTAAAAAAAGCTGCTGGAATCACAAAAGGAAGTCCAATTCCACAAACAGATAAAGTTGGGAAGGTTACCAAAAAACAATTAGAAGACATAGTAAAACAGAAGGAAGGGGATTTAAATGCAGCAGATATGGAACAGGCTGTAAAAATTATTGCTGGAACAGCAAGAAGCATGGGAATAGAGGTAGAATAATTGTGACTGTAACAAAAAGACAAAAGATAATTAATGAGAAAATTGAAGTATCAAAACCATATGCTTTAACTGATGCTATACAACTATTATTGAATTTACCAAAATTAAAATTTAATGAGTCTATCGATATAAGTATAAACCTGGGTGTAGACCCTAAAAAATCTGATCAAAATGTTCGAGGGTCAACGTCTTTACCTCATGGAATTGGCAAAGTAACAAAAGTTGCTGTATTTGCAGAGGGACCTGAAGCAGCTGCAGCTAAAAAAGCAGGAGCAGATTTAATTGGATTTGAGGATCTAATAGAAGAAGTTAAGAAAAATAAAGACTTGGATGCTGATATTGTTATATCAACTCCTGAGTGTATGAAATTACTTGGCCAACTAGGTAGAATCTTAGGTCCTAAAAATTTAATGCCTAACCCCAAAGAAGGAACTGTAACAAAAAATATATCCGGAGCTGTTAATAATGCTAAAAAAGGTCAAATAAGATACAAGACAGATAAGGCAGGCATTATACATACAACTATTGGTAAAGTAGATTTTGATGCTAGTAAGCTTGTTGAAAATGTTCATGCTTTAATAGGTGACTTAATCAGGGTAAAACCACCAAGTATGAAAGGTAAATATATGAAAAATATTACATTATCCTCTACTATGGGTCCAGGAATTAAGGTAGACTTAGCCTCAGTTGAGAAGGGAAGTTGATATGCCGTTAAATCTAGAGCAAAAAAAAGGATTAGTTAAGGAAGTGTCGGAAGTCATTATGAATGCCGATACATTATTAACTGCTGATTATAGAGGTTTGACTGCAAATCAATTAGGTGAATTTAGAAAAATAGCAAGAAACCCTGGAATATATATTAAAGTTGTTAAAAATAATATGTTAAAAATGGCATTAAAAGACTCTCAATATTCCTCAATAGGTGAAAAAATAACGGGGCCTCAGATTTTGGCCACATCTAATGATAATCCAGGAGAATTTGCAAAATTAGTTAAAAATTTCATTGACGAGCATAAAAATATAGAATTAAAATCACTTGCATATAAAGGAAATGAGCTTGATCTTGTAGAAATAAAGAAATTGGCGTCATTACCGACATATGAAGAGGCGATATCTCGATTAATGTCAGTAATGCAGGCGCCTATCCAAAAACTTATGGCAACAGTAAATGCAGTTCCAGCTAAAATGGTTAGAACTTTAGATGCAGTAAAACAATCTAAGAATTAGTAACAAATTAAAAGGAGAAGACAAAGATGGCCGCAACAAAAGATAAAATTATAGACACAATCTCCAAAATGACTGTAATGGAAGTAGTGGATTTAATTTCAGAAATGGAAGAAAAGTTTGGAGTTACAGCAGCAGCACCAGTAGCAGCAGCAGCACCAGCAGCCGCGGGCGCTGAAGAAGCAGCTGAAGAAGAAAAATCAGCTTTTGATATTTCTTTGGCTAGCATAGGTTCTAACAAAGTAGCGGTTATTAAAGCTGCTCGCTCTGTGACCGGACTAGGCTTAAAGGAAGCAAAAGACAAGGTTGAGTCAGCACCTTGCGTATTGAAAGAAGGCGTTGATAAAAAAGAAGCAGAAGAATTTAAAAAACAACTTGAAGAAGCAGGCGCTACTGTTGAACTTAAATAATACTCTTGCATAACGCACTAGCATTAAATTTTATTAGTAATTAATTACTAAGAGGTTGGCGTGTTTAAAGAGGAAAGGAATTAATGAAATATAGTTATACAGCAAAAAAAAGAATAAGAAAGAATTTTGGTAAATTAGGAGATGTTCTCCAAATGCCTAACTTAATTCAATTGCAACTAGAGTCATATAATAAATTCCTAGGAAAAGGGAATGATGGAAAAATAAATTATTCTAAATCTACTTTAGACGAAGTATTTAAATCAGTTTTCCCAATTTATGATTATTCAAGTAATTGTAAATTAGAATATATGGGTTTTAAATTAGGCAAAGAAGAATACGTAGAAGAAGAATGTCGTATTACTGGTAAAAGTTTTTCTGTCCCACTAAAAGTAGATTTGAAATTATCGGTTAATATCGACCCAAAATCAGCTGGTCAACTAGAAATATTTGAAAATTCTGAGGTATTTCTTGGCGATATGCCAATCATGACAAAATATGGAACATTCATAGTTAATGGTACTGAAAGAGTCGTTGTATCACAATTACATAGATCTCCAGGAGTATTTTTTGATCATGATAGCGGTAAAACACATTCTTCTGGCAAGTTATTATTTTCCGCAAGGGTAATACCATATCGTGGCTCATGGTTAGATTTTGAGTTTGATCAGAAAGATATAGTTTTTGCAAGAATTGATAGAAGAAGGAAGATAGCATCTACAATTATATTAAGAGCACTAGGCTACAATACAAAAGAAATATTAGATATATTTTATGATAGTAATAAAGTTACAGTTGATAAAGGAAAGTTTTTTCTAGCTCAAAGCTTAACTGATTTAAAAGGTAGTATTGCGCAATTTGATATATTACATAATAAAAAAGTTATTGTACCAAAAGGTAAGAGGGTAACGGTAAGACATTTAGAATTAGAAAAAAAATCTAAAATGAAAGGATATGCGATACCATCAGAGTATCTTTGGGGTAAAAGAATTTCTCAAGACGTAGTAGATACTAAGACAGGCGAAGTATTTCTATCCTGTAACCAACAAATTACAAAGGAATTAATTGAGAATATTTTAGCGTCGAAAATAAAAACTTTTGATGTTCTGCATACAAATGAACTTGATAGAGGACCATTTATTTGTAATACATTAGATGTTGACTCAACTACCAATCAAGAAACAGCTTTAACAGAAATTTATAAAATGATGCGTCCCGGTGAACCACCAACAAAAGAAGCTTCATCACAATTATTTACTAATTTGTTTCAATCCTCAGACAGATATGATTTATCTGATGTGGGTAGAATGAAATTTAATTCTCGTGTAGGTAGGACAGATGTAACAGGGGACGGAGTGCTTTCAAATGAAGATATAATAGCTGTCCTGCGAACTTTAATTAATATTAGAAATGGTTTTGATACAGTCGATGATATCGATCATCTAGGTAATAGAAGAGTAAAATGTGTCGGAGAGATGGTAGAAAATGTTTTTAGAATTGGATTAGTAAGGGTAGAAAAAGCAGTAAAAGAAAGAATGAGTACAATGGAATTAGCTGACAAATTACAGCCTAAAGATATTATTAATTCAAAACCCATAACTGCAACATTAAAAGAATTTTTTGGAACAAGCCAGTTATCACAATTTATGGATCAAAATAATCCTTTAGCAGAAATTACTCACAAGAGAAGAATTTCAGCCTTGGGCCCTGGTGGACTTACAAGAGAAAGAGCGGGATTTGAGGTACGAGATGTTCATCCTACGCATTATGGTCGAGTTTGTCCTATTGAAACACCTGAAGGTCCTAATATTGGCCTTATAAATTCTTTAGCAACATATTCTAGACCTAATAATTATGGTTTTTTAGAAACCCCATATAGAACTGTTGTAAATGGTAAAGTAAAACCAGAAATAAAATGGTTATCGGCAATAGAAGAAAGCAAATATCATATTGCTCAAGCTAATACTGAATTAGATAAAAATAATAATATTGTGGGAGACTTAGTTTCATGTAGACATAATAATGAGTTTTCAATTACATCTCCTGACAAGATAGAGTTAATGGACGTATCCCCAAAGCAAGTTGTTTCTGTTGCAGCTGCGCTAATCCCTTTTTTAGAACATGATGATGCAAATAGAGCTTTAATGGGCTCTAATATGCAAAGACAAGCAGTGCCAATATTAAAACCTGAAAAACCATTAGTTGGAACCGGTATTGAAAAAACTGTTGCTATTGATTCAGGAGCCTCTTTCACTGTAAAAAGAGGAGGCATGGTTGATTATGTTGATGCATCTAGAATCATTGTAAATGTAGACGACAAAGAAGTAACTGGCGCTAATGATACAGGGGTAGATATATATCCACTTACAAAATATACACGTACTAACCAAAACACTTGCATCAACCAAAGACCTCTAGTAAGTACTGGTGATGTAATTGAGAAAGACGATGTAATTGCAGATGGACCATCTACTGATTTAGGAGAGCTAGCACTTGGGCAAAACCTCTTAATAGCATTTATGCCTTGGCATGGTTATAATTTTGAAGACTCAATACTAGTATCTGAAAGAGTAGTGCAAGAAGATAGGTTTACTTCTATTCATATTGAAGAATTAGAATGCATCGCAAGAGACACTAAGCTTGGGTCAGAAGAAATAACCTCTGATATACCAAATGTGAGTGAAAGCTTATTAAATAAACTTGATGAATCTGGGATAGTTTATGTTGGAGCAGAAGTTAAATCTGGCGACATATTAGTTGGAAAAGTAACCCCTAAAGGGGAAAGCCAATTAACTCCGGAAGAAAAGCTTTTAAGAGCAATTTTTGGAGAAAAAGCATCTGATGTAAAAGATACTTCACTTAAGGTTCCGTCTGGTATGGATGGAACTGTTATAGACGTAAGAGTTTTTACTAGAGAAGGAATAGAAAAAGATGCAAGAGCTTTAGAAATACAAAATACATTTATAGTAGATGCTAGAAAAAACCTAGAAGATGAACTAAGGATTAACCAAGAAAATATATATACAAGAACAAGAAAGCTTTTGTTAAACAAGCAAATTGCAAAAGGAACAAAAGACGTTAAAGCTGGAAGTAAAATATTACAGTCAATTTTAGATAACCTTGAAGATGAAGACTTATTTAAATTTATTTTGAAAACGGAGTCAGGAAATATTGCTCTTGCAAGTATGCAAAATCAACTAGATAAGTTAAGTCAAAAATTTTCTGAAGACCTAGAAGAAACTACACAAAAACTTTCTCAGCATGATGATTTAGGCCCAGGTATACAGAAAAAGGTGAAAGTTTATCTTGCAGTTAAAAGAACATTGCAGCCTGGAGATAAAATGGCAGGTAGACATGGTAATAAAGGAGTTATATCACAAATTGTTCCGGTAGAGGATATGCCCCATACAGAAGATGGAAGACCAGTTGATATAGTATTAAACCCACTTGGAGTGCCTTCTAGAATGAATGTAGGACAGGTTCTAGAAACTCATTTAGGTTGGGCCGCAAAAGGAATAGGATTTAAAATAGCATCTTTAATGGAAGAGAAAGCCCCGGTCAAAAAAGTTAGAACATACTTAAATGAAGTGTATGGATCATGCCCAGGTTTTGATAAACACGATCTTAAAACATTAACTGACGTAGAGATATCTACGCTTGCATCAAATTTAAAAAATGGAGTACCAATGGCTACTCCTGTATTTGATGGAGCATCTGAGCAAGAAATTAAATCAATGTTAGACCTTGCAGATTTACCAGAAAGCGGACAAGCTACTTTGGTTGATGGCAGAACAGGCGAGAAGTTTGAAAGGCCGGTAACCATTGGATATATGTATATGATTAAATTAAATCATTTGGTTGATGATAAAATGCACGCTCGTTCAACAGGACCATATAGTCTTGTTACTCAACAACCTTTAGGCGGTAAAGCTCAATTTGGTGGACAACGATTTGGAGAGATGGAAGTTTGGGCTCTTCAAGCATATGGAGCATCTCATACATTGCAAGAAATGTTAACAGTAAAATCTGATGACGTAGCGGGTAGAAATAAAATATATAAAAATATTGTTGATGGTGATTTTTCTGCAGACCCTCATGTCCCAGAATCTTTTAATGTTCTTTTAAAAGAAATAAGGTCATTAGGTATTAACATAGATTTAGATTTGGAAAATAAAGAATCTTAGGAGTTTACAATGAAAGACATGATAAATTTATTTAAAAGGACTACTAAAGAAGATAATTTTGATCATATTAAAATATCATTAGCATCCCCTGATTTAATGAGATCATGGTCTTATGGAGAAGTTAGAAAACCAGAAACTATCAACTATAGAACATTTAAACCTGAAAGAGATGGTTTGTTCTGCGCTAAAATTTTTGGACCAATAAAAGATTACGAATGTTTATGTGGCAAATATAAAAGATTAAAACATAGAGGAGTAATTTGTGAAAAATGTGGAGTAGAAGTTACTTTATCTAAAGTAAGACGTGACAGAATGGGACACATAGAACTTGCTTCCCCTGTGGCGCACATCTGGTATCTAAGATCATTACCATCAAGAATAGGATTAATGCTTGATATGACATTAAGAGAAATTGAAAAGGTATTATATTTTGAAGCATATATAGTTATTGACGGAGGTTTAACACCTCTAGAAAAAGGTCAGTTACTATCTGAGGAAGGTTATCAAAAAATAATTGAAGAACATGGACATGATGTAAAGGTGGGTATGGGAGCAGAAGCAATAATGGATCTATTATCTGAAATTGATCTTGATACAGTATTCAAAGAATTAAAAGATGATATAGCAAACACTAAATCTCAAGCTAAAAATAAACGTAATGTAAAAAGATTAAAATTAATAGAATCATTTATTAAATCTGGTAATAGACCTGAGTGGATGATATTAACTGTATTGCCTGTTTTACCTCCAGACTTAAGGCCTTTAGTGCCATTAGAAGGAGGTAGGTTTGCAACTTCAGATTTAAATGATTTATATAGAAGAGTTATAAATAGAAATAATAGACTAAAACGTCTTCTTGAGTTAAAAGCGCCAGAAATTATTGTTAGAAATGAAAAAAGAATGTTACAGGAATCTGTCGATGCCTTATTAGATAACGGTAGAAGAGGACGAGCTATAACAGGAACTAACAAAAGACCTTTAAAATCTCTTGCTGATATGATTAAAGGGAAAGGAGGTAGGTTTAGACAAAACCTCTTAGGGAAGCGCGTAGATTATTCTGGTAGATCTGTAATTGTAGTAGGCCCAACATTGAGGCTTCATCAATGCGGCATTCCAAAAAAAATGGCTTTAGAATTATTTAAGCCTCATATTTTTGGTAAGTTACATCTTAGAGGTATTACTACAACTATAAAAGCTGCAAAGAAAGTAGTTGAAAAAGAAGGAGAGGAAGTATGGGATATTTTGGATGAAATTATAAAAGAATATCCTGTATTATTAAACAGAGCACCAACACTACATAGACTTGGAATACAAGCATTCGAACCAATATTAATTGAAGGAAAAGCAATACAATTACATCCTTTGGTTTGTGCCGCATTTAATGCAGATTTTGACGGCGACCAAATGGCCGTACACGTACCATTATCGTTAGAAGCTCAGGTTGAAACCAGAGTACTTATGTTGTCAAGTAATAATATACTTTCGCCTTCAAACGGAAGTCCAATAATTGTGCCATCACAAGATATAGTATTGGGTATTTATTATATGTCTAGAGAGAAACCTAATGCATTAGGCGAAGGTATGATTTTTAGTGATGTTGAAGAGGTTCACAGAGCTTATCAACAGAAAGTAGTTGATTTGCAAGCTAGGATTAAGGTAAGAATTGAAATAAAAGATGAAGGTGATGAAGCACCGATTAGCAAAAAAGTTGTAGATACTACAGTTGGTAGGTCAGTTCTTGCGGAAATGCTTCCAAAAGCTATACCTTTTTCATATATTAATAAAGATTTGGATAAGCGCGCAATATCGGAATTATTTGACGCTTCATATCGTCTCGCTGGTTTAAAAGCAACAGTAATACTTGCAGATCAAATTATGTATACGGGCTTTAAATATTCTACAATTTCTGGTGTTTCTATAGGCGTAAACGATATGGTAATACCTACACAAAAAGCAAAAATGGTTTCAAACGCAGAGAAAGAAGTTAAGGATATAGAAAAACAATATAACTCAGGATTGTTAACCTCTGGTGAAAGATATAATAAAGTTGTTGATATATGGTCACATACTAATGACCAAGTTTCACAAGCTATGATGAGACAATTGGGGAATGAGACAACCAAACTTTCTTCCGGAAAAACAATCGAACATAAATCATTTAATTCAATATATATGATGGCTGATTCAGGAGCTAGAGGATCAGCTGCACAAATTAGACAGTTATCTGGAATGAGAGGCCTAATGGCAAAACCTGATGGTTCTATCATTGAAACGCCTATTACAGCTAATTTTAGAGAAGGCCTGGATGTTATGCAGTATTTTATATCAACTCATGGAGCAAGAAAGGGTTTAGCAGACACAGCTTTAAAAACAGCAAACTCGGGTTATTTAACCAGAAGACTTGTAGATGTATCTCAAGATTTGGTTGTAACCGAAGAAGATTGTAATACTAAAAATGGAATATTAATGAAACCACTAATTGAGGGTGGAGATATAGTTGAGCCTTTAAGAGAAAGAGTATTAGGTAGAAGCTTACTTAGTAATTTAACTGCACCTAATACAAAAGGTGTGATTTTAAAAAGAGGCATGACATTAGATGAAAAAAATGTAGATTTACTTGAAAAGAATGCTATCGATGAAATTTGGGTGCGTTCTGCAATTACTTGTGCAACTAGACATGGAATTTGCGCAAAATGTTATGGAAGAGATTTAGCAAAAGGAAGAGTAGTGTCAGTTGGAGAGGCTGTTGGAGTTGTAGCAGCACAATCAAT
>CESL01014767.1_pt1 | contig 10230 bp, 7 predicted proteins | sample 531221 | NCBI WGS metagenome assembly CESL01 (sample SAMEA2622197, study PRJEB7988) | marine metagenome | biome: marine biome (ENVO:00000447); feature: mesopelagic zone (ENVO:00000213) & marine oxygen minimum zone (ENVO:01000065); material: "saline water (ENVO:00002010), including plankton...
CAGCCAGCCCAGCAATAACAACAGCTGGCGCCAGAGCGGCGTTGATCGCCCCCGGGAGCTTACGCCCGGCATTCCGGACAACCAGTGCCCGACCGGAATGACGGGGGCATCCACCGGTTCGCTCTGCTGCTTGCGGTTACCAAGCAGCAGCGGCAGCAATGCCAGTAACAGCGCCCACGGGTAAGCCAGACTGATCACGACTGGGCCTCCAGCCAGGTTCTGGCGAACGCCAGTGCCTGTTCAGTCTGCGCGAGGGGCCGGGGTTGCCAGGTGCTTGTAACCATGGCCTCGACCAAGGGCCGGGAGGCGATGCGGTCTTTCGGCGCGGTTTCCAGGAGGAAGTTGATCCATTGCTGCCCGGTCATGGCCTCGGGATGCTTTTCCGGATGGCTCTGTCGTGCCGCACGTTTGAGCAGGGCATTGAGCGCTGCGAACCATTCCGGCGTCGGCCGGGCCTTGCTTTCAAGCTGTTGCAGTTCGGTCCGGGCGCTGCGTTTCCAGCGGTGCTTCTGACGCTGACGGTGCCACAGCCAGGCAAGTGCCAGTGCGCCGACAATAACCAGTATCGCCAGCAGCCACCAGCCTGGAGCCGGCGGCCACCAACCACCGGTAGCTGGCAACTGGATATCACGAAGTTGTGCCAGGGGATCCTGAGGGTTCATCCGATGCGACCTCCCGGGCCCAGCAGCAGGCGCAGGGCCGTGGCCGGATCCTCTCCGGTCGACAGAGTTGCGGAAAACACGCCGGATGCCCGAAAACAGTCTGCCAGACGTTGCTCATGAGCGTCGATTTTGTCTTGCCAAGCCTGCTGGAAGCGAGGATTTGAAGCATCAAACCAGATCGGGCCGTCCGGGCCAGCAACGGCAAACCGGCCGGATGAAGGCAGGGCCTTTTCCAGCGGATCCTGAATCCGTATGGCGCTGACCGAGTTGTGCCGGCTCATGGCGCCCAGCAGGGTGGTGGTCTGCTCGGTGATATTCATGAAGTCACTGATGATAAACACGCGGGAGCCAGTGTGTGTGACCCGGCGGGCTTCTGCCAGTGCCGTATCCAGCCCATGGCTGGCGTTCGTTGCGGGGGTTGGCGGTGTTTTGCCCTGGTGCTGGTGGTTGGCCAGATGATCCAGCAGGCGCAGGACGGACTTTCGGCGCCGGGCGGGCCGCAGCACGGCCAGACCCCGGTCATTGAACACCAGACCGCCCACCTGGTCACCCGCCCAGAGTGCCAGCCAGGCCAGCAGAGCCGCAACCTGGGCACTTCGGACTTGTTTGTAGGCGCCGGCACTGGCAAAGAACAGGGTCGGCCCGAGATCCACAATCAACAATACAGGCCGCTCCCGCTCTTCCTCATACAGCTTGGTGTGCGGTGCCTGGCGCCTGGCTGTTACCCGCCAGTCTATGCTGCGAATGTCGTCACCGGGCTGGTACTGTCGCACCTCAGAAAACGTCATCCCGCGGCCTTTCTGCCGGGACTGGCGTAGCCCGGCCTGGCGGGACCGGACCGGTTTTACCGACGGCAGCTTCAGAGCTCGTGCATCTGCCTGCAGGCGCACCAGCTCCGGCAGGGTAATGAACGTGGCTGGGCTGGAATCTGCCATGACGCTGTTATGGTCTCCTGTCAGCACCACCTCAGGCGGCAACCGGAACCCGGTCGATCAGCCGTTGCAGCACGGAATCGGCGGTCATGCCTTCGGCCTCGGCCTCAAAGGTCAACAGAATCCGGTGGCGCAGCACATCGTAAGCCATGGTCTGGACGTCGTCCGGTGTCACGTAGTCCCGGCCATCGAGCCACGCCAGCGCCCGGGCGCAACGGTCCAGGGCGATAGTGCCGCGGGGGCTGGCGCCGAAGGCGGTCCAGCGCGCCAGTTCAGGGTCCAGCGCTGCGGCATCGCGGGTGGCCAGAATCAACGCCAGCAGGTACTGCTCCACAGGTTCCGCCATATAGATATCCGACACCGCCTGCCGGGCGGCCATCACCTGTTCCTGGGTTAGACGAATGTCTACGTTCGGGATTCCCTGACGGTAGTCACTGCGCGCAAGGTGCAGAATCTCACGCTCGGCATCGGCAGAGGGATAGTCGATCACCACATGCATGAGGAAGCGATCAAGCTGCGCTTCGGGCAGCGGGTAGGTGCCTTCCTGTTCAATCGGGTTCTGGGTGGCCATCACCATGAACAGTTTGGGCAGGGGAAAGGTTCTCATACCAACGCTGATCTGGCGTTCGCCCATGGCTTCGAGCAGGGCCGACTGGACTTTCGCCGGTGCGCGGTTGATTTCATCGGCCAGCACCAGGTTATGGAATATGGGGCCGCGCTGGAATTCAAAAGTGCCGGTTTCAGCGCGGTAGATTTCGCTGCCGGTGACATCGGACGGCAGCAGATCCGGAGTGAACTGAATGCGATGAAAGTCGCCCTCCAGATGGTCGGCAAGTGCTTTCACCGCGGTGGTTTTGGCCAGCCCCGGCGCGCCCTCAACCAGAAGATGGCCATCGGCCAGAAGGGCAATCAGTAGCCGGTCGACGAGTTTGTCCTGGCCAATAATGCGCTTGGCCAGTTGTTCTCTGAGATCACCGAACGTTTGCTGTAACGACATGAAATTGACTGCTCTTGGTTTTTGAAATCCTGCGTAGGTAGTTGCCGCAGTTTTGGCGTCTGGCCGGCAAAAATCAAGGGTTTGACTATGCTTATGTGACGATACCCTGATTACGTTTCTTTCACACAAACCAGAGGTTGGATATGAATGCGCTGACAATCGCCAGCAAGGATCAGTTTTTTGAGCAGTTGGCCGATGCGTTCTCAGAAAAGATTGCAAAAACCGAGGCGAAGAAGATCGCCGATTTTGCGCGACAGCATTACGCCCATATTCCTCTGGAGGAGCTGGTCAGTCGCCGCTTCTCGGATACCTACGGCGCCGTTCTGGCAGCCTGGCAGTTCCTGCAAAAGCGCAGTGCCGATGAAACCCCTGTTTCAGTGTTCAACCCGGATCTGGAAAGCGACGGCTGGCAGTCCACTCACAGCGTTATTTTTATTCTCCATCCCAATATTCCGTTTCTGATTGATTCCCTGCGCATGGCCATCAATCAGCGGGAAATCGGCACCCATTCCATTCAGCACTCCATCCTGCGAGTGGAGCGGGACGACAGTGGCAAGCTGAAGAAGCTGCACACCACCAAAAAGGCATCGAAGGACGCAAGCTACGAAGCATTCATCGTGCTTGAAATCGACCGACACAGTGCGCCGGAAGATCTTCGCGACCTGGAACAGACACTGCAGAAAGTGCTGCACGAAGTACGCATTGCGGTGGGAGATTTCCCGATCGTGAAAGAGAAAGTCAGCGAGATCGTCAAGGAGCTGGATGCCACCACGGCGGGAATCAGTGAAGAAGGCAAGGACGAAGCCCGGGCTTTTCTGACCTGGCTGGTGGATGACCACTTCACGTTTCTGGGGTACGACGAATACGACTTTGCCAAGGACAAGCAGGGCATGGTGGTGCGCCGGGTGGAAAACTCGGAGCTGGGTATTCTTAGAGTCAACAACGAACGCCCTGATCGGGTCCGGCTGAATGAGCTGCCGCAGCGTACCCGCCATGAAATGACCCGTTCCGATGACATCTTCATCTTCGCCAAATCGGCGCAGCGGTCTCGCGTGCACCGGCCGGCCTATCCGGACTACATCGCGGTCAAGAAATTCAACAGCAAGGGTGAAGTGGTGGGCGAACGCCGCTTCCTCGGTCTATACACCGCTCGGGTCTACAACGAGCGGCCCGATGAGATTCCGCTGTTGCGGCGCAAGTTCCAGAGCGTGATGAAGCGGTCCGGTTTCCTGACCGACGATTACGCCGGCAAGGAGCTGGAACAGATCCTGACGCTCTACCCGCGGGACGAGCTGTTCCAGATCGAAACCGATGAGTTGCTGCGCGTTGCCAAGAGCATTCTCTACATCCAGGAGCGTCGCCGCATCGAGCTGTTCATGCGGGAGGACGTATACGGCCAGTTTGTGACCTGCCTGGCCTTCTTCCCCAGGGATATCTACAACACCGAGTTACGCCTGAAGGTGGAACAGGTGTTGCTGGACCGCCTGGAGGCTGAGGACATTGAGTTTGTTACGCACTTTTCCGAATCGGTGCTGGCCCGGGTGCAGTTCACCATCCGGGTGCCGCAGGTGGAAAACCGCCAGTTGCCGCTGGCGGAAATCCGCGACAAGGTCATTGAGCTTGCCCAGTCCTGGCGTGATGGCCTCTACGAGGCTCTGAGCGAGGCTTACGGCGAAGAGCAGGGCAACGAGCTTTATCGTGTCTGGGCGGGCGGTTTCCCGGCCAGCTACACCGATATGTTCTCGCCCCGCCGGGCCGCTATCGACCTGGAGCACATCACCGCCTCTGCCCGTGATGATGATCTGGCCATGAGCTTCTACCGGGCTCTGGAAGAAGACGAGAACACGCTGCATTTTAAGCTGTTCTATCCGGATGAGCCGCTGCCACTGTCGGATGTGATGCCGATTTTCGACAATCTCGGTTTCCGGGTGATTGGCGAGCACCCGTTTGAGGTGATTGACCGAACGGGTAAAACGGTTTGGATTCATGACTTTACCCTGCAGTCCCACACTGGGAACGTGGTGGATATTCACCGTATTCGCCCGATTTTCGAAGAGTTGTTCCGCCGGGTCTGGCACGGTGAAGCCGAAAACGACGCCTTTAACCGCCTGTTGTTGTCCTCCTACATGAGCTGGCGTGAGATCGCGTTGCTGCGTACTTACGCCCGCTACATGCGCCAGATCCGGTTCTCCAACAGTCAGACGTTCATTTCCAACACGTTGGTCAACCACGTCAACCTGACACGGATCCTGCTGGAGTACTTTGAGGTTCGATTCAACCCTGAGCGTTTCAAGAGTAAGGGCAAAAGCGAGGCGGCCCAGCAGAAACTGGAAATCGAATTCAACGCCGGCCTGGATGAAGTGGAGAACCTCAGTGAGGATCGCGTGCTACGGCTGTATCTGGAGCTGATGCAGGCGACGTTGCGCACCAACTACTACCAGCTGGATGGCGAGGGCCAGCCCAAGCCCTACATCAGTGTGAAATTTGACCCGTCGCAGATTCCGGACATGCCGCTGCCATTACCCATGTTCGAGATCTTTGTGTATTCCCCTCGTGTGGAGGGGGTTCACCTGCGTGGTGGCAAAGTGGCCCGTGGTGGTTTGCGCTGGTCGGATCGGTTCGAGGACTACCGCACAGAAATTCTGGGCCTGGTAAAAGCGCAGCAAGTGAAAAATGCCGTCATTGTGCCGGTGGGCGCGAAGGGTGGCTTTGTGGCCAAGCGCCTGCCCGATCCGTCTGACCGGGAGGCATTCCAGGCAGAGGGTATTGCGGCCTACAAAACATTCATCCGGGGCTTGCTGGATATCACAGATAACCTGGTGGATTCCGGCATCCAGCCGCCGGAGCGGGTCATCCGCCATGACGAGGACGATCACTACCTCGTGGTGGCGGCTGACAAAGGCACCGCCACTTTCTCCGACATCGCTAATGGCCTGGCCGCGGAATATGGCTTCTGGATGGGAGATGCCTTCGCCTCCGGTGGCAGTAACGGTTATGACCACAAGAAAATGGGCATTACTGCCCGGGGCGCCTGGGTTTCGGTGGAACGGCACTTCCGTGAGATGGGTATTAACCCGGCTGTGGATGAGTTCACCGCCATCGGTATCGGTGATATGGGTGGGGACGTGTTCGGCAATGGCCTGCTGTGCTCGGAAAAAACCCGGCTGGTGGCCGCCTTCAACCATATCCACATCTTCATTGACCCGACCCCGGACACCGAACGCAGCTACAAGGAGCGTAAGCGCCTGTTTGAACTGCCGCGTTCCGCCTGGACCGATTACGACAGCAAGTTGATTTCGAAGGGCGGCGGCGTTTTCAGCCGCAATGCCAAGTCCATTCCGGTCAGCCCAGAAATGAAAAAGCTGCTGGGCATCAAGGCGGACCGCGTTCCGCCCAATATGCTGATCAGTCACATCCTCAAGGCCGAAGTGGACCTGCTCTGGATTGGTGGTATTGGCACTTACGTGAAGGGCAGCGGTGAAAGCCACTCCGATGTGGGCGACAAGGCCAATGATGGCCTGCGGATCAATGGTGCCGAGCTGCGCTGCAAGGTTGTAGGTGAGGGCGGAAATCTCGGCTTCACCCAGATGGGGCGGATTGAATACGCCCTGAAGGGTGGTCGCCTGAATACTGACTTCATCGACAACTCGGGCGGCGTGGACTGCTCTGACCATGAAGTGAACATGAAGATCCTGCTCAACCGGGCGGTGGCCATGGGCGATCTGACTGGCAAGCAGCGCAACATCATGCTGGAGGAAATGACTGATGATGTTGCCTCGCTGGTGCTGAAGAACAACTACCGTCAGACCCAGGCCATCAGTATCGCCAGCGAGGATGCCGCCACCCGGCTGGAGGAGTATCGTCGGCTGATGAATACCTTCGAGAGCGAAGGCAAGCTCAACCGGGCACTGGAGTTCCTGCCGGATGACGAAACCCTGTCAGAGCGCAAGCTGGCCAAGAAAGGGCTGACGCGGCCGGAACTGTCGGTGCTGATTTCCTACGTCAAAGGGGATCTGAAGCAGGTGCTGATCGACAGTAATCTGCCGGACAATCCTCTGCTGGCGGGTGAGATGTACAAGGTCTTCCCGCGGGATCTGACCAAGCGTTTCTCGAAAGAGCTGGGTGAACACCAACTGCGACGGGAGATCATCGCAACCCAGATCGCCAACGACATGGTTAACCACATGGGCATTACCTTTGTGGAGCGCCTGAACCAGTCTACCGGGGCGGACGCAGCATCCATTGCCCTGGCCTGGATTATTGCCCGGGATGTGTTCCGCATCGACAGCTGGTGGGACAAGATTGAAGCGCTGGATTTCCACGTTTCCGCGGATCTGCAGATGGAGTTGATGCAGGATCTGATGCGTCTGATGCGTCGGGCTGTGCGCTGGTTGCTTCGTAATCGCCGGGCAGAACTCAATATCCAGAGTCACATGGAGCGGTTTGCCGACAGCGTCTGGGCCATTACCTCGGGTCTGCCGGAATACCTTGGCGACCAGGCTCGTGCCAATTGGGAAAAACGCAATGATCAGCTGATGGCTGCGGGTTTGCCGAAGGAACTGGCGTCGGTGCTGGCAGGAACCGGCTATCTGTATTCCTCTCTTGGTATTATCGAGGCACAGGAAGCCACAGGCATGCCGCTGAAAACGGTGGCCAACCTGTACTACGATCTGGGTGACCGTCTCGACCTGACCTGGTTCGCTAATGCCATCGCAGCGTTGACGCCAAGTTCCCATTGGCAGGCCCTGGCGCGGGAAAGCTTCCGGGAGGATCTGGACTGGCAGCAACGGGCTCTGACCACCGGTGTGCTGAAAACCGCTGAAAGCCCGGAGAAAGTCACCGATAGTGTGAACGCCTGGGAGCAGCGCAACCAGCACATGATTGATCGCTGGAACGCGATGCTGGCGGAACTCAAAGGTGTAAGGGAACCGGAATACGCCATGTTCTCGGTCGCACTGCGGGAGCTGCTGGACCTGGCGCAAAGCACCATGCACCAGAGCCCGGAAGACGTAACGACCAACTGACTATTGCGTTATGTCGTTGATTCCCGTTCAATCCCGCAGCGGGAATCAATGGCAGGAGCAACAAGATAATGGCACCACTGAAACATCTACTGGACAAGAACCGGGCCTGGGCCAATGGCATCAAGTCGGTGGACCCGAAGTTCTTTGACCGGCTCTCGAACCAGCAGGCACCGGAGTACCTGTGGATCGGCTGTGCCGACAGTCGGGTACCTGCGAACCAGATTGTGGACTTGCTCCCCGGTGAACTTTTCGTGCACAGAAACGTGGCCAACGTGGTTGTACATACAGATTTCAACTGCCTGTCGGTGCTCCAGTTCGCCATCGAAGTGTTGAAGGTCAAACACGTATTGGTGGTGGGGCATTACGGTTGTGGTGGCGTGCGCGCGGCATTGCTGAACGAAGGCTTTGGCCTGATTTCAAATTGGCTCCGCCATGTTCAGGACGTGCGTGACCGTCACCAGTCCGTACTGGACGCCATTCCCAATGTGCAGGACCGGGTAGACCGCCTGTGTGAGCTGAACGTGGTAGAGCAGGTAGGGCATGTGTGCCAGAACAACATCGTTCAGGAAGCCTGGCGTCGCGGCCAGCCATTGACTGTGCACGGTTTCGTTTACGACGTGGCCGACGGTCTGTTGAGGGATATGGGGCTCTCGATCGCCAGTGAGGCAGACCGGGAAACGATTCGTCAGTCCAGTCTGGATGAGCTGATCGAACGACCGGTTCGCTCCGGGCGCCAAAAAATATAATGCGAAGAATGTCAAAAACTGTCAAAAAATCGTGATGCTCGTCACTTCCTGACCCGTGGCGTCATCACAGTAGTGACCTTCTGCGTCTGTTACAGTAGCAACTGTAAGCAGTAAGGGAGGTAAACCATGAAAGAACTGATGCAGAAAGCCCTGCAGGCACTGGGAACCCGCAGAAACGAAAGTTCTGCCATGGATAGCGCAAGGGCTGAGGCCAAGCGCACCGAAGCACGCACCCCGGAAGATTGGGGAATGTCACCTGAAGACGCCCTGCGTGTGGGTACGGTTGCACGTTACAAATAATATCTGGCTCTTCCCGGGCGGCCCCAGAGGCCGACCCCGATAGCGATAGCCCCGACTGATGCCACAGGGCAGACTCGGGGCTTTTTTCCGGTTAGCATACGCGGCTCATGATTCTGGCAATGGTCCGCTACCCATGTCTGCACTGCCCAATACCCACGAAGTTCTGCTCCGCAATGCGCATCTGTTGAATGGACGCCCAGCGCTGTTAGGCGTCTCGGATGCATCGCTTTTGCCCCGATGCCCGGTTCCCGGTATCGCGATGACCGAGCACGCCGGTCTTTGGCAAATCCTGTCCCATGACACTGACTGGGCTGGCTGTTTTGGTTACGAGCCAGATCGGCAGCAGCAGGGCTCTTGCGATACCGTGGTGGTATTTTTGCCTAAAGCCCGGGCTGAGTGTGAGCTCCGCCTGGCTTTGGCTCGTTACCTCGGCAAACCAGGTGCGGCACTGGTGGTTATTGGCGAGAAGAAGGAAGGCATTGCCGGTGCCATAAAGCAGTTTTCCGTCGTCGCCGGGGAGGTTGTAAAGGTCGACAGCGCCCGCCATTGCCAGGTCTGGTGCGGCAGAAATACCCAACCCCTGACCGAATTCCGGTTGACTGACTGGCTCAGCTGGACGGAGCTTTCCTGCGCTGGCGTGGCGCTCTCTGTTGCCGGCTTGCCAGGCGTTTTCAGTCTGGGTCGACTGGACGATGGCACCCGGATGTTGTTGGAAACCCTGGCTGAGTCACCCCTGGGTGTCGATCGGGTGCTCGATTTCGCTTGCGGTGCAGGTGTTATCGGGTCCTGGCTGCATGGTTTTCATCAGTTGGCGGGGAAGAAGCCAATTCGAGTAGATGGGACCGATGTTCAGGCGCAGGCCGTGTTCTGTGCCCGGGAAAGTTACCGTAAGGCAGGGGTAAACGGTGAGATTTTTGCCGCTGATGGCCTGGCTGCCGTTCAAGGCAACTGGCCGGCCGTGATCAGCAACCCGCCTTTCCACACCGGTGTAAAAACCGATACATCCATGACCGAGCAGTTCCTGGCCCAGGTGGCCGCTCATCTCGCGCACGGCGGCGAGCTGAGGCTGGTGGCCAACAGTTTTCTGCCGTATGAAGCCCTGATTCGACAACACATCGGCCCGGTTGAGAAACTCGCGCAGGATCGGCGATTTACCGTTTACCGGGCATTTCGGAAAAAGTCGGGCTGAAAAACAGACAGAAAAAAGCCCCTGGGGTAAGGGGCAAAAGATCTTGTCCGGAAAAATGCGGCCGGCCAGCCGGGTCAGGGCTGGGGCATGACCGGAAAGGGTGTTCGGCGTGAACACCCCTAACTTAGGTTTAATTTCTAGAATAAACAGCCTAAAAGTGTTTATTTTCCCGAAAGCTGCCAACGGAAGCCCAAAATGACAACTGCCAGACTCCAGACACCTGCCGGTGAACTCCGCCTGATCCGGCCAGGCGGAACGGCTGGGCTGCGCGCCTGGGACGCTGCCGACGAGTTGTTGTTGTCGGCTGCGGAGCCTTATCTGGCAGACGGTTTGCGCGTGCTGGTGGTGGACGACCAGTTTGGTGCTCTGACCCTCGGGCT
>CESL01000967.1_pt1 | contig 10188 bp, 7 predicted proteins | sample 531221 | NCBI WGS metagenome assembly CESL01 (sample SAMEA2622197, study PRJEB7988) | marine metagenome | biome: marine biome (ENVO:00000447); feature: mesopelagic zone (ENVO:00000213) & marine oxygen minimum zone (ENVO:01000065); material: "saline water (ENVO:00002010), including plankton...
GAGCCGCACCGCGCCGGTGCCGCCCGGCGTCTGAACGCCGTTCAACCGCGCGCCGTAGCCATCGCTTTTGCCGAAGATATAGGGGCGCAGCGCAGCGACGAATTCATGGTCGCCCTCCGGCCCCAGATAGCTTTTGCTGTCCTGCACCTCGTGCAAGCGATGTTCGGCCTTCTTCACCGCGCGGAAAACTGGGGTGCCGCCATCGGCATCGCGATAAACGCCCACGCCCAGATCGATCTTCTGCGGGTTGGAATCGTCGCGGTAGAGCTTGATCAGCTGAAGCAGACCATCGGGCGGCAGGTCTTTGAGATCTTCGAACATGGCAAGCTCCGGCTGTTGGGTCCGGCGCGTGCCATGCCGTTTATGCCGCGCCGCCGCAAGAGCGCGCGCGGGATTGGCGCGTCAGAAAGGCAGCCAGCGCTGCTTCTTGGAAAACTTCATATAGCCGACATTCGCCCCCAGCCGCAGCCCTGCGCCCACCCGGATCGGGATCAGCACCTTGTCCCCGCGGCGCAGATAGCTGACGTTGAACCCGCCCAGAAGATAGGCCGCGCCCTCGCCCGCGACATAGCGTTTGTAGAGATCTTCGGTGTCGTAGAGATTGTAGACCAGGATGAAGGTGCTGCCGGCATTGGCGCCTGCATCGAACCCCACCGACGGGCCGGTCCAGTAGACCGGGCGTTCGCCCTCAATCTTGTGGAACAGCGTGCCGGAGCCGTAGCGCAGGCCCACGACGAACGCGGCGCTACCCTCGCGCCCGACGATATAGCCATTGGGCTCGCCCTGTTTGGAGAGAATATCCTGGATCACCTTGGCCAGGCCCTCTGCGCCCTTGCCGAACACGCCTTCGGCCGCGCCGATCAGATCGTCCTGCTGATAGGTATCGTCGCCGGATACGGGAACGCTGCCGATCGGCGGGGCCTGCGGAGTGGCCATGCCCTGTACCGGCGGGGGCGGGGGCGGCGGGACGGAGGGCTGATAATTGCCGTTCGGGTCGCTCTGCCCGTTCATCAGGACATTGTCCTCGGGCGGCACGTCATAGGGGTTGTAGGTTGGCGTTGCGGGATTGTCCGGGGTCCGCTGCTCGGCAGGGGGTGGTCCAAGATCGGCGTCGATCGCCTGGTTGGGATCGATCTCGCGAATCTGGGCGGCGGCCGGCGCGCCGACCATCATCATAGCCGCGGCGATCGGCAGCAGATACCGCGTCAGAAAGGATGTCATCGCTCGTTTCCCCTTTTGTGCCCGGTGCGGAACCGCCATGCGTGCCGGGTGAATAGTCCCTCAAATCCTCCGCGTCGACCAGAGTCCTTTTCGCGGCAGGATCATGGCGCTGACGGCACCGCGATGAATCCGCGCTGAAGCAGGGGAAAAGCGAAGCTTCATCGCAAGCCTCACAAGCCCGTTGCGGGCAAGCGTTCGCCTCGTTATAGAGCGCGCCTTGCCAGCCGGCACGGGACACGTGGGTGAGTGGCTGAAACCAGCGGTTTGCTAAACCGCCGTGCGGGTTAATTCCGTACCGAGGGTTCGAATCCCTCCGTGTCCGCCATTTGGTCGCCAATGTTCTCGCCGGACGCGACGTCGCTGCCTGTATCCCGTGAAAAACGAAAGGCGAGGTGGCGCTTTTCTACGACGTTTCGCTCTATCGGTAGCGGCACCAAGTCGAGAACATGTCCGGTAAGCTCAACGACTGCTGCCACCTTCAGATATGATAGCAGTGCTGAGCACCATATCGCGGCCTCCAAGATCAGTCTCGAAACCGATTAGGGTCGATGGTTCGTGTACAATACAGCGCTGACTAACCGCGGCTCGAAGCTTTGCGACAATGTGCTTTTCTGTGTTGTCATGTACATAGCGCGCCGGCTAGTCTATTCATCATCACGAAGATGCCGACGGGTGGCTTCGGGGGCAATTATTTGGACGCCGAAACTGCAACGCTGTTTCTGATTGGATGTCCGCGCGTCAAAGCCGCGGATGGGGAACCCGTGCCGATTTCCAGCAGCAAGGGGCTTGCTCTGCTGGCGCTCCTTGCGCTTTCCGAACGGGCGGAGCGGTCGCGGGTCTGGTTGCAGCAAATGCTTTGGGAAGCGCGTTCGAAACAGCAGGCGCAGAACAGTCTTCGCGCCGAACTTGCAGGTCTACGCAGGCAACTGGGCAAAAGCGATATTGATTGCCTGATCGTCAATCAGCGGACGGTCCGTCTCGATCGCGCGAAAATTAGGGTCGATTGGGATGGCTCGGGACCGCCGGATGCCTCAGGAGAGCTGCTTGATGGTATTGACCTGGAAGGCGCGGATGCCTTTGCGGCCTGGCTCGATGAAAGCCGCGCGAAGCTAGAGCGGCAGAGGCGGCGGGCCGCAGCGACAAAGATCCGAGATGGAGTCGAAGCGCTGCATGCACCTCAACCGCAGACGGTAGCGCGCATCGCTGTAGCACCGACCCGGTGGGCGCGGGCTGACAAGCATGCCGCCGCCACCCTGGTTATGCAAAATCTCCTGGGCCTGTTGCCTCGCTTGCGCTGGCTGCCGGTCGTCATGTCGGGAGCGCTTATGGAAGCGTTAAGTGACGTGCCGGACATTGATGCCATCGCCGACGAACTTTCCGCGCGCTACGTCATTTATAGTGAGGTCGACGAAGTGCGCGGCGACCCTTCAGTGAGCTTTGCACTGTATGAAATGCCCGGTCGTATCATTCGATGGAGCGAGACGCGCAGGCTCGGTGCCGAGGCAGCAAATGTTGAGGCGATTGAAAAAGAGGTTGCGCGGGCGGTTAGCACCATTGCAGCCACGTTCGACTATTGCGAGCAGCGCCATGTGAAACCGGACGACGATCGCGAGCATGGATTGCATACGCTCGCGTGGAGGGTGCGCCATCATATCGACCAGTTCACGCAGGCAGATTTCGCCACGGCACGCGCGCTTATCGAGACGATGCGCGCTGAAACGCCGTACCATTCGGAAATCCTGATGCTTTCGAGCAACCTGGAGCTCTGGCAGCACTGGCTTAACCGGTCGCCACCGGACGAGTTTGCCGCTCTCGCCGGTCGTATCCGAGGCGCGATCCGGGCCGATCCGGCGGATGCGCGCGGTCCGTTATATCTCGGCATTCTGGAAAACTGGCACCGCCACAGCGACGCCGCCAAAGAGCATTTGCGGCGTGCGTGCAACCTCGATCCAAGCTCGGCCAGTGCCTTTACCCATTTGGGTTCCTCGCACTATCTCGGGGGCGATCCCGAAGGCGCCATTCCTCTGATAGAACACGCATTGTTCCTCAGTCCGCTGGATTCCAAGCGCTTCTTTGCGCTGGGCGAAAAGGGTACGGCGCTGTGGATGCTGGAGCGACACAAAGACGTGCTGGATATCGTAAAGGCGATCCGCGCCACACATCCCGGATATGTTCTGGCGCATGTGCTGGAAAGCGCTGCGCTGCGCGCCTTGGGGCGGGATGACGAGGCGGAAGCCGCGCTTGGCCGGCTCAACGAATCGAAGCGCGCCGCATGCGATGCTATGCTTGACTGGATACCCTTCGAAGATCGCCGCTGGAGCGAGCGACTTCGGGACGCCGCACGGTTCTTACCGGTGCGTCGCTTTGGACCCGTCGCCTGATCCATCCATCGTTTTCGGCGAGGGCATGTGTCTAGCCTTCCCCGGACTTTACCTGTGAGTGTCGGGCGGTCTCGGTTTGGGACAACGTTCGCGCTCTCGATCTTTTAACGCTTTATTAACGCAGGCTCACCCAATTGGGTGATGCACTGATGCCGCGTCATGCCCGATAACGCTTGTGACAGCGGGGGCGAGTCGAACTTAAAGCTTCGCAGCGCGATCGTGAAGCATCTGCTTTTCCCTGTCGTCCAAGAGGAACCGGCTTTCGTTTGGAAGCCGCGCTGATGGCAACATCAACGAATGGGGTAGAGGAAATGAAACGGATTTGCGCCGCGCTTCTGGCGATCGGGATAGCTGTATCTCCAGCAAAAGCACAGGATCTGGTCTACGAGCCGATCAACCCCAGCTTTGGCGGCAATCCGTTTAATTCGGGACACCTGCTTGGCATTGCCAATGCGCAGAATGATTTCAGGGACCCGAATGCACGCAGCACGTCGTCGCAGGCCGACATTTTTGCGCGTCAATTGCAGTCGCGGTTACTTTCTGCACTCTCCTCGCAGCTCGTCGATGCGATCTTCGGGGATAATCCGCAGGAGCAGGGGACGATCAGTTTTGGAGGACAGACGATCAATTTTTTCCGGTCGTTGGACTCTGTCACGATCACAATCCGCAATGACGATACCGGAGAGGAGACGACGATCGTCGTTCCGCTGTTCGTCGAGGTGAACTGAGCAGCGCAAGGGTCAATTGGGGGATTGAGATGCTAAGGGTTGGATCGAAATTACTGATCGCCGCTAGCGCGATGGTCGCTTTGGCTGGCACATCGGGGTGTATGTCTCTGGACGAAGACGGGCGTGCGGAGTTTCCGGCCACCACGTCCCTGGCATTCTTCCCGCAGAAAACGCAGACTCAGTTGCTTCTGAACGATCTGCCGCCGCCGCAAAGACCGGTCGCGATCGCGGTTTATGGTTTTACGGACCAAACGGGCCAGTTCAAACCGACCGAAGCGGGGCAGACGCTCTCCCGGGCGGTGACGCAAGGTGCAGGGTCCATGCTCGTCCGGGCGCTGCAGGAAACCGGTGACCGTAAGTGGTTCACGATCGTGGAGCGCGAGCGGCTGGATAATCTGCTGAAAGAGCGGCAGATCATTCGCGAAATGCGCGAGCGTTATCTGGGCGAGACCCAGTTGAACACTCAGGCCCTGCCCGCATTGTTGTTCGCCGGTGTCCTCCTGGAAGGCGGCATTGTGGGATATGACACCAATACCGTGACGGGGGGTGCAGGTGCTGCATTTCTCGGCATCGGCGGACGAACGGAATATCGCCAGGACACGGTGACGGTTTATCTGCGGGCGGTATCCGTGCGCACCGGAGAGGTTCTGACGACCGTTACCGCCTCGAAAACGATCGCCAGCACCGCCATCGGCGGTAGCGCGTTCAAATTCGTGGCGTTCAAGGAATTGCTGGAAGCGGAGGCCGGCGTGACCACGAACGAGCCCAACCAGATAGCCTTGCAACAGGCGATCGAGAAAGCGGTCTACGGCATCGTCATGGAGGGCGCGGACCTGAAACTTTGGGAATTCGCGGACAGCGAAGCGGCCTGGCCAATGGTCTGGGCCTATCGTCAGGAACGCGACGGCATTTATTCGGCCGGGGACATGCAGCGCGCAGCGGAGCGTGCGCGCAAGACCCCGCCGCTCATCATCAAGGAGGAGAAGAGTATGGGGAAAAGCGAATCCTGAACAATCCGGACGCGGCTCAACAGAAGAAACCGGGCCTAAGCCGAGACAAAGGACCATGCGGTTCGCCTTGAAGCCGCGAATATCAAGATGATCAGGGCAAGGCACGCACCGGAGCGGTAACTCCGATGCGCGCAGGTAGTGAACGTGAGTGAACACAACCCCGTGGTATCCACGGCTCCCCGATGCATGCGCACCGGGGCCCGCTGGTTATCACCTTTGAAAGAAGGAAGACAACCATGAAGAAGTCTTTTTACGCAACCGTATCGGCCGCAGCGCTTTTGATGGGCGCCCCGGCTTTGGCGCAAACCAATAACAGCAGCGATGTCAATCAGATGGGCGCTGACAATGCGGCAACTGTCGATCAGAACGGCTCGAACAACGAGTCCGATGTGGATCAGGACGGCACCGGCACCGCACGTTTCACCACCGGTGACAACGCCGGGCGGTCAAACGTGGCGTCTGTCGATCAGGATGGTGCAGATGGCTATTCCAAGATCGACCAGAGCGGCAACCGTAACGCTGCCACGCTGACGCAGGGCGAAGACAGCAGCGGGATGAACTCCACCATCACGCAGAGCCAGAACCGCAACAAAGCGACCGTCGAACAATATGGCGTCGGCGGCGATGATGAGACCACTGGTTCCGTCGTCACGCAGTCCGGCACGAGAGGCACCGCTTATGTTCGGCAGGACAGCGGCACGCTGGATGCTTATAGCAGTATCGAGCAGACCGGCAGCGATCAGCGCGCCAGCGTGATCCAGAACAGCGGCACGGCTAGTTCCGAAATCACCCAGAATGGCGGCCCGCACAATGCGGCGGTTTATCAGGATGGTTCGAGTACATCGACAATCCTGCAGCAGTCGCGTTTCAACGAAGCGAGCGTCGATCAGCGCGGCGATGACAATATGTCCACGGTTACGCAGACCGGTGTGAACGGTGATATCGGCGATCCCGATAACAACTACACGAATATTGAACTCGATGCAGCGCGCAGCGTGGGCGTAATTCAGGAGGGCGCTGGCAACAACTCGACGATCGAACAAAGCGGCGACAATCAGATCGCGAGCGTTGGACAATTTGGCGACGACAATACCGCATCCATCATGCAGGCTGGCAATTTCGCCGACGCCACCATCTCCCAGACGGGTGATGACAATATGGCAACGGTCGTGCGGCAGGATGCCGACGGGTTCGGTGATGCCACCCCACCCTCGGCTGAGACTGAGCTTGGTCTGAACGCCACCGCCAGCATCACGCAACTGGGTGACGACAACAGCGGAACCGTTACTCAGGAATTAGCGCTGCCAGCCGACGCTATTATCGATCAAAACGGCAACGAGAACGTCGCCGCGATCACTCAGCAATCAGGCGTAGCTTTTGCTGATGTTGGACAGACGGGCGATCAGAACGATAGCAGCACCCTACAGTCCAATGGCGTGAATTCGGCAACGGTGCGCCAGACTGAATCGATGGGAAGCGCAAGCGGCTTTTTCGGCCGTCCACGAACCGATCAACCGAACCGCCTGAATGACGACGCACCATTTGCTGTCCGTGCAAACTTCTCGAACATCGAACAGACAGGTTCGGGCGGCGCAAGTGCTCAAGTGACGCAAAGCGGGCAGCTCAACCGCTCGGACCTGCGGCAGAGCTCGGAGGGCGGTATGGCTGATGCCACTGTCCAGCAGACCGGCATCTTCAATAATTCCGATCTGGAGCAGACTGCTGGCGCGACGGCCAGCGTGACGCAGGGCGGTGCCTATGGCGACAACGACTCGTTCGTGTCCCAAACTGCCGAAGGTGCAGACGCCACGGTGGTTCAAAACGGTGATGCGACCGTGACCACCTACTTCCCGAGCAACTTCTCGTCGATCGAGCAGGCCGATGCGGCCACTGCCGATGTCCGGCAGGACGGACAGCAGAACGACTCCACGATCACGCAGGAAGCGGGTTCCATGGGGGCGTTGGCAACGGTTCGTCAGGAGAATGACCTGGCGAGCGCAACGGCAGAGCAGACCAACGAATCGTTCATCACCCAGTCTGCGATGAGCAGCGCCTTCGTGCAGCAGATCGGCAGCGGTAACGAGTCGCAGGTTTTCCAGACCGGTGCCTCTGAAGGCCCGTTCGAGAACGGTATGGCCGCCACTTACGTTCGCCAGCTTGGCACGGACGGGGTCAGCTATGTCAGCCAGTCCGGTGTCGGGAACGAAGCGACGCTGTGGCAGCAGGCAGGCTCCATCTCGGCAGATTCGGACATCACCCAGTCCGGCAACGACAATCTGGCCGAAGTTACCCAGGGCGGTGAAGGCATGGTCTCCGACATCCTGCAAAGCGGCAACGGCAATAGCGCGTTCGTGACGCAGACCGCTGTCGACAATGCTTATTCGTCGGTCACTCAGAGCGGCAGCGCCAATACCGCCACGGTGAACCAGTAAGGCGTGCGCCCGGCGGGGTGCGACCCCGCCGGGCCCGTCTTCTCAAACCAATATGAGGAGAAATCCTGTGAAAAAATTTCTAACCATCACCGCTTCGGCGATCGCACTATCCATGGCCGGTTCCGCTCTGGCCCAGGAAACCGTAGAGACCGAGCGCCCTGCCCAGTCCGATGCACCGGCAGCTCCGTTGGATGATGCCGACAGTTATTTCGACGGCACTGCGATGACGAGCGGCAACCAGTCCTACATTACCCAATATTCCGACGGAAACGACGCGGATGTCGATCAATCCAATTCAACGGGCGGCAATGGTTATGCCGAAATCGTCCAGGGAACGCCGAGCGGCGGTGCGGGCGGAAATTCCGCCAGTGTTGATCAGAGCGGCAGCGGTGCCAACAATGCGCTGATCGAGCAGAAATCGACCGCGCGCAGCAATGGTTTCTCGCCCGCGGGTGAGCCGACCCGTCCGGCTGGACGCGATACCGCGGATCGCAGCGATCGCGGCGGCGCCGCCCAACTTGCGGTGATCGATCAGACCAACGATGCTGGCAGTTCAGCCGAGGCGAACGACGCCGTTATCCAGCAGGGTGTCTCCGGTGTCGCGGGCTTCGCGAACGAGGCGCAGATCGCGCAGAACGGTAGCGGCAACGAAGCCGTGGTCGTTCAGGGCGGCGGCACCAATCACGAAGACGGCAATATGTTTTCGAATGTCGCACAGACTGGCACGGGAAACATTGCACAGAGCAAGCAGGGTGAGGCCGACTATTCAAACATCGAACAGTCCGGTGATGGCAATGAGGCCTATGTCGATCAGGGCGATCTTTTTGGCGTGCTCGGCCGGACCAGCGACGTGTCGCAGAACGGAACCGGGAATATGGCCTCGGTTCAGCAGAATGCCAGGGACGCGATGAGCTCTGTGTTGCAGGGCCTGGATGACGCCGATTCAGCCAGCAATGACGCGGTCGTGATCCAGGATGCCAATGCGGTCTCGGTGATCGAGCAGAACGGCACGGGCAATATGGCACAGACCGAGCAGTCGGGAGCGCTGGCCAGTGCCTATGTCGATCAGATCGGCAGCGGGAATGACAGCTTCATTCGCCAGACGGCCGATTCCACTGCCACTGCCAATCAATATGGTAGCAGCGGTGTGTCCGACATCCTGCAGAGCGGCGAAGGCAACAGCGCAACGCTGACCCAAACCGTAGGCTCTAGTCTTGAACGGTCGCTGATCGAACAGAACGGCACCAACGGCGTGGTTGAAGTTACCCAGCGCGGCACGGACAATTATTCCGAGGTTTTCCAGCTTGCAGGAGACATGAACTCCGCCATCGTCGAGCAGGGCGGTTCTGCAAATTATTCCACGGTAACTCAGGGTGGATCGAACAACAGCGCGTCGGTCTCTCAGAACGTGTCCGCATCCATGGGCCTTCCCATGGCGCAGTAGCACCGAAAGCCGGGTCCGGAGGGTTGCGACGCTCCGGACCCGTCATCTGAAGTTTCCTCCAGCAGGAAGAAAGTTGGTCATGCTCACCAAAACCCTAACCCTTGCGGCCGCGCTGACCCTCGCAGTCGCTGGTGGGCATGGCCATCTCCATGCCAAGAACGGCAAGACCCCGCCGGGCAACCCTTGCGGTGGCGGGCCGGGCAAGGGCACCGGCAACCCTTGCAACGGCAATAGCGGTAACGCTGGCCAGAACGGCAATGCCGGCGATCGCGGTGCGGCGCCCCAGTTCGTCGTCATCCCGCGGCCGGATGGCGAAAACCGCGGGGCCTATATCGCGCAGATCGGAACCACCCACCAGGCGCGGATCGATCAGCAAAACAACCGCCAATATGCCCGGATCGAACAGAGTGGGACGCAAAACCGCGCCAATGTCGATCAGCGCGGCGTCGGAGAACATTTTACCGAACTGATTCAGCAAGGCGACGAGAACGATTTCGAACTTCGCCAGGAAGGCGCGGGCGCGAATGTTCTCTATGCTTCGCAACAGGGTGATCAGAACCGTATCGATGCAGTGCAATCTCAGACTGGCGCGATCTATAATGCCGCGATCGTCAGTCAAAAAGGCAATCGGAACGATTTGGCCTTGGCACAGGATGGCGCCGATAATCAGGCTACTTTGGTGCAGCAAGGCGACGACAACATCATGAGTGCAACGCAGATCGGCGATGGAAACCGACTTAACTGGTTGCAAGATGGTTCAAATTTGTCAGATCTTATGATACATCAAAGTGGCGGTGCGGCGATGCAGGTCACCCAAACCAATAGCGGTCGATGAAGGGGTTTTAGAACCATGAGTTGGCGTTTGGCGTTTCTTTTTCCATTATCTTTTTCTTCGCCGCAAGAAATTCAGGTCGAACAACTTTCGGCTGGCGATCGTGGCTCGACCGACGTTCAGCAGGCGGACGGGGCCGC
>CESL01000381.1_pt1 | contig 10183 bp, 7 predicted proteins | sample 531221 | NCBI WGS metagenome assembly CESL01 (sample SAMEA2622197, study PRJEB7988) | marine metagenome | biome: marine biome (ENVO:00000447); feature: mesopelagic zone (ENVO:00000213) & marine oxygen minimum zone (ENVO:01000065); material: "saline water (ENVO:00002010), including plankton...
GGGCTCCACTGCCCACCGCTGCGCCATTTTCTTGTTTTACTACAGATGTAAAAAGTATGTCATTACTTACTTCCATAGTTATTTGATGCGCAATGTCACTTCGAGTGATTCTTGAGCACCCTAGTGCGAAAGGATTGTATCGAGAAGTTTTCGAAACAGCAATAAGGGTAACTATAAACGCACTGACTTCAAAGACTTCTCGATACGACTGAATCCCTGCTACCGCAGGTATTCAGTCACTCGAAGTGACAGTCTTCATACCTGAAAACGAGAGGGTCTTTTCTTTTGTTGAGCTTGTCCTGAGCGATAGTCGAAGGATTTCTTTGGACAAGACAAACCGAGGATACGAGGTTCACGAGCTCCCGTGAAATAAAAAATAACACAAGCAAAGAAAAGAACAGGCAAGCACAGGATAAAGAGCCTTTGGCATTCTTGTATTTTGTTGCTTTATCCATAGCCTATGAAACCCTTTAACCTTGCATTGCTTTTAGTTTTTGCCGTTGTTTCCTGTACCACCCGGGCGCAGGAACATAAGATCACCAACGACCGTTTTTGGAATACTGTAGACGGGGAACCCATCTATTCGCAGGGCGGTGGCGTTTTTCAGTTTCCTGATCCGCAAAGCGGAACTCCCAAATACTACTGGTATGGGGTGCATTATCAAGAAGCCGAAATCTATCGCAACGACCCTTCCGTGACTTTGGAGCGCAACCACTTTGAAGGGGTAACCTGTTATACTTCGACCGATCTGGTGAACTGGACCTTTGAAAAACACGTGCTCACCAAAGAGGCCGTGAATTTTGAAGAAAACCCCACTTGGTTGGGACGTATGGGCGTGGCGTATATCGAAGCACTTGAGCAGTATGCCTTGCTCATCCAACACGGAAAAAATGTAATGATCGCATTGGCCGATTCGCCTTTGGGAGATTTTAAAGTACACAGACATATTGATATGACCTCGCGTATTGGTACGCCCAATACGGGGGATCAGACGGTCTTTACCGACCCCGACACCGGGATTTCCTACCTGGTTTATTCGTATGGGCAAGGGCGTAATAAGATCTATATTTCCGAGATCGGCGTACGCGATGGCAAGGTAGATTTGCTTGAAGTGCACGAGATCTTTAGAGGTGCGAGCCGTGAGGGCAATTGTATGTTTAAATACAACGGCAAGTATTATATGGCGGCTTCCAACATCTACGGTTGGGACGGTTCTTTTGCCTATTACCTCGTGGCCGATGATATTTATGGTCCGTATAAACCGACGAATGAGATGCAGGTGATGCCGGGTAGCGAACAAGACTATGCGCATGTTTCGCAAACGGGATTCTTTTATACTGTGCGTGGAAGCGAACAAGAAACGGTACTCTTTTGCGGAGACCGCTGGGCGGAGTTCGCCGGCAACGGACTGGGGTACAACCAGTGGGTGCCCTTGTCGTTTGATGGGGAAACGCCGTATTTCAATTCGTTACACAGTTGGAAACTCAATGAAACCACCGGAACCTGGAGCGTTGCAGCAGATAACAACTACATCAAGAACCCAAGTTTTGAAGCCGACCGCCGCCATATTCCCAGCAACAACAAACCCGTGCAGGAACAGCTATTGGGTTGGCATACCGAGATCCTAAAAGGGAATTCCATTTCCACTACCGAAGCAACTTCACCCGTACTGAATCACTTCAACACCCAAAAAGACCGCCAGCATGTGATTGGGGAAAAGAGTTTACACATCAGCGATCAAGTCCCTTTTGAACGCCGCATTACGCAAGAACTTAGCAGCACACCCTATGTAAGTTTACCTGACGGAAAGTACAGCCTTTCCGCCACCGTCAAAAACACCACCGGCTTTGAAGAACTAAACCTTTACGCCCAAAGCGGCACCCAAAGGTTTAAAACTCCCTTCAACACCTCAAACCTTGAATGGACCACCATCACCATAGACGAAGTCTCCGTAGTCAACGGTAACGTCACTGTAGGGATCTATGCCACAGGAGCTGCCGGTGCGGAGGCTTGGGTTGATGATGTGCGTTTTGAGCTATTAGACTAGAGCTGATAGACGGGAGACAAAAGAAAATAGAGCAAAGCGTAAATACAGCGTGAACTATTAAAGTACAAAGAAAGAAGTACAAAATACTAAATACAACGCACTGTCACTTCGAGTGATGCTTGAGCGCCGGAGCGCGAAAGGATTGTATCGAGAAGTCTCACTAGATGAGATGCTGAAACAAGTTCAGCACGACATTGTTTCCGAACTGTCTTGCCACAATGTTCTCGCGCTGCCTGTTCCAATGCATATAGGGAATTGAATCGCGTGTTGCTTGTCCCAATGTGTATAGGGAATGGTATCGCATGTGGGTTAAGTTTTAAACTTTAAGTTCCTTATACAGTCATTTCGACCATCGGGAGAAATCGCATCTTGTATCCCTCATCCCCGGCCCTTCTCCCAAAGGAGAAGGGAGTTAGCTTGTTGTGTGATCTCTCCTATCGTCGAGATGACTAGGCACATTCATACCCGAAGGGTTACACTAATTTAAAATACCCTTGGTTCAGAATAGCTGCGGGAAGCTCCGAAGGACAGGAGCGGTAGCGACGCGGAGCTGACAAGGCGGTTTTTGCCTGATAAGGCAAAAAATTCCTAAGCAAGGGGGTCTTTTCTTTTGTTACTTTTCTTTGGACAAGCAAAGAAAAGTAAAGGACACTATTAAGTATGCAAAAGCATTAATCCCTTCACTAAGTCCTAAAAAAATACCTTTATAAAAAAAAGAGAATCCGTCTTAACTCCCTCGTACTTTAACCATAGTTCACTCATAGATCCTCCATTGTTTTACCATTAAAACCCAGTGTTTATGGAGGATGAATGGAGAAACAATGGACAAACTATGTATAAAGACCGAAGAAACTCCTTGGAAAACTAGGAGATTAACCGGGTAAAAAGTACTTTAGAGTATTGACAACCAGTTAAATACCAAAGACTATGGGGCAGTTTATTGAAGATCAAATGGGCATGATAAGCGGAGCGATAGGACCGGTGGTGTTTGTAAAAGGAACTGACGGTAAAACATTGGTACGCAGCAAACCCACACCCAGCAAAGCTCCCGCAAGTCCTAAACAACAACAAACTCGGAACAAGTTCGCAATCATGAAACATGTTACCGGGCTGTTCTATCCCATTTTTAAGGAATGTTATACCGACTTTCTTGGAAAGGACAATGCGCGGGATGCGGTGCGCAGTTATTATATGGCGCAGGTGATTGTAAAAGAGCAGGACGCCTGGCGTATCGCCTATGAGAAGGTGTTGATCAGTACGGGGCGGGTACGGCCGTATGTACCGGTGTCGCAGGCGCGCGATGCACAGCAGGTTGTACTGCACTGGCAGGGAACCACCCAACAGCCTTTTGCCGAAGCCGGCGATCTGCTCAGCGTTTTGCTGTATGCTCCCGATACCGAAGATTTTGTGTTTTACAAAGCCTGCACCACCCGGGCGGCAGCAACGCATACCCTCGAACTCCCCGAAGCCCTAAGCACACTGCCTTTAGAAGTCTATACCACCTTTAGCACGGCTACGGAAACCGAGTATGCCTACTCTACCTATTTGGGAAGGATGGTTTAAAAAGTAAGGGTGTTTTTCCCCATTATGGGTATAAACTACAAGGATTTACGGGATTCTGTAAGGATAATCAACTTGAGTAGGTTATATTGAAAATTGTTAGAAACAAAACGGTCTCTAATAGTGATATTTTTTATGTGTGTCAATATATTTGCGCAAAACGCAAATTTTTGCTTAAATGAAAATAAATAGATTAAAAGTGGTTTTAGCTGAATCTCAACGGAACAATAAATGGTTGGCTAACCGCATAGGTAAAGATGAATCCACTATTTCTCAGTGGTGTACCAATAAAAGGCAACCATCACTTGAAAGCTTATATCAGATAGCTGAAGCATTAGAAATTGATGTTAGAGAATTATTACAACCAACAAGCCTTAGTTAGATGCCTTCTAAAAAAACATATATAGATTTATTTTCTGGTTGTGGAGGTTTGTCTTTAGGTCTCCATAATGCCGGGTGGCAAGGTGTTTTTGCAATAGAAAAGAGTGAAGATGCTTTTAAAACACTCAAGCATAATTTAATAAATAAGAAAAAACATTTTAATTGGCCAAGCTGGTTAAGTCAGCAGCATCACGATATTAATGAGGTATTAAAAAATAACACTGAAGAATTGATCCAATTAAGAGGTCAAATAGATCTAGTGGCTGGTGGGCCGCCTTGTCAAGGTTTTTCAATGGCAGGTAGAAGAGTTGAAAGTGATGCTCGTAATACCCTCATAGATTCATATATACAATTTATAGAATTGGTGCAACCTAAGCTTATTTTCTTTGAAAATGTCAAAGGATTTACATTAGGTTTTAAAAATAATGACAAGAAGGGAGAAGCGTATTCAGCTAAAGTGGTTAGAAATCTTGAGAATTTAGATTACTCAGTAAAAGGACAGCTAATTGATTTTTCAGAATATGGTATACCTCAAAAGCGTACCCGGTTTATTTTAGTTGGTGTCAGAAATGACTTTTTAAACGAGAATGACACGATAACAAATGAAACATTCTTTAAACAAATAGAAAAAAATAAAGAGACTTTTTTAGTAAGTAAAAATCTTAGTGTTAATCCAACATTAGAACAAGCAATATCAGACTTACTACAATCAAATGGGGTAACTGCATCAGAAACTCCAAATTTTAAAGCAGGTATTTATGGTGAAATAGCATCGGGATACCAAAAGTACGCTAGGAAATACAAAAGGAAAACAGGTAAAGTTGATAGCCATAGATTTGCAAAGCATACAGATGCAATTAAAAATAGATTTCAAATTGCTTTAAATGAAAAGCTCACAAGCACTACATACAGAGATCGGTTTCAGCTGAAAAAAAGCAGTACTAAAATCTTAGAAGCACATAAACCAACACCAACAATAACAACCTTGCCAGACGATTATATTCATTATTGCGAACCTAGAATAATGACTGTTCGTGAATATGCAAGAATACAATCCTTTCCAGATACTTATGAGTTCAAAGGAAAATATACCACTGGAGGAAAAAGAAGAACTCAAGAAGTACCAAGGTATTCACAAATCGGAAACGCTATACCACCATTATTTGGCGAACAAGCTGGTGTAGTATTAAAACAATTAATTTCTTGATGCAGAAAAAACCGTTACAATTTAAAATTAGTTCTGCATTAAAGAACATAATTGGAAGTGACTTAATTAGTGATGATTTCATTGCTGTATTTGAGTTAGTTAAAAACTCATATGATGCCCACGCAACAAAAGTTGAAATAACATTTGAGAACATATATTCCGACAATGCTAAAATCATAATCAAGGATAATGGCAAAGGAATGAACTATGATGATTTAATTAATAAATGGCTATTTGTTGCTTACTCTGCGAAAAAAGAAGGAACGGAAGAAGATAGTTACGATTATCGGGATAAAATCAAGATAAAAAGAGCGTATGCTGGGGCAAAAGGTATTGGGCGCTTTTCTTGCGACAGGCTTGGAGGCGAATTATACCTCGAAACGGTTAAAGATGAGAAGAATCCAAACGTAGAAACGTTACTTACTGAATGGGATAAGTTCGAAGGTAATTTAAAAGAAGAATTTGTAAATATAAGTGTACTTCACGAAACCATTCCTCAAACTAATTATGATATAAAGCACGGAACAGTTTTAGAAATTTCAAATCTCAAAAGTGATTGGAATAAGGAAAAATTCTTAAGCTTAAAAGATGCTCTTGCAAAACTCATCAATCCAAATACTCAAATCGAGGGAGATGAATTCAAAATTGAATTAATTGTACCCGATGAGCTTGAAAATGATGAAAAGGAAAGTAATTATCAAAACACCGTAAATGGTGAAATTCAAAATTTGATTTTTGAAACTTTAGAAATCAAGACGACAAAAATAGTAAGCTCTATAAACGAAGGTGAAATTGTAACAAGTCTAACCGAGGGTGGAAAATTAGTTTATAAAGTAACTGAATCAAAAACCTATAACCATTTAGATAATGTTGAAATTCAAATTTATCATTTAAATCAGTCTGCTAAAGCGACTTTCACAAGAAGAATGGGTACTCAACCAATTGAGTATGGACACGTTTTTGTGTATAAAAATGGATTACGTATTTACCCTTATGGCGAAAGAGGTGAAGACCCTTTCAAGATGGATAATAGAAAGGCACAGGGATATGCAAGATATTTAGGCACAAGAGATGTTTTGGGATATGTCTCTATTTCCGAGCCTAATGATTCTTTAAAAGAAACGTCAAGTAGGGGAGACGGATTAATTAAAACTAAAGCATATTTTGAGCTTGTAGATTGGTTTTATTCGTCAATCAAAAAATTAGAAAAATATATTATTGACATTACCGATTGGGGTAATGAATTATCTAACGAGGATTACATCAAATTAGATGATAACAGTCAACAACAAGCCATCGAGAATTTAATAACTAACCTTACAAAGTCCAAGCAGTTAATTTCATTTGAAGTTTCTCCAGAAATTTTTGAGCTAATTGATAGAAAACAAGAAAAGTCCACACAAAACACTCTAACCAAAATTAAAAAGCAATTAGAGAGTGACGATTACGATAAAGACTCTATTGTAGATAGTATTTCAAAAATTGAAAAAAATCTTGACGATTTAAAAAAGTCAACGGAGGAAGCGACAGAAGAAGCTTTTGACAAACTTATTAAAAATGAAGAACTCGAAACAAATCTTGAAACAGAAAAGAAAAAAGGAGCGTTTCAAGGTTCTTTAATTGGAACTGATAAAGAAAGAATAATTGGGCTTCAACATCAAATTTATCATTCTTCAAGTCGTGTATCGAGAAATTTAAAACTCTTAATCAAGCACCTTGGTCCAAAAAATATTGATGAAAAAACACAAAAGTACATTAAGACGATTTCATTAGAAGCATCCAAGATAAACTCTATTGCAAATTTTGTAACTAAAGCTAATTTTAACCTTAAAGCTTCTGAAGTTAAATTAGATTTAGTGGACTTCATTAAAGATTATATTAATGAACTCTATCTACTTGAAGAAAAAGTTATTGATACTAAGATGAGTATTGTAATTTCTGGTCTTGAAAACAAAGAGTTTGTAAAAGAGTTTCGCCCTTTAGAAATTACTACAATAATCGATAATTTAATTTCTAACGCAGAAAAAGCTGAAGCAACTTCTTTAAAAATAAGTTTTACGGAGCAAAAGAATAATCTTGTGATTTCTTTTGAAGATGATGGAAAAGGAATTTCTGAAAAAAATCTTGCTAAAATATATGACCTAGGTTTTACTACCACTAATGGTTCAGGAATTGGATTATTTCAAGTAAATGACATAGTGAAAAACAGCCTAGAGGGGGATATAAACATAGAATCAAAGGTAAAAGAAGGAACAGCCATTAAAATTACTATCAAATGAAATTAGATTACAAAATATTATGGTTGGATGATCAAATAAAAGACTTTATAGAAGATGAAATTATTGAAGAAGTTCATGGATATTTGTCTCTACAAGGTTTTAGACCAGAAATTCTCACAACTTCGAAGTCAGAAGATTTTTTTGAAAAACTTGACGATTCGTATGACTTAATACTTACGGATTATCATCTCAACGACATAAATGGTGATGAGGTTATTAAAAAAATCCGTAGTCAGGATTATTCTGTAATGACCGAAATTCTTTTCTATACCGCTAAAGCTGATTTAAAAGATACTGATAAGATTAGTAGAGTAAGTTTTCTTGAAACAAATACTCTTCTTGGTGACCACAGAGAAGAAGTTTTAAGAGCTACGATAAATTTGATAGAACTTACAATTAAGAAATTTCAGAGTATAGTTGCTATGCGTGGAATGATAATGCACGAAACAAGTAGCTTGGATGTTGAAATGGAAAACATTCTTCAAAAAATAGTAGAAGGTTCTCAAACAAGGGAAGAAGTCGTAACTACGATAAAAAACAAGTTTAAAAAATCGAATGAGGGGTTCAATAAAAAAATTGACAGAGATGACGACATTGAATCAATTTTAAGAACTATTGGTGCTTCTCATAGATGGAGAGCTATATTTAGAAGTTTAAGTGATGGTGAAATAAAGTCTATAATGGCAGACTATGAAAAAGAAATCATTTTGATTAGGAACAAATTTGCCCACGCTGAATTAATAGATGATGGTGAGCGACAGTATTTCAGAGATAAAAAAGATGGATTAGATTTTAATGAAGACTTCTGCAAAAAAGTACGAGAGGATTTATTAAAGCATAAAGGAAATATAGACAATCTAAATTCAGAATTGGGTAGATAGTAAATGCAAGTCCAACCCTCACTCTATCAAATCTGTAACTTTAAGTGTATAAAGCAATAATCCTAATAAAAAAGTCTATTCATTCCTTTGATTATTAGGCTTTTATTAGTTTTAAGGTGCATCAATCACAAATCTTATTTATGAATTCATTTTCCATTAAAGTGTGCCTGTTAGCACTTGTAATACTCAGTTTTCAGTCTTGTGTAAAGCATAAAAGCAACGACCAGTCAGTAAAGGAATCCTTTGCTTATAGTGAAGATCAGCTTCTAGGAAATTGGGCGATAGCAGGCGATGATCAAACATCAAATGGACTGGTTCAAGTTGAGCTTATGGCAAATGAGTCGGCTAAAGCATTGGTTAAAGAAGCCTCAGGTACGCACGAAATTAACGCCAGCTGGGATTATAATGGCGAAATGACAACGGGTCCTTTAACCACCAGATATGACCTTAAAATAGAATATCAAAATTCAGATAACGAGGCAAGGGTCTATCTGGGTACAGTAACCGAAGAGGATGGTAAACTGGTGTTATCGTGTACTAAAGTCAAACTTTATAAAGAGCAATCAGCTAGTGCTTCCGTACTTTGATAGAAGTCAGCATACAATCAACAGAAAACAGAAAACCAAAAACAACAAACCGAAAAACCGTATTAGCCTTGAACCTTCAACACGCTTTGGCGTTTCCGCAGGTCGCGTTTTTTAAAATAGCGTAGTGAAAAGAAAATGACCACAGCCAGTGGGGCAGCGATGAGCAGGTAGCGGAAGGCCATGTCTAAGGTGTTGGTGATGCTTCCGGAGTGGGAGATCACAAAACTACCCATCGAGGTGATAATGTACAGAAGCCCGCCCATAAGACCGCCGGCGATCCCTGCGTTTCCGGGAAAGAACACCATATTCTGCGTAAAGTAGTTGGTAAACAAAAACCCGGAACAGATGTGTACGATAAAGGCAAAACCTACGAGCAATACGAGGTTGTCGATCATACTTCCTAAGCCGATAAAGAGGCCTATCAATACAAGTTGCGTCAGTGAGACCAGACGGATCTTTTTAGTAAAGTTCACGGGCGTAAAGCGCTTGCTGAGAATACCACCTATCATCCATGCAAAGCCCAGAACGAGGGTGCAATACCCAATGATCACGGCGTTGTAGTTAAAATGCTGTTCTACCACAAACGGCCCTGCGATGTTAAACACCATCACCACCGAATAGGCGCAGCCCAAAACCGCGATGCCTAAGATAAAACCCGGGTTCTTCAGCATTGCCAGATACAGCAAGCCGGTTTTCTTGAGGTTGAATTTCTTGTAGTTGCGTATGGTCTCCCCACTGAATACGAGTTCGCCTACAAACAAGATGGCCGCATAGATCGCGAGGAAGTAAAAGTTAGACTGCCAGCCCAGATGCTCTTCGAGGAAGCCACCCAAAAAAGGCGCGATGATAGGGCCGCAGCTCCACACAATGGTAAAGTAGCTGAGGTAGTGTTTTCGTTTTTCATCGTCAAAAAGGTCAACAAAATAGGCGCGTTTGGCCACTACAATAAAGGCGGTGGCAATCCCTTGTACGATACGCAGCAGACTGATCACCAGCACTTCGCCGGTAAAGGTCACGGCGAGGCTGCTTAACAATAGCACCGCCAGAGAGATCAGCATAGGTTTACGGCGGCCTACACTGTCAGCTACGGGGCCTACAAACAATTGCGAGAACCCGTAACTCAAGAAAAAACAGGTGAGTGTCAACTGAATGCTCTGTTCTGAAACGCTGAGGTTGCGTGCCATTGACGGAAAAGACGGCAGGTAAATGTCGGTCATAAAGCCCGAAAGCGGAATCGACAA
>CESL01074201.1_pt1 | contig 10141 bp, 6 predicted proteins | sample 531221 | NCBI WGS metagenome assembly CESL01 (sample SAMEA2622197, study PRJEB7988) | marine metagenome | biome: marine biome (ENVO:00000447); feature: mesopelagic zone (ENVO:00000213) & marine oxygen minimum zone (ENVO:01000065); material: "saline water (ENVO:00002010), including plankton...
CACCCAGTTTCCATTCGCCCGCCACGATGCGGGCACGAATTGCTTCGCGAATGCCGCGGTGGGTATGTGCATTCACAGGGCGGCGGCCAGTTCGCGGATAGTGCGGGCGAAGCGCGCACGGATGTCGGCAGCGCGAATATGCTCACCGCCTTGCACGATGTGGCGGCCCGCGGACCACAGGTCGCTAACGGCGTGTGCTTCCACGCCGAAAATCCACGCATCGAGCCGCTGGTCCGGTTGCGGCCAGTCGAGGAAGGGCAGATCATCGCGCAGGCCGACGATATCGGCCCGCATCCCGATTTCGATAGTGCCTGCTTTCCGTCCGATTGCCTGCGCACCGCCGCGTGCCGCCCGCTCGTAAAGATAGCGCCCGTTGGACCGGGTCGCTTCATCTGTCAGCACCGCGCGCTGGCGGTGCTTCAGTCGCTGCGAAACTTCGAGCATGCGCAGTTCTTCCGCGACCGACAGGCGAATGTTGGAATCCGAACCGATGCCGTAGCGCCCGCCAGCCGCAAAATAGTCACGGGCTGCGAAAATCCCGTCGCCAAGGTTTGCCTCGGTGGTCGGGCAAAGGCCCGCCACCGCGCCCGAAGCGGCAAGGGCCTTAACCTCCTTTGCATCGAGATGAGTGGCATGGATCAGGCACCAGCGCTCGTCCACCGGCATATTGTCGATCAGCCAGCGAACAGGACGCGCGCCCAGATGGCCCTCTACCTCTTCAACTTCCCTGATTTGTTCGGCGGCATGGATATGGATGGGCCCTTCAGGGCAGAGCGCCAGGCATGTCTCGATCCCGTCCCGATCGACTGCCCGGAGCGAATGCGGGGCAACGCCAAGGCGGAAGTCTTCCGGCAGACCGCGGCTGTTGTCGGCGATCCGCGTATACAGCGCCTCAAACTGATCGACGCTATTGCCGAACCGCAACTGGCCACCATTCAGCGAACGCCTGTCCAGCCCGCCATAAGTATAGAGCACCGGCAGGTGGGTGAGGCCAATGCCACTGGTCTGGCTCGCCGCAAAGACGGCGTTGGACAATTCGGCGATATCGTCGAACTTCTCGCCGCCGACTTGGTGGTGCACGTAGTGGAATTCGGCCGATGCGGAATAGCCCGCCTGTGCCATTTCCATCTGCACCAGTGCAGCGATGGATTCGATGTGGTCCGGCGTCAATATATCCAGGAACCGGTACATCACTTTCCGCCAGGTCCAGAAATCGTCCGCCCCCTGCGGGCCACGCGCTTCGGCTAGCCCCGCCATGGCGCGCTGAAAGCTGTGCGTGTGGACATTGGCGAGGCCGGGCAGGGCAGTTCCAACCGCAGTGGCGGGATCGAAACCGCGCGGGGATATCTCCTTGATAGTGCCAAGCTCGTCGACATGAATGGCATGGTCGGCAAGCCATCCAGAGGGCGTTAGAACCTGCCGTGCGGAGATGATGCCAGCCATTTACCGTTGCGCCTTTTTGGTAATATGTGCATACATAATCACACGGTAAGGAGATGCGCAAGAGTATGGCAGGCCGAGTCTTCACCCACTGCAAAGCCGCGACGCTGGTCGCAGGGGCGACGGGCTATGGTCTGGTCGAAGACGCTGCGATTGCAGTCCAAGAGGGGCGGATTTCCTGGGTCGGGGATGCAACCGATCTGCCGCAGGATTACGCCGAGTGGGAGAAGGTCGAGCTGGAGGGGGCACTCGTCACGCCCGCGCTGGTCGATTGCCACACGCATCTCGTTTTTGGCGGCGATCGCAGCCGCGAATTTGCACTTCGTCTCCAAGGCGCGAGCTATGAAGAGATCGCGAAGGCCGGTGGCGGCATCCGTTCTACTGTTTCTGCGACGCGCGAAGCAACGGATGAGGACCTGCTTGCCAGCGCTTTGCGCCGCGTCGACGATTTGCTCGCAGACGGTGTCGCGGTGATCGAAGTGAAATCGGGTTATGGCCTGACCATCGAACAGGAAATGCGCATGCTGCGCGTGGCGCGCGTGATCGAGGGGCACCGCCCCGTCCGCATTCGCACCAGCTGGCTAGCGGCCCACGCATTGCCCACCGAATTCGAGGGCGAGGCCGATCGCTATATCGACGAAATCGTGATTCCGGGCCTCGAGGCCGCCGTTGCCGAAGGTCTGGTCGATGCGGTCGACGGGTTTTGCGAAGGCATCGGCTTTTCGCCCGCGCAGATCCGCAAGGTGTTCGACAAGGCACGCGAACTGGGCGTGCGGGTCAAGCTGCACGCCGAGCAGCTGAGCGACCTCAAGGGCTCGGTAATGGCCGCCGAATATGGCGCGCTGTCCGCCGACCATCTCGAATGGCTCGCGCCCGAGGACGCTGCCATCCTGGCGGAAAAAGGCGTGGTCGCGGTCCTGCTGCCGGGGGCATTCTATGCCCTGCGCGAAACGCGCCTTCCGCCGCTGGACGCGCTGCGCGAGAACGGCGTGGCAATGGCGCTCGCCACGGATTGCAATCCGGGCAGCTCGCCCATGTCCTCGCTGCGCCTCGCCATGAACATGGGGTGTACCCTCTTTCGCATGACCCCCGAAGAAGCGCTTGCCGGGGCGACCCGCCACGCCGCGAAGGCGCTGGCGCTGGCGGAGGACCACGGCACGATCGAGGTGGGCAAGCGCGCCGATCTGGCAGTGTGGGACGTCTCTCACCCCGATTATCTCAGCTACTGGATCGGCGGGCACTTGCTGCGCGGCCGGATCACTGCAGGATCATATCGCCATGCTTGAATTGTCGCCCGGTTCGCTGGGGTTGGCGCAGATCGAGGAACTGTACCGTTCGCCCGGCCCCTTCCGGATCGACCAGCCGGCGATGGATGCCGTGGCCCGATCGGCCGACCGCCTCGGCGCGGCGCTCGGCTCGGGCGAGGCGATCTACGGCGTCAACACCGGCTTCGGCAAGCTCGCCAGCGTGCGCATCGGCGAAACCGATCTCGGCACGCTCCAGCGCAATCTGGTGCTTTCGCACAGCGCGGGCTTCGGACCGCCGCTCGATCCGCAGATCGTGCGCTTCATCATTGCGCTCAAATGCCTTTCGCTGGGGCGCGGGGCATCCGGGGTCCGGCCCGTGGTCGTCGAACGGTTGCAGCAGCTGGTCGAGGCCGGCGTGACCCCCGTGGTCCCGGAAAAGGGATCGGTCGGCGCATCGGGCGATCTTGCCCCGCTGGCACATGTCGCCGCCGCGCTGATCGGGGAAGGCGACGCCTTCTACAGGGGCGAACGCATGGCGGCGGGCGCGGCGCTGCAGCGCGCAGGTCTCGAACCGGTCGAGCTCGAGGCCAAGGAAGGGCTCGCGCTGCTTAACGGCACGCAGGTGTCCACCGCTCTGGCCTTTGCCGCGCTGTTCGACAGCTGGCGGCTGGCGATCAATTCGCTTGTCACCACGGCGCTGTCGCTCGATGCGGCGATGGGTTCGACCGCGCCGTTTCATGACGAGATCCACCGCCTGCGCGGCCATCGCGGCCAGATCGTGGCGGCGCAGATCATTCGCGACCTGCTGGACGGATCGCAGATCCGCGAAAGCCACCGCGAAGACGATCTGCGTGTGCAGGACCCCTACTGCCTGCGCTGCGCACCGCAGGTGATCGGCGCCTGTCTCGACCAGTTGGCGCATGCCGGCGAAGTCCTGCGGATCGAGGCCAATGCCGCGACCGACAACCCGCTGGTGCTGAGCGACGGCTCCATCGTGTCGGGCGGCAATTTCCACGCGGAACCGGTCGGCATGGCGGCCGACGGTATCGCCATTGCCGTTTCGGAAATCGGCGCCATCGCCCAGCGGCGCATCGCCCTGCTGGTCGATCCGGCCTTGAGCTTCGGGCTGCCCGCCTTCCTTGCGCCGTCGCCGGGCCTGCAATCGGGGCTGATGATCGCCGAGGTCACCAGCGCCGCGCTGATGAGCGAGAACAAGGCGCTGGCCAATCCGCGCGTGGTCGATTCCACCCCCACGTCCGCCAATCAGGAAGACCATGTGTCCATGGCCTGTCACGGCGCGCGCCGCCTGATCGAAATGAACGGCAATCTGGCCGCAATCGTCGGGATCGAAGCGATGACGGCAGCACAGGGCGTCGAGTTTCGCGCGCCTCTCGCCACCAGCGACACGCTTGGCGCGGTCATCGCGCGTATCCGCGACGCTTCGCCCACGCTTACCGAAGACCGGCTGATGGAACCCGATATCGCGGCCATGGCGCAATTGCTGGGCTCCAAGCTCCTGAGCGAAGGCGTTGCCTGTTCCTCGATCGCGGATTTTGGCGGATGAACCCGGTCACGGTCATCGCGGGCGATGGCCCGATCGTGCTGGCCCAGCCGCATTCGGGCACGTTCGTGCCGCAGGACATCGCGGCGAACCTTACCGCGCGGGGCCGCAAGCTCGCCGATACGGACTGGCATATTCCGCAGCTCTACGACGATCTGGTACCCGATGCCACGATCGTGCGGGCCGAATTCAACCGTTATGTGATCGATGCCAACCGTCCGCCCGATGGCGCGACGCTGTATCCCGGGCAGAACACCACCGGGCTGGTCCCGATGGTCGATTTCGAAAACCACCCCCTGTGGCTCGAAGAACCGGGCGACGCCGAAATCGCGCGCCGTCGCGAGGCGTTTCACCGCCCCTATCACACGGCCTTGCAGGCCGAACTGGAGCGGGTGCGCGGCGTCCACGGTTTCGCCGTTCTGTACGATTGCCATTCGATCCAGTCGTGCCTGCCATTCCTGTTCGAAGGCCGGCTGCCTGATCTCAATATCGGCACCGACAATGGCGCGACCTGCCATCCCGCGATCGAGGCGGCGGTCGCGAACGCCTGTGCCGCCGGGCCCTATAGCCATGTCGTCAACGGGCGGTTCCGCGGCGGCTGGACCACGCGGCATTACGGCCGGCCCGACCGCAAGGTTCACGCGATCCAGATGGAAATCGCGCAATCGACCTATCTCGAAGCGGAGGAACCGCCCTTCGCCTATTCCCCCGACAAGGCCGCCAGCCTGCGCGATACGCTCGCCGCGGTGTTCGGCGGCATCCAGAGCACATTCGGAGACATTGCATGAGTATCGACCGCCGCAACGCCCGCGACATCAAGGCGCCGACGGGCCCGGAACTCACCTGCGGCAGCTGGCAGACCGAGGCGCCGTTCCGCATGATCCAGAACAATCTCGATCGCGAGGTGGCGGAAAACCCTGACGAGCTGGTGATCTATGGCGGCATCGGCCGCGCGGCGCGCAGCTGGAGCGATTTCGAAGCGATCCTTTCGAGCCTCAAGACCCTGGCGGACGATGAGACGCTGCTGGTGCAGTCGGGCAAGCCCGTCGGCGTGTTCCGCACGCACGCCGATGCCCCGCGCGTGCTGATCGCCAATTCGAACATCGTGCCGCACTGGGCGAACTGGGACCATTTCAGCGAGCTCGATAGGAAGGGCCTGATGATGTACGGCCAGATGACGGCCGGTTCGTGGATCTACATCGGCACGCAGGGCATCGTTCAGGGCACCTACGAAACCTTCGTCGAGGCGGGCCGCCAGCATTATGGCGGCGATCTAAACGGCAAATGGATCCTGACCGGCGGGCTTGGCGGCATGGGCGGGGCGCAGCCGCTCGCCGCGGCGATGGCCGGGGCCTGCTGCCTGGCGGTCGAATGCAATCCCGAGAGCATCGATTTCCGCCTGCGCACGCGCTATCTCGACGAGAAGGCCGAAAGCCTGGACGAAGCGCTTGCCCTGATCGAGCGCTGGACCGCCGCAGGCGAGGCGAAGTCGGTCGGCCTGCTGGGCAACGCCGCCGAAATCTTCCCCGAACTGGTGAAGCGCGGGGTGCGGCCCGACATCGTCACCGACCAGACCAGCGCGCATGATCCGGTCAACGGCTACCTGCCCGAAGGCTGGACCATGGGCGAATGGCGCGCCAAACGCGAAAGCGATCCCAAGGCGGTGGAGAAGGCCGCGCGCGCATCCATGCGCAGGCAGGTCGAAGCCATGATCGCCTTCTGGGAGGCGGGCGTGCCGACCCTCGATTATGGCAACAACATCCGTCAGGTCGCGCTGGAGGAAGGGCTGGAAAATGCCTTTGCCTTCCCCGGTTTCGTACCTGCCTATATCCGCCCGCTGTTCTGCCGCGGGATCGGCCCGTTCCGCTGGGCCGCGCTGTCGGGCGATCCGGAAGACATCTACAAGACCGACGCCAAGGTGAAGGAACTGCTGCCCGACAACCATGCCTTGCACAACTGGCTCGACATGGCGCGCGAACGGATCGCCTTCCAGGGCCTGCCGGCACGGATCTGCTGGGTCGGGCTGGGCGACCGCCACCGCCTGGGCATGGCGTTCAACGAGATGGTCGCCAGCGGCGAGCTGAAAGCACCGGTGGTGATCGGTCGCGACCATCTCGACAGCGGATCCGTCGCCAGCCCCAACCGCGAAACCGAAGCGATGAAGGACGGCTCGGATGCGGTCAGCGACTGGCCGCTGCTCAACGCGCTGCTCAACACGGCAAGCGGGGCGACCTGGGTCAGCCTGCATCACGGGGGCGGGGTCGGCATGGGCTTTTCGCAGCATTCGGGCATGGTCATCGTGGCCGACGGGACCGAAGACGCCGCGCGCCGGCTCGAACGCGTGCTGTGGAACGACCCGGCCAGCGGCGTGATGCGACACGCCGATGCGGGCTACGAGGATGCGCTCGATTGCGCGCGGGAAAAGGGCCTGCAGCTTCCCGGCATTCTGGGCGCATAGGTCCACGTATTTCGCGGACCCTTGCCGACCGTTGGTCGAGAGGGCTTTGCTACCGGAGCGAGTGCAGCTAGCCTCCCGGCGCATATCTGGGGAGCTACATCAATGAGCCGTAATTTCAGCCGCCTCGCATCGGCGATCGCCATCGCTTGCGCCACCGTGTCCGTGCCTGCCTTCGCACAGGATCATTCGGGGCACCATGCCGGCATGTCTGCCAGCGAACACGATGCTGCCAAACTGTATGCACTTTTCGAGCGCAGCGAAGCCGAAGCGCTCGATCGCAATCCCATTACCGCCTTCTTTCGCGGGGACTTTTCCGATGCGGACAAGCTGGGAGATTTCTCTCCCGCCAGCTACGCCGAAGAGCGCGCCGCTGCGGAGGCGAATCTGGCCGAACTGGCGACCGTGGACCGCGATGCACTGAGCGAAACCGATCGCATCGCCTATGATGTCTTCGAATACACCCAACAGCGGACGCTGGCGATGACCTCGCCCGAGATACTGCCCACCGTGCTTGCGCTGCCGATCGATCATTTCCGCGGGATGCATGTGTTCTACCCGCGTTTTTCCGCGCCCGGCGCGCTGATGCCGTACGACACGGTCGAGGACTACGAAAACAATTTCAGCCGTCACCGTGAAATGGCGAAGATCGTCGATCAGGCGATCGCGCGCTTCAAGACTGGCGCAGCATCGGGCATCACTTTGCCGCGCATGTCGGTAGAATTGATGATCGAACAACTCGATCTTCAGCTCGATGCGCCGATCGAAGAAAGCCCCTACTGGTCTCCGGTTGCAAGTTTCCCCGACAGCATTTCGCAGGCCGAACAGGAACGGCTGACGAAGCAGCATCGCGAGGTACTTACCGGCACGTTGATGCCTGCGTTCAAGAAGCTGCGGGATTATCTGGCCAACGAATATCTGCCGCAAGCGCGCACTAGCATTGCTGCAACCGACAACCCCGGCGGCGAAGCTTACTATGCCTATCGCATCGAGGATAACACGACCCTCCCGCTGACCGCGCAGCAGGTCCACGACACCGGTCTCGCCGAAGTCGCGCGCATCAACGCTGCGATCGAGGAAGCGAAAGCGGAGGCCGCAGGGCGTACGGGTGAAACCTATACCAGCAAGGCGGACTTGCAGGCCGCGTGGTATGACGTCGCCGAACGGGTCGATCCGTTGATGGATCAATTGTTCCTCCGCATTCCAAAGACCGAACTGCGTATCGAACCTTACGAACCCTACCGTGAAAAGTTCAACCTTGCCGCCAGCTATATGGCTGGCAAAGCCGACGGATCGCGGCCAGGCACCTTCTATTTCAGCGGCTACAATGTTGCAGAGCGCAAGCTGGGCACGTCGATCGCGCTGTACATGCACGAGGGCAATCCCGGCCATCACTTCCAGTCTATGTTCGCTATCGAGAATGAGGATTTGCCCGAATTCATGCGCTACGGCGGGTTCACCGCTTTCAGCGAAGGCTGGGGCCTGTATGCCGAAAGCCTGGGTTACGAACTTGGCCTGTATGACGATCCGGTCGATCGTCTTGCAGCCCTTCAGGGCGGTGAATTGCTGCGCGCCGTGCGGCTGGTTGTCGATACCGGTATGCACGCCCTCGGCTGGAGCCGCGATCAGGCGATCGAATATATGGTTGCCAACGGGCAACCCCGCGATTTCGCCGAGAGCGAAACGGCGCGCTACATCGTGATGCCCGCGCAAGCACTCGCCTACAAAACGGGTGAACTGAAGATCAAGGAACTGCGCGCCAAGGCGCAGGCCGCATTGGGCGAAAATTTCGACGTGCGCAGGTTCCATGAGCAGGTGCTCAATACAGGCGACATGCCGCTGCCGGTGCTGGAATCCAAAATAGACGCGTGGATTGCCGGGGGTGGTCAGTGAGCGCAGCGAAAAGGACCCGAACGGCCATGAACCGCATCGCTCTAAGAGCCGCTTCCGCGTTTGCCATCGCTGTTACTGCGGTGGCGGCTCCGGCTGCGCTTGCCCAGCCTGGCACGGCTCCAACCGCTCAGCACAGCGAAGGACAGAAGCTGCGCGATCTTCTCGCCCGAAGCGAAGCTGCTGCACTCGACCGATCGCCCATATCCGCATTTTACAGGGGCGATTTTTCGGATGCGGACAAGCTCGGCGATTTTTCGCCGGCAAGCTTTGCGGCTGACCGCGTAGCAACCGAAACAGAGTTGGCCGAACTGGCAACGATCGATCGATCCACGCTGGGCGCACAGGACCAGATCGCCTACGATACGTTCCGTTATGCCGGTGAGCGTACGCTCGCCGGGTTGCAACCGGAAATCCTGAAAATCCGCTTGGCGCTGCCGCTGGATCACTTCACCGGCATTCAGGGCGATTATCCGGGATTTTCCGCCCCCGATGGTGTGATGCCGTTCAAGACGCCGGGCGATTACGCCGCCAATATCGCTCGCCACGAGGCTTACGGGCAAATGGTGGAAGACGTCATCGCGCGGTTCGATAACGGGCTGGAACAGGGCATCACCCTGCCGCGACTGACGGTCGAGATGATGATCGAACAGCTCGACACACAGCTTTCGACGCCCGCCGAAGAGAATGCCTATTATGCGCCGCTGCGGGCACTGCCTGACAGTTTCACCGATGGTCAGAAACAGCAGGCTCGTGCAGATTTGACAGCGTCGATCGATCAAACGCTCTATCCGGCAATCCGTCGGCTGCGGGCTTATCTGGCAGATACCTATCTTCCCAAGGCACGCGATACGGTTGGTCTTTCTGCCATGCCGGGCGGCGACGCCTTTTACGATTATCGCATCGCCGAAATGACTACTCTGCCGCTCACCGCGCAAGAGGTTCACGATCTCGGTCTGTCTGAAGTCGCGCGGATCAGCAAGGCGCGCGAGCAGACGATTGCGGAGCGGGGTGAACGTCGCCCGCAAATCTACAAAACGAAGGACACCTTGCAGGCAGCCTGGTACGAAACCGCCAAGGAAGTCGACAGCAAGATCGGCCCGATGTTCCTCAGCGGACCCGAAACACCGCTGCGGATCGAACCTTACGAACCCTATCGCGAACAGTTCTTCCTCGCGGCGTCCTATCAGGCGGGCGACCCCGAGCGTAATCGGCCGGGCACCTTCTACTTCAGCGGCTGGAACGCTGCCGAACGCGAACTGAGCCCCTCGGTCCGGCTGTACATGCACGAAGGCAACCCCGGCCATCACTACCAGATCATGTTCGCCATCGAAGACGAGAACCTACCCGATACGCTAAAGCACGGCTGGTACACCGCGTTCGGCGAAGGATGGGCACTTTACGCCGAAAGCCTCGGGTATGAATTGGGTCTCTACGATGATCCGGTGGAGCGGCTGCAGGCCCTGGAGGATGGCGAGTTGAAACGCGCTGTCCGGCTGGTTGTCGATACCGGGATCCATGCCCTCGGCTGGACCCGCCAGCAGGCGG
>CESL01024021.1_pt1 | contig 10126 bp, 3 predicted proteins | sample 531221 | NCBI WGS metagenome assembly CESL01 (sample SAMEA2622197, study PRJEB7988) | marine metagenome | biome: marine biome (ENVO:00000447); feature: mesopelagic zone (ENVO:00000213) & marine oxygen minimum zone (ENVO:01000065); material: "saline water (ENVO:00002010), including plankton...
GGAACTTCCACAAATATTCTGGTGAGCAGTATCTCTGAAGCTGAATCTGGCATTCCAATTTCAATGTTCGATATGACCCCCCTGGGTTTAATTTTTATGATTGTGGGGATATTGTACATGATACTTATTGGAGTTAAACTTTTACCGGATAGGAAAACAAATAGGGATTTAAAAGCAAAATTTCAAATGAGCGGTTATTTGACCGAAATTGAACTTTTAGAAGATTCGGGCTCCATTGGCAAAAAGATTATGGACTCTGGTTTGGTAAAGGAATTGGAAATGGATATTATCGAGATTCGTAGAAATGGACAAAAATTTACCTTACCGGCCGGAGATTTTATTTTGCAAAGTGGGGATGTTCTAAAAGTAAGATGCGATGTTGGAAAGATAAAATCTTTAAAGGACAGGGCGAAAATTGTTGTTGGTACGTCCATAAAGATTGGGGACGATGATCTAAAAGGAACTAATTCTACTATAGTAGAATTGGTTTTAACCGCAAATTCTGAAATTGATGGGAAAACCCTTAAATCTATGGATTTTAGGAGAAGGTATAGGGCTATTCCTTTGGCGATCAGGCATCGGGAAGAAGTAAGACACGATCAGCTTTATGATGTAAAACTAAAGGCCGGGGATGTGGTTTTGGCAGAGGTTAAAACGCATTATGTAAAAGAGTTAAGGAAAAAGGGGAGTGCGCAAAACGCTCCTTTTATAGTGCTTTCTGAAGATGTGATTACGGATTTTGATAAAAAGAAATTCTATACCGTGATTAGTGTTATATTGGGAGTGGTATTATTGGCAACCTTTAATATTTTAGATATTATGGTAGGAGCTATAACGGGTGTTACGCTTTTAGTACTACTGAAAACAATATCCATGAAAGAAATGTACCAAGCGATTAACTGGAAAATCATTTTTCTTTTAGCCGGAGCATTAAGTATGGGTACAGCGATGAGCAATACCGGTTTAGATCTAAGTATTGCGAATACACTCATAAACACTTTAGGGGGCTGGGGGCCGGTAGCTATTGTATCGGGACTTTATTTGCTAACATCAATGCTCACAGAAATTATGTCGAATAATGCAGCTGCAGCTTTGCTGACTCCTATAGCAATTGCAACTGCCGTTAATTTAGAGCTTAGTCCTATGCCGTTTTTAATGGCAATCATGTTTGCAGCATCCGCAAGTTTTATGACCCCGGTAGGCTATCAGACCAATACCATGGTGTATAGTGCGGGGCAGTATAAGTTCTTTGATTTTGTAAAAGTGGGGACGCTGTTGAATATCTTATTTTGGATCATCGCCACACTTTTGATTCCCTTGCTTTATAAGTTTTAGAGGGATCTATATGTAAAAAATTTAAATTTATTGTGTTTTTAAGTTTTTTGAACTTTTGGATCAGAGTTCTGTAAAAATGAAAAATTTTAAAGTAAAGATTTATTGCTTTATTGAAGAAATTGTTTAGTCCAATTCAATATTCCTCATTTTAAAAGAATGGGATTATCTTTATTTTTTTAAATTTTATTTGTTTCTTTATCTAGGATTGAGCTTCCTTTTAGATACCAAATATACTGAGTACACTTTTGCATTCAGAGCACTCCATTGAAAAACTATGATTGAAACGTTTTATAAAATGAGGCTGTCCTGAAGCGTGACCAGCTTCCAGAGTATTCCATTAAAGAGCTAGCTAGCATTGAAACGAAAAATCTCTCTCATTTTTGAACAGGATCTACAAACACTAGAGCAGTCTATTGAAGAATTAGAGTTGAAATTGATCTGAGAACTAATGATTCTATTATTTTATTGTATTTAGAACCACAGACAATTAAATATTTCCAGAAAGATATATGCTGTTTATGCATTAGAATCGTTTTCGACCAAAGATCGGAACAACTAAAATGTTATATAATTATGGTTCCGAGGTTGTTATAAACAGAGAGAAAATGAACAAGAATCACAGAATATATCAACTAATCGGTAGTTTCTCCGTCGGTGGGCAAAAGTTTAGAAATGTCTCTTTTGGTATGATTGCGCAGTGCTTCACGTATAGCAACATTCAGTACGATCTCATAATCAGTACTTGTAATGTCTGCAGTATTCAGAATATCTTCTAATGTTAACTTTCTAGGATCATGATAACGATTGATTAGGGTGTTATAGCCTAAACCAAGCGCACTCCGAATTCCTGTAATATATTCTCCGGGAACTTCTTTCATACTTTTTATGTCACTGGTTGCAAATCTAGATTTTAAAGTTCTTAATGCTTTACTTAAAGTCTTTGAATTGACATTTGAATCTTTTTCTGCCATGTTGGCGTCTATTTTTATGATTTTTGATTTCATTACAGGACTTTTGATATCAAATATGGTCTTGTATTCCTGAAAATCAATAATAAAATATTTAAATGGTTATAAATATTATCAAAATGATTATAAATAATTATGTTTTGTTATTAAAAATATTTAATATTGTATTATTAAATATGTTTTTAGTGTGCTAAATAATTTTTGCAAATAATAATGTAACATTAACAAAGAGTCTCGACTGCGAATTCCGACAATTTGCTTAACGGACGAGACGGTAGGTTAATGCCCTAGGTGATATTTTATGTACTTTCGTACCACTATAGCACCAAGGGCTCTATCGTAATTCCGTTTCTGATAGGCGTCGGAACCTCGCGGTACGGTTGATAGAGCCTCCCTGCTATTTTTTTGTAATGGCTCTATACATCCAAAGAGACTCGTTTTCAACTTAATGATATGAAAACGAGTTTTTTATTTTACACAAATCATGCGACCAGTAAGCCATCTTTTTACGGACTGTCTGTTGCTGAGCGACTATTTCCGATTAAACCCAAGAATCCGATATAGTTATTGGAACCTGTTGTAATTTTTATTAAAGAGCACATGGAAACCCTGCTCTTCATCTGCTCATATTTGTCAATTTAATATTATAGGTGTAGTTCTTTTTTAGGCGAGTAAAACCTATAATTTAATATGATAATACTGGCTTGTTAATAGGGATTTATCTTTTAATAAACAAGTAAAGTTGTAATATGTCCCCGTTGTTCGGTATTGATATTTAATATTAACCTAAACTAGAAATTATAAGAAGAAACGAAACCAGATTGAATTGGCTTAAACTAGACCTTCCCCAGGAGATTGGAGTCGATTGGGGAAGGCTAAGGTTTGATTAACTAATAAAGTAACACAAAACCACAGCGAAATTATGAAAAATTTTTACAAGTACTGCAAATTTGGAGTGCTTATACCCCTATTATATATATATCTTCAGCTAGAGATCGGTAAAGTCTATAGTCAAAAAATTCAAAATCAGCAGACTGTTTCCGGTATCATTAGTAATCAAAATGAACTTCCTGTTCCGGGAGTAAATGTTCTTATTAAAGGTACCGCTACCGGAACCATAACCAATTTAGATGGCTATTACAGTATTCGTGCATCTGTTGGTGATACCCTAGTGTACTCTTATGTAGGCTATCAAACCATAGAAAAAGAGTTCACGCGCGGGTATATGGGGGATATAATAATGCAACCGGCAGCCGATGCATTATCCGAGGTCATTGTTAACGCCGGGTACTATAATACTACTGGGCGAGAGCGAACGGGGAATATTTCCAGAGTTACTGCGGCCGAAATAGAAAATCAGCCATTGGTAAATCCCTTGCAAGCCCTTCAGGGTAGAATGGCAGGGGTGGAGATTTCACCAGCTAGTAGCCATCCAGGAGGAGCAGTTCGAATACGGATAAGGGGAATTAATAGCTTGCGCGAAGAAGGAAATCTTCCTTTGTATATTATAGATGGGATGCCGGTGAATTCTACCCCAATCGAAAGTAATTCACTTATAGGCAATCGAGGTATTGATCCACTTAATAATTTAAATATTTCAAATATTGAGAGTATTGAAATCCTTAAAGATGCTGACGCTACTGCAATCTATGGCTCTAGAGGAGCAAACGGGGTTGTTTTGATTACCACAAAATCGGCTAAAAGAAGCAATGGAACCGGATTGGAAATAAATATGTATGCAGGAGTAGCTACTATGCCTAATCGTTTAGACCTACTGAATACGCAAGAATACTTACAAGTTAGAAATGCAGCTCTTGAAAATGATGGTCAGGGAATAACCGAAAGGAATGCTTATGATTTGTTGGTTTGGGATCAGGATCGATACACCGACTGGCAAGATTTTCTTTTCGGTGGATCTTCAGAAACATTGAATACCAATTTGAACTTCTCAGGAGGTGATGATCTCACGTCCTACCGAATTGGAGGATCTTTTTTTGAGCAGGGTACAATTTACCCTACTGACTACCAATACCAAAAAATAACTGGAAATGTAAACCTGAACCATCATTCTAAAGATAATAGGTTCTCTATAGCTGCGGCGCTTAACTATGGTGTGGATGATAATACCTTGGCCGGTAATATAGACCTAAATGCTTCAATTTTCGCATTACCACCTAATGCCCCGGAGGCTTTTAACTCAGATGGGAGCTTAAATTGGGAGGATTGGAATTTAGCTGGATTAGATAATCCATTGGAGGGATATTACAATTCCAATGTGACCACTTCTAATAATTTGATTTCTAATATAAATTTTACATACGAACTTTTTAAGGGGTTACAATTAAAAGCAAATTTAGGATATACTCACTATAGCAGTGAAGAACTGTGGAAATTACCCGCACGATCTAATAATCCGCAGGATTCCTATATAAGTTCATCCTATCATTTAAGTAATGGAAGGGAGTCATGGATAGCGGAACCACAACTTATTTATGACAATAAATTTAGCAAACTAAATCTTCAGTTTATACTTGGTTCCACCTTTCAAGAAAATACATCAGATCAAACATCCTTTCAGGGCTATGGATATGCATCTGATAATTTGATTGGTAATATTGCTGCCGCTGAAACTATTCTCAACGCCAGAAATGTAAATTCTATGTACCGCTATAGTGCTGTATTTTCTAGAATAGGGATTAATTGGAATAGAAAATATTATCTGAATCTTACAGGTAGAAGAGATGGGTCTTCCAGATTTGGTTCCAATAATAAATTTGCCAATTTCGGGGCGATTGGTGTAGCCTGGATTTTTAGCGAAGAGGAGTTTTTGAAAAAACTCAATTTTCTGAGTTTTGGGAAGTTGAGGAGTAGTTATGGAAGTACAGGAAATGATCAGATAGGGGATTATGGATATTTAGATGCTTATGAACCTACGGTTGGACCGGGAGGACTTATTCCTGTAGGCCTGGCCAATCCAGATTATTCCTGGGAGGTAAATAAAAAGTTTGAAGCAGGATTAGAACTCGGTTTTTTCCAAAATTGTTTAGAAACCGAAATAAGCTTTTATCAAAATCGGTCTTCAAATCAGCTTGTAGGTTATCCACTTCCATATATTACTGGATTTAATTCAGTTCAGGCGAATTTACCAGCAACGGTAGAAAATAAAGGTTGGGAGTTTGTGCTGCATACCAGAAACATCGAAAATTCAAATTTAGCCTGGAATACTTCTCTAAATTTCACTATTCCAAAAAATAAGCTTGTTGCTTATCCTGATATTGAGGAATCTTCCTATGCTAATACATATAGAATTGGAGAACCGCTTAATATTTCTCTGTTATATGAATATACCGGAGTAGACGCCGAAACAGGGCGCTATAGTATTAGAGATGTAAATGAAGATGGAAGATATGATTATCAGGATCAAATCATTGTTTTTAATGCAAATAGGGAGTTTTATGGAGGTATTAATAATTCTATTGAATACAAAAACTTTTCACTGCAGTTTCTATTTGAGTTTGTAAAGCAAAAGGGAACACTTAATTTGTTTAATGCAGGACCTATAACAAATGTACTGGACGATGTCCTAGTAAATAACAGATATCAACAATTTTCACAAAGTGTTGCATCACAAACAGCCTATAGGAATATGTCAGAGAGCAATTTCACAATTACAGATGCTTCTTTTGTGCGTCTAAAAACGCTATCGCTTAATTACTCGTTTCCAGAAGAAATAACGAAATCCCTAAGGTTTAAAGAGCTTCAATTATATATACATGCACAGAATCTTTTCACCTTAACACCGTACGAGGGGTTGGATCCTGATCGTCCAAATACGGGTACATCATTTACTAATTTAAGAAGTATTACCGGTGGTTTACGTATTAATATCTAAAAATCATAAAATGAAAAAATATACACATAAAGGCTTCATTTTTATAGTAATGTTGGCATTTCTAATACTTTCCTGCGAAGATTTCCTAGAAATAGAAACTCCGAGAAACAGAATGGTAAGTGAAGAAGTATTTTCTTCAGAAGAAACGGCTCTTAGTGCTATCCAAGGCATTTATAATGAACTATTTGTTTCTGCATTTAGTAGTGGAGGAAGGAATAGTGTCACTTTTCTAACTGGCCTGTCCAGTGATAATTTAGAGGGGCTATCATCTTCCAATATTCCCAGAGTTCAATTAGATGAACATGAAATAACCGCCGATAATGAACTGATTTTATACCTGTGGACGAGTGCTTATAACACGATCTATATGTGCAATGCTTTTCTTGATGGGATTGCTAATTCTGATGAGCTCAATATGGAACTTCGAGGTCAATTGCAGGGAGAGGCTTTGTTTATCAGAGGATTTACTTATTTCTATCTAGTAAATTTATACGGAGATGTCCCTTTGATTACCTCTCCAAACTATAGCGAGAATGCCGTATCAGATAGAACTAATTCAGAAGAAGTGTGGAAACTTATATTCGAAGATTTAGAGACTTCTTTGAATCTGCTTCCGGAATCATATAGAAATAATGAGCGTACAAATCTAACGAAGTATGCCGCACTTACTATGTTAGCCAGAGCTTCATTGTATAGGGAAGATTGGAAAGGAGTGGAGAATTATAGTACTCAGGTGATAGAAAGTAATCGTTATGACCTATTAGAGGATCACAATGATGTTTTTCTTGCCAATAGCAATGAGGCAATATGGCAGATTAGTCCGTTAGGAAATGGTCAACAAAGCTCACAGACTAACGAAGGTGGTCTTCTGATCATCGATCCTGTCCTTTATTTTGTAGCAGTAGCGCGTTTAAATGAAGACTTTTATGAAACATTTGAAGAAAATGATTTGCGTCGTCAAAAGTGGATAGGCTATAATGAGGCTATAAATGTATATTTTCCTTATAAGTATAAAGTGTGGACAAGTAATGATTTACCTCCGCTTGAATATTCCATGGTATTACGCTATGCGGAACTGTATTTAATGCGAGCAGAAGCTCAAACACATTTAGGAAATTATACCGAAGCCCTTCAGGATTTAAATGTTATTCGGGAACGATCAGAATTGCCCTCTATTTCAACAGAAGATGTAGTAAATCAAACCGAGATATTAAATTTTATTATGGAAGAACGCCGAAATGAATTTTTCGCAGAATGGGGCCATCGATGGTTTGATATGAGGCGAACGAATCGTCTTGAAGAAGTGTTCGGAGAAAGACAAACCTGGCAAGCTACAGATGCATTGTATCCAATACCCAACGAGGAACGCAGGAAAAATTTAAACCTAACTCAAAATCCTGGTTATTGATGAGTAAAGAAAATAGAATATACATAACGTTGTTATGTCTTATAGTAGCATTTGAAAGTTTAATTGCACAGAGCAATGTTGGTAATAGGCCTTTAACACTAGATAGTAGTGTAGTGCATGGGGAATTGGAGAGTGGAATGCAGTATTTTATAAAACCACTTAAAGATCAGAAGAAATTGCAGTTACACTTAATAGTAAAAACCGGTTCCTATTTTGAACATGAAGATGAACATCAATTTGCTCATCTTATAGAACATTTAGCCTTTAAAAAAAGTATCAACTTACCTGAAGGACTTAAAGAAAATAAGGTATATCTGGATAAACTAAATATGGATTCTTATGATCTGATTGGTAATACCGGAACTAAAACAACCAACTATTACTTTAATGCACCAGCTGGGAATATGGAAGCCATAAAAGCTGGTTTACTTTGGTTTCATGAAATAGCGAAGAACGTAGGTCTATCAACAAATAGTATTGATCAAGAGCGGGGAGTACTACTTCAGGAATTTTCAAGAAGTGAACATGTATTAAAATATAACTTTTTATCGAGCAAGTTAGATACAACTTTGTTTCCCTGTTCAAAATTAACTACTGATGCTGTAAATCATATGCAAAACTTTCCAACTGAAAAAGTAAAAGAGTTTTATAAGAAATGGTATAGACCTAACCGAATGGCAATCCTTATAATAGGAAGTGTAGAAGATACTCAACAATTAAAAAAAATGATTAGCGAACAAATGAGTGACCTTCCTATATCAAGCTCATTACATTTCGACAGGTATTGTGATTCCTTATATTTTTTTAAGAAAAATCAGACTGAAATATTGAGATATCAACCTAATAGTGAGGAAGTAGTTCAAACATCTCCTTTGCAACTTAATCTCTATTTTAAAGATCCAAAAACATGGCATTCTATAGGGAGTATGAGAGGATCATTTAGGGAGATAAAGATGAATCTTCTCTTATCCATATTAAATAAACGTTTAGAGCAGATAGGAGCAGAGTATAATTTGAATGTTTCAAGTCAAGTGTACCATACAGCCTTGGCAAATAATAAACAAAAAGGAAAACCAGTAAGCGCTTTAAAAATTATATTTTATTCAGACCCTGGAAATGAAGAAAGAGGTATTAGGAATATGTTTACAATCCTTAATCAAATAAGGACTTACGGCGTTTTTTCTGAAGAACTAAGAGTTGAAAAGGAAAATTTACTGAAAAGCTTTTCTGAAGAAAAGAATCATTCCATCGAATACTGGGATGAAGAAATGGGAGCGTATTATATGGGATTTGGTGCATTGCCTGAAAATAAATTGGAATTACTTAGAGCATATATTCATTCGGTTACAAATAAGAATATACTTGAACTAGCTAAAGAAGTGTTCAATCAATTCCCGGAAGATATCGGTATTATTGTTCCGGAATCTTATAAAGGAGTTTTAGATTCCAAAAATGTAGCCGCAGAATTTATCGATAGGCAATTCAAAAAGAAAGTAATGCCATATGCACTAGAAAATAAAGATTATAAAGTTTTAATCGCGAATAAGTTTGATTCATTAGCAACCTTAAGCATTCCGACTCGACAACCTGGTCTTTTGCAAAGTTCAGAATTACATCTTAGAAATGGTCTGCGTTTGATTTTAAAACCTCAGTCAGGTGATCAATCAAATAAGGTTAAGATTCATGGATTTAGAAAATTTGGAGCAGCCTACTTAGAAAATGAAGATTATTATTCAGCACTTTATATGCCAAAGGTAATTACCCATATGGGGTTTGGGGATTTAGATAAATTTGATTTAAATGAATTATATAACCAAACAAATACGCTGAAGTTAGGTGTTAATCCGTATATTAATGCGTTAGAATCTGGTTTCAAATTTTCGGTATCACCGGAAGAAACCGAACTTGGATTTCAGTTAATTAATCTGTTCATTAATCAACCTAGAATAGACCAATCTGCATTTATTGATTGGAAAGATTCCAGTATGAAATTCATAGAAATAGGGAGTGATGCTTGGAATCATTTTCTTGATAGTATGGATGAGTTCTCAGGAGATACACTTAACATACCATATTCTGTAAAAGCTTTGAATATGATCCCTAAGGTTAACTATTCTAAAATTAAATTAATTCATGAACAGGTATTTGCACATGCGAATGAATTTACCTTTGTTATTACCGGTGATTTTCAAGAAGAAAAAATTATTAAACTAGCAAATAAATATTTAGGAAAACTTAAAAATGCTTCTCATCAAACGAATTTAAATTGTGAAAAGAGGTTTTCTAATTGCAGTGGTCTTAATGTAGTCGAGATTCCAGAATTTTTTGATACTAAAAATGCTTTTTATGGAATAGAGTTTCTGAAAGCTAAGGAAGTTTATAGTTGGAAAAAGGAAATGAGAATACAGCTACTTGGTATTTTGGCGAATGAGTTATTAAATCAATTTCGAATGAATGAAGGTTTTTCACTCTATGCTTTTGGAGCTACCGGACAGTATAATGATGAACTTAGTAGATATGAAA
>CESL01158436.1_pt1 | contig 10126 bp, 8 predicted proteins | sample 531221 | NCBI WGS metagenome assembly CESL01 (sample SAMEA2622197, study PRJEB7988) | marine metagenome | biome: marine biome (ENVO:00000447); feature: mesopelagic zone (ENVO:00000213) & marine oxygen minimum zone (ENVO:01000065); material: "saline water (ENVO:00002010), including plankton...
TTTATTTTCCTCATTTTTTTATAGAGCTTTATTCATAAGTTATAACTCAAGTTAATTTTAGCATTTTCTTTTGGTGAAATTAGCGTGTTAAGAATCACCACATCAAGATTAATAGAGGTTAGTTTTTTTAAAGTCTTGATTTCTACAACTGTACTTGAATGAGCAGGGATTTCTGTTAAATCGGTTTTATCTTGGAAGGAATATTTTGATTTATTTAAAAGTTTAAAATCAATCCCACATTTATTTTCTATTTTAACTTTAAGAATATTAGAGTTGGGTAAGTACTCTGCTTGTGAGATAAATAAGCTTGCTTCTAGTAAAGGTAACAAGTTCCTTTTTAGACCTATCAATGAATTTTTAAACCATACTATAGTTCTTCCTGATTTAAGGGAGTTTCTAATTGAATTTTTATTTTTATTTTTAGCAAGGATGATGGTTGATGGTCTGTGACCTCCAGAGTTTGGATAATCCCACTCAATTAGGTTATGTACATCTGAGGTTCCAATTAAAGTTAAATCATTATCAATGGCAATTTGAAAAGCTTCTTCCGAGTATGAATTACCATTTACTATTTCAATTCCATGCAAAAGATTCATTTGGATCATTTCTTTATGGAAATCACTAAGACTTGCTATTCCATCATCAGCCTGAATGGTCCACATTGGGTGATTCCAAAACAAGAAAGCCCCCTGTTTGTTAGCTGCTTTTATAGATTTTTTAGAAGGCCACATGCTGGTGAGAGCATATTTATTTAGCACATCTATATCAATCTTCCACGTTCCCTCCTTAAGTATTTCTTTAACTTTTTTTTCTGCTTCTGCTTTTCTACTTTTATCTATTTTGTAGAGCTTATTTACATCTTCAACAAATATTGCATTGATATGCCCAGTGGGCATATCCCTGGTTATTTCTGCTCCATTAATGACTATAAGATCTTTTTCTTTGGCTGCTAATTTTGCCTCTTCGTAAGATCTATTCCTGTCTTCGTGAGGTAAATCCTTTAAGTGTGGTTGAAATTCAATATGTTCAGTTATAGCAAGAACTTGTGTTCCATCATTTAGCGCTTCAGCTACCCTAATATTTGGCCAAACATGCCCATCAGAAAAAACAGAATGTGTGTGAAGATCAGATACTAAAGTAAGGAAATTCTCAGTATTCGGGAAATGTTGTTTTTTTAAAAGAGAAGCATTTTCTGGAGGTAAATTTACTTGTCCATGACTTAGAGCAATAGAGCAAAAGAAGAAAATAAAAATTTTTGAAAGACTTAAATATTTTAGCTTCATACTCATTCCTAAAAAATAGAATTACATTATGACTGATAAATAGCTGAATAAAACATTACAGAGTAAGAATTTTTGACTTTTCATGAAGGTAATTGAAAAACTCATTTAACGACTAGAAATTCTATAGAGTTTCTTTAAGAAAGGTATAATGCTTTTTTGTTCAAGGACCGGTAGTTCAGTTTGGTTAGAACGCTGCCCTGTCACGGCAGAGGTCGCGAGTTCGAGTCTCGTCCGGTCCGCCATCATTATTTGATGTTTTTTGGAGAAAAATTTTGAAAATAGGCTCTTTCTTTCCTAATCAGACCTCCCCGGTCTTTTTTGCTCTATCTGCTGATGATTTAGAGCTTCATTTCTTAAGAGAAGACCTTACTCCAAAACAACTTGCAGACGATGCAGAAAATAAAAATTTAATGTGTACTCTTCAAGTTGCTTCTCTTTACATGGGAAAAGCATCCGACATGACTTCTTTCTATGAAGAATTTAGAAAAGATAATTGGCAGGAAGTTCTTAAAAGATATCACGCTTTTTTTACCAAAATTGGGATAGAGCCGGTTCCTCTAGAAACTGCCAAATATTACCCGATGGATTCTTATTATGACAGAGTAGAAGAGGAAAGAGGGGACATAGAGTTAGTAGCAATACATTTACTTAGCAGGTCAAATCAGATCTTGCACACAGATGCAAATGCATTATCTATGAGTCAAAAAATAAACTCTAAAATGCATTTGGCTCGTAATGCCTCAAAAGTTGGCATACCTGTTCCAGAAACATTGGTTTGCAAGAAAAGTGAATTGGAGAATTTAAATGTTACAGAATTCTTAAATAATTATGGACCTGAAGTTATGCTTAAAGTCATGGGTTTGTCCGGGGCAAGAAATGTCACTTCTGTTGATTCAATCATGTCTGCAAGAGAATACCTTAAAGAGTATTCAGATGACTTAGAGTTGGTTTTACAAAGAAAATTAGACCATTCTAAATGGACTGAGATGACTGTAGATCTTCTAATTTCTGATTCGACAATAAAAATAGCAAACACAAGAAAGATTCTTTTTAGCCAGGGGCTTTGGGTAGGAAATTACCTCAATGCGAATCTTGCTTTAATAGATTCCCAACAAGAGATTTTGATAAAAGTTGGAGAGTATGCAAGAGAGATGGGCTATTCGTGTCCAGAAGGTTTAAATTGTGGAATAGACTTCTTCATAAAAGGGGATGATATTTTAATTACTGAAATTAATGCCAGATATACTGGGGGTTTATTTCCTGCAGAAATGCTTAAACGTATAAGCATGGATAAGAGCACAGATGGTGCAGTTGCTTTCTTTGATATGGTCACTTTAGAAAATTTACATGACTATTTAGATTTTGTAGATCGTCATCTTTTTGGACATTCCAAATACGGATTTTCTATTGCTCCAATGGGATTTAGTCCTTACCCTATTCAGATTGAAGGACAAGATAAAATAAATGTTTGGCAGATAGTCTTAGGTAATTTTGAAGAATTTAAGCAAATTAAGACCAAGGAACTAAAGCCAGATGAAATGCAGGCCAGTAATTTAATTTTCTTAGAATAATTAGCTAATCAATCTATCTTAGGTGCACCTGGTGCATTAAAATAATATCTACCCGAGGTCATTCCGCCATCTACTAATAACTCTGTTCCCATGCAGTAGCTGCTTTCATCAGAAGCTAAGAAGGTTACAGCATTAGCGACTTCTGTTGGGTGACCAATTCTTTGAGCTGGAAACTGCTTAAAGGCTTCGTCGGCTTGCTCTTGTGGTAAATTTCCTGGATTACCCATAACGGTATTCATGCCCGCTGGATAGACAGAATTTACCCTGACTCCTAGGGGACCTAATTCTAAAGCTGCAACTTTACTCATTCCTCTTATAGCAAATTTGGAACCTGTATACGCAAGAAGACCATTAGAACCTTCTATACCAGAAGATGAAGCAATGTTGATAATTGATCCTGACTTTGATTGAACCATTTCATGTCCAATATTTTTCATGCCTAAAAAGACGCCCAATACATTTACTTCATGAACTTCTTTAAATTCTTTTTCAGAGGTCTCCAATAAAGTTTGAAACAAAAGTCTTCCAGCATTATTCACTAAAATATCTATTTTCTTATATTTTTTTATAGTCCTGTTAACAACATTGACCCAGTCTTGATTTTTAGATACATCGTGTTTTAAATATAAGTTATCGCCAGACATAGAGTTACCAGTTTTTTTTAATTCTTCTTCAAGAATGTCTGTCAGCACTACGTTTGCCCCTTCATCTTGGAATTTTTTTGCTATAGCAGCTCCAATTCCCCTTGCAGCACCTGTAACTATTGCCACTTTATTACTAAGTTTTCCCATAATTTGAACCTTTTTTATTCTAATAGCTTTAAAGTATAGAACTTTTTTATTCTTCCTTTACTTATTATTAAATATATTATTTTTATTGAAAGGATGAGATAGTGTGATGTACATTGTTCTTTTAAGAAATCTATTTTAGTTTGAGTTAATGAAGTAATTATTATGCATTGGTATTACACAGAAGGCGAATTAACTGTAAAAATAGAGGGAGAGGAGCATAAATTCTCTTTGGAACAGCTTATCAGAGACAGTTCTGTTTATAAGGTTAGAAGAAAGAAGGTTCAATTATGTTTTATAATCCTTTTATCGGTAGCTATGGGTATGCAGTTGTACGGTGGTGGCATACCTGTAAATCAGGATATATATTTTTATATAGGTTATTTTTTAACCCCAGTCATTATTGCAGGTGTTTTTTCATCTTTAGTCTTTCTTTTTTTAAAATTTAGAAAAAAGGAATTCAGCAAGTTAGATACGATGTTTCAAGAATATCTGCCTTGATGCTTAATAGTATTCTCTTGTAGCTCCCCCATCTACTTGGATAGCTAATCCCGTCATGTAGGAAGATTTTTCTGATGCCAGAAAAGTTATTAAAGCTGCAAGTTCTTCAGGTTCTCCAATTCTGCCCATAGGAATACTAGTAGATATAGCTTCTTCTGCTTCTTTGCTGCTTTTCCCAAATTTTTTAGCGTTGTTTGATATTAGTTGTTCAATTCTCTCAGTCCTTGTGGAGCCTGGACAAACCGTGTTAACAGTTATTCCATTTTTTGCTACTTCATCTGAAAGGGCTTTAGCCCAACCCAAAACTCCTAACCTTATGCTGTTAGATATGAACAAACCAGTGACAGGTGTCTTAACTGAATAGGATGAGATATTTATTATTCTTCCCCATTGTTGTTCTTTCATGTGAGGTAAAGCTAATCTAGAGACTCTTAAAGCTGACATCATGGTTAGTTCGAAAGCTTTTTGCCAATCTTCATCAGATACACTGTCAAAAGTTGAGATTGGAGGCCCACCTGCATTATTTACAACTATGTCAACACCGCCATATTCTGAATTTATTTGATTAAATAGAAGGTCTATCTGTTTACTATCTCTAAGATCAGTTGTAATAGCCGTCACCTTGCTATTAGATATTTTTTCAATATCCCTGGCTGATTCTTCTATTTTTCTTTTGTTGGAAGAACAAATGATTAAATTGCACCCCTCTTTCGCTAATTCAATTGCTGCAGCCTTTCCCAGTCCCTGACTTGCTGCAGTGACTAAGGCTATCTTATCTGACAAATTTAATTCCATATTAGATATCTTGACATAAGTTTTATACTGGTCAAGATTCTAAATTAAATTGAACCCAATTTGTTTATAATTAACACAATGATTCATTTATTACTAAATCCTCATTGGATAGGTTATAAATATAGAACCCTTGTATATCGAGCTTTTGAGGATTAGCAGTATGATAAAAAAGAATGTTTCTTTATTAGTAGCTCTATTTATTAGCTTGAATGTTTTAGGGCAAAAAGAATCGGTTCCTTTAATTGATTACAACTCAATCTATCATCCTGAAATTGGAAAGGAGGGGATGGTAGTCAGCCAGAGAAGAGTAGCCAGTCAAGTTGGATCAGATATATTAAGGAGAGGTGGAAATGCAGTAGATGCTGCGGTAGCAACTGCCTTAGCTCTTTCAGTAGTGCTGCCTAGAGCAGGAAATCTTGGGGGAGGCGGCTTTATGGTCATTCATTTGGCTAATAAAGAAAAAACTTTAGTTATAGATTATAGAGAAAGAGCTCCTGGGAAATCTACTAGAGATATGTTTCTCGATGCACTTGGAAACTACGATGAAAATAAAGCTCGTAATTCACTTTTATCTGCTGGAGTTCCAGGCACAGTTGCCGGTTTAGCATATGCTTTAGAAAATTATGGCAGTCTTTCTTGGGCTGAAGTCATAGATCCTGCAATTAAACTAGCTGAAGAAGGATTTGAAGTTTCTCATGATTTTGCAAATATACTGGAAATTTATAAGGGAAAATTAACAAATAACAGTGCAACTGCAAAAGCATACTACAAAGAAGAGGCGACTCCCTATCTTCCAGGCGAAATTATAAAATTACCTGATCTAGCATTAAGCCTTAAAGAACTTAGGGAAGATGGACCCAGAGCCTTTTACACTGGAGAAATAGCAAACAAAATTATTGCAGCAATGGAAAATGGAGGGGGTCTTATCACTCAAGATGATTTGGAGAATTATTCTGTTGCAGTAAGAAAGCCCGTTGAAGGTACTTATAGGGGGTACAAAATAATTTCAATGCCACCTAGCAGTTCCGGAGGAATACATTTAATACAGATGCTTAATATGTTGGAAGAATTCCCTTTAGAAAAAATGGGTTTTGGTAGCAGTGAGTCTATTCACCTCTTAGCAGAAGTTATGAAACGTGCTTTTGCAGATAGGAGTAAGTTTTTGGGTGATAGTGATTTTGTATATGTTCCTGAAGAAGGCCTGTTAAGCAAGTCTTATGCCAAAGAGTTAAATAAAACCATAAAGTCATTTAGAGCTACTCCCTCAAAGCAAATCAAAGGAGGAGATCCATTTAGATACGAAAGTCCCGATACTACTCATTTTTCAGTTATGGATGAAGCAGGAAATGCAGTTTCAAATACTTATACTCTTAATTCCTCTTTTGGATCAGGAATTGTTATTCCTGGTACAGGTATTCTTATGAATAATGAGATGGATGATTTCTCCTCTAAGCCAGGAGTCCCGAATCAATTTGGACTGGTTGGAGCTGAAGCCAATGCAATTGAAGCAAACAAAAGACCTTTAAGTTCTATGACTCCGACAATGGTTTTTAAGGGGGAAGAGCCCCTTCTAATTCTTGGAAGTCCGGGCGGACCAAGAATTATTACGGCTGTTCTCCAAGTTATCATTAATGTCATAGATCATAAAATGAATATCGCAGAAGCTGTTTCTAGTCCAAGACTCCATCATCAATGGTCTCCCGATATTTTATTTTCAGAAAAAGGTTTCAGTGTGGATACACTTAAGATTCTTGAGAAGAAAGGTCATAACCTTCTTCAAACAAGAGCAATGGGCAGTGTTCAAGCCATCTTATATGAAGGGGAATATTTCTACGGAGCTGCTGATTCAAGACGTCCTAATTCAGGGGCAGTAGCTGTTAGCCCTTAAAAATTAATGTATAAAAAAGGCTTATTCACTCTTTTTTTAATAATTTTATTAAATAATAACTTATTTACTCAAACCACTTTAGATTACGACCACAGAGTTCATCCTGAGAAAGCTAAGAACTACATGGTAGTAAGTCAAAATTCTTTAGCTACGGATGTTGGTTATGAAATCCTTCAACAAGGAGGAAACGCTATTGATGCAGCTGTTGCTGTGGGATTTTCCTTGGCTGTAACTTTACCTAGAGCAGGCAATCTTGGAGGGGGTGGTTTTATGTTAATTTATAAAGCCGATTCAAATAAAGTTCACTCAATAGATTATAGGTCTGCAGCACCTAATTTAGCTAAAAGCGAAATGTACTTAACAAATTCAGGTGTTAAAAGATTTGGCAACATTGTAAATGCTGTTCCAGGAACTGTTGCTGGCCTTATTAAAGCACACAAAGAACACGGGAAGTTACCTCTAAAGAAAGTACTAAAGCCATCTATTGATCTTGCAAAAAAGGGTTTTAAAGTGTCTTATGATTTGAATTACGCACTAAAATGGGCAAAAGATCACTTGCAAGCAAATAAAGTTTCTAAGAAGAAATTTTACATTAATTCTAATAAACCGTTACCAGTAGACTCTCTTTTTAGACAACCTAATCTAGCAAAAACTTTATCTTTAATTAGCCGTAAGGGGAAAAAAGCTTTCTACAGTGGGGAGATTGCAGAATGGATTGTAAAAGATGCTAAGCTTAATGGAGGTCTTATAAGGAAAGATGATCTAGCTAGTTACAAAGCAAAAAGTAGAACACCTATTGAAACTAGTTATAGAGGATACAGGGTTGTTTCAATGCCTCCTGCGGCTAGCGGTGGCCTTGTCTTATTACAAACCTTAAATATTTTAGAGAATTTTAATCTTTCAGGGCTTGGTCACAATTCGGCTTCCTCTCTTCATATCCTCTCTGAATCTATGATTAGGGCTTACGCAGATAGGACTCGTTTCCATGGCGATCCAGACTTTTATCAAGTCCCAATAAAAAGTTTGCTGGATAAAAATTATGCTAAAAAAAGAGCAAATTCTATTAATTTATCTCAAAAAACTCCTCCAGATGAAATTTCTCCTGGTAAAGGTATTCAACTTGATGAAAGCAAAGACACCACCCATTTCTCTATAGTCGATTCAGAGGGTAATGCTGTTGCAAATACATATACTCTGGGCTCTTCTTTTGGATCTGGGGTTACTGTACCTAAGGGTGGGTTTCTTTTAAATAATCAGATGAGAAATTTTTCTCATTTGTATTCTAAGTCTGAAGAGGTATCTTTGAGCACAAGTGAAGCCAACAAACTAGAGTCCGGAAAAAGAATGATAAGCACTCAAACTCCTACTTTAGTATTTAATCCAGAAGGAAATTTACAAATGATTTTGGGTTCACCTGGAGGGGGTAGAATTCCCAATATCATAACCCAAGTTATTTCTAACATCATTGATCATAAACTTGGGTTTGGAGAAGCTGTAATATCTCCAAGGATAAATCAAAGAGTAAAAGGAAACTTAGAGATGGAGACTGGTTTTAGCCCAGACACCCTATCTATCCTTAGGACTAAGGGGCATGTTTTAAAATCTTCAACTACCATGGGAAGTGTTCAAGCTATTTTCATAAAAGAAGGTTATTTATATGGTGTTTCAGACACTAGAAGACCTGGAGCAAAAGCAAAAGGTGAATAAATCACAATAGGAACATGGGAACAAGGAATACAGCTACAAGAGAAACCAGAAAAACTCCAATTAAATTTAACAAGAAACCTGCTCTTGCCATTTGAGGTACCTTAATGAGACCAGAGCCAAAAACTATCGCATTTGGTGGGGTGGCAACTGGAAGCATGAAAGCACAACTGGCAGCAATAGCTACTGCTGCAGTTACTAGTAGTGGGTTAAAGTTAGATTGAATGGCTATAGCGGCGACTACGGGCATGAAAGTTGCTGTAGTAGCCATATTAGAAGTTAGTTCAGTTAAAAAGATGATGAGAGTAACAACTAGAACTATTATTAAAACAGTACTGATTCCACCTGGAATAAGGCTTCCTAGCCATACTGCAAGCCCAGAACTTTGAACAGCATTAGCAAGACTTAACCCGCCTCCAAACAGTACAAGCAGACCCCAGGGAACATTTTTTTGAGCATCCTTCCACTCTAACAAGGCTCCTTTTTGAGATTTACCACTAGGTAATAGAAAAAGCACTAATGCTGATATCATGGCTATACCTGCATCAGATAAATATTCTAGCCCAGGTAGATTATCCAGGATGCTTCTAAACATCCATGCTAAAGCTGTAATAATAAAAACATAAAAAACTTTAACTTCAGGGCCATTGAACTCTCCTAATTCATTTTTTAAATCGGCCAAGAGTTTTTTTGTTTCTTGAGAAGTCTCAAAGGATATAGGAAAGATAATTTTTGTAAGGACTAGCCAACTAATTGGTAACATGGTTGCACTTAATGGAACGCCTACCATCATCCACTTAGTGAAGCTAATGTCTAAATTATAATTATCAGACATGAATGCCGCTAACATGCCATTAGGTCCGGTGCCTATCAAAGTAGACATTCCACCAATAGTAGCTCCGTAAGCTATACCCAAAAGTAAAGCAAGTTGAAAATTACCCATCTCTTTATCCGATAAATCTGTAACTGTATCTTTAACAACAGTAATTACTGCCAAACCAATTGGTAATAGCATTATTGTAGTTGCAGTATTCATTACCCACATGCTTATCAGAGCTGCTGTGAGCATAAACCCTCCAACTAAAGAAGCTCCGTTAGAACCTGCAAAATCTAGTACCACCAAGGCTATTCTTTTATGTAAATCCCATTTTTGGATAGCAGTTGCTATAAGAAAACCTCCAAAGAAAAGATAAATGGTTTTATTTGCATAAGGATTTGCGGCACTTTGAATATCTACAATTCCTAAAAGGGGAAATAAAGCCAAAGGAACTAGAGCTGTTACGGCAACAGGAACAGCTTCAGTGGCCCACCAAATTCCCATTAACAGGAAAAGGGCAGCAGTTTTATGTCCTTCAGGGGATAAGTTTTCTGGAGTAGGAAGCAGAATGACTAAAAGTGCAGCTACTGCTCCAAGAAGGAATCCAAAGTTTTCTTTTAGAAGTGACATCTATTCAGATTTTAAATAAAAAAGGGAGCAAATGCTCCCTTTTAAATATTTAAGGTTTATTTCATTTTTACAGTGAAATCAACATAGTAGTACCTTCCATAATCTGAATGAGCATCAGCATAGTATCCATAATATCTATCTGCTGTAGG
>CESL01154745.1_pt1 | contig 10086 bp, 10 predicted proteins | sample 531221 | NCBI WGS metagenome assembly CESL01 (sample SAMEA2622197, study PRJEB7988) | marine metagenome | biome: marine biome (ENVO:00000447); feature: mesopelagic zone (ENVO:00000213) & marine oxygen minimum zone (ENVO:01000065); material: "saline water (ENVO:00002010), including plankton...
CTGATGGGTGGGTTAATGGCCGTGGACTGATTTTTTCTGGTCTAGGACTATGGCTACTTCTAGTATTCGTAGTAGGTGGTCTTAACTCATTTGTTGTTTAATTCAATTAAAATTAACCATGACACGTGTGCGTCTATTGATGCATTACAATAGTTTGCACCATGATTCTTGAAAATATTCTAATTGCAAAGCTTCCTGAAGCTTACGCACCTTTTAGTCCTATCGTTGACGTAATGCCTGTTATTCCACTGCTATTTTTCCTTCTAGCATTTGTTTGGCAAGCATCAGTAAGTTTCCGTTAATTAGGAATAAGTATAAGATAATTTGTATTATATCTAAATCAATTTAGATATAATACAAAATTTGACTATATATTAAATAATAATATAAATTATATTTAGATATGGGGCGTAGCCAAGTGGTAAGGCTGCCGGTTTTGGTCCGGCCATTCGGAGGTTCGAGTCCTTCCGCCCCAGATAATTCGATAATTAATACTATAATTACTGCTTTCAATAATAAAATAAATTTTGCCAAGAACCAGATTTGAACTGGTGACACAAGGATTTTCAATCCTCTGCTCTACCAACTGAGCTATCCCGGCGTATTATGTTTTTATTATACATAATTTTTGTTACCCAAGGTATCTTTATTGCCGCCGACCAGACTCGAACTGGTACGAGTATAATCTCACTGCATTTTGAATGCAACGTGTCTACCATTTCACCACGGCGGCAACAAAGAATAGGTTTAATAAACAATTAACCTGCTGTACGACGATTTGATTCAGCCATTCTATGCACTTCTTCACGCTTACGAACAGCTCCACCTTGACCTTTTGAAGCATCAATAAATTCATTTGCTAGTTTCTGAGCTATTCCACGATTATTACGCGCTTTTGCAGATGAAATAATCCATCGAATTGCAAGAGATTGACCTACTTCAGGTTTAATATCTCTTGGAGCTTGCAATGTAGATCCTCGAATGCGTCGAGCTTTAACAACAGTATTTGGCGTTGTTTTAAGAATTGCTTGTTCCAAAATTTCAAGTGCATCTTGATTCAATTCGCTCTCAGCAATTTCTAGCGCTTTATAAACAATTTTATAAGCGATTTGTTTTTTTCCACAACGAAGAATATTATTTACGATATTTTGTACAAGTCGACTTTGATACTTTGGATCAACGCTCTCACTTTGTTTTCGAGTATTACCTTTTCGTGCCATAAATTTAAAATTAATTAGGTTATCAACAATGAACTATTAATATATATATGTATAATGTATAGATATTATCTACCTTATTTTACTTAAAAAATCGAATTTATTCAAATTTAATGAAATTATTATTAATATTCATAATACTTATAACTTATTTGTAGTATAATGAATAACGTAAAGTTATAATAATTTTGCTCAGATTGACATTAACCCTCTGATTCTAGGATCTTTTTGGGTTTATCCCAAATTGAATGGCACCACAAACTGCAACACAGACACAAGCGGGATTTAACGCTGGTGTAAAGGATTACCGTCTAACTTACTACACTCCTGACTACGATACTAAGGAAACTGATATTCTAGCAGCTTTCCGTATGACACCTCAGCCAGGTGTACCGGCTGAAGAGTGTGGTGCAGCTGTAGCGGCAGAGTCTTCGACTGGTACTTGGACTACTGTATGGACTGATGGTCTAACTCAGCTAGATAACTACAAGGGTCGTTGTTACGAGATCGAGCCAGTTGCTGGTGAAGATGATCAGTACATTGCGTACGTAGCTTACCCAATTTCTCTATTTGAGGAAGGTTCTGTTACTAACATGCTAACTTCAATTGTAGGTAACGTATTTGGTTTCAAGGCTCTACGTGCTCTACGTCTGGAAGATCTACGTATCCCTCCAGCTTACGCTAAGACTTTCTGGGGTCCTCCTCACGGTATTGAGTCTGAGCGTGATCGTCTAAACAAGTACGGTCGTGCATTCCTAGGTTGTACAATTAAGCCTAAGCTAGGTCTTTCTGCTAAGAACTACGGTCGTGCAGTATTTGAGTGTCTACGTGGTGGTCTTGATTTCACTAAGGATGATGAGAACGTAAACTCTCAGCCGTTCATGCGTTGGCGTGATCGTTTCCTATACGTAACTGAGGCTCTTCACAAGTCACAGGCTCAAACTGGTGAGGTTAAGGGTCACTACCTAAACGCAACAGCTGGTAACGTTGATGAAATGATGAAGCGTGCACAGTGTGCTAAGGATTTGGGTACTCCAATTATTATGCATGACTACCTAACAGGTGGTTTCACTGCTAACACTACTCTAGCTCACTACTGTCGTGATAACGGTCTTCTTCTACACATTCACCGTGCAATGCACGCTGTAATTGACCGTCAGCGTAACCACGGTATTCACTTCCGTGTACTAGCTAAGGCTCTACGTATGTCTGGTGGTGATCACCTACACTCAGGTACTGTAGTAGGTAAGCTTGAGGGTGAGCGTGAGGTTACTCTAGGTTTCGTTGATCTAATGCGTGATGATTTCATTGAGAAGGATCGTTCTCGTGGTATTTACTTCACTCAGGATTGGTGTGAGATGGGTGGTACTATTCCTGTAGCTTCAGGTGGTATTCACGTATGGCACATGCCAGCTCTAGTTGATATTTTCGGTGATGATGCTTGTCTACAGTTCGGTGGTGGTACTCTAGGTCACCCTTGGGGTAACGCACCAGGTGCAGCAGCTAACCGTGTAGCTCTAGAAGCTTGTGTACAGGCTCGTAACGAAGGTCGTGACCTTGCTCGTGAAGGTGGTGATATTATTCGTGAAGCTTGTAAGTTTAGCCCAGAGCTAGCTTCAGCATGTGAAGTTTGGAAGGAGATTAAGTTCGAATTCGAAACAATTGATACTCTATAATAATTTATTTAATTTTATAAATTTGATATTTTTATTTAAGTATTAAATCGTTTTCTAAATATTAGTATTTTGATTTTATTCAGAATACTAGTATTTAGAAAATATTATTACTATCTATGTGAGTATAATTAAAAATGAAAATGATAGGGGCTAGATTCGAACTAGCGACCTTGAGATTATGAGCCTCACGAGCTACCAAGCTGCTCTACCCTATCGGTGATATATAGTTATCTTATTATTTACTTTTATCAGTGTCAATATTTCTAAAGAATATTTAAATTCTTTAGAAATATTTTAATCAAAGTATTTAATCTTCGTGCTCTTCAAATGGATCACGTAGGTCTTCAGAAGGAGGACCAAAACCCATAAAAATTGAATAGCCACTAAGGCTCAATACTAGACCGGCAATGAAAGACATTGAAAATAGTGTAGTGAAATCCATAATTTAAAGTTAAAAAAGACCTAGTGTTACAGCTTTATCAATTGGCATTGCTGCACCAATACCTTGCCAAATTGCAAAGATTGTTCCAATAATAAACACAAGTGATGCGACTGGTCGACGGAATGGATTTTGAAAACGGTTAATGTTTTCAATAAATGGTACAAGCAATAGACCTGCTGGTACGGCAGCCATTAGTACTACCCCTAGCAGTTTATTCGGAATTGTACGCAAAAGGTTGAATACTGGATAGAAATACCACTCTGGTAGAATTTCAAGTGGTGTAGCGAATGGATTCGCTGGTTCACCTACTACTGCTGGTGCCAGAACTGCCAATCCAATTAGACATGCAAAAGTACCAAGAATTACTACTGGAAACATATACAGTAGATCGTTTGGCCAAGCCGGCTCACCATAGTAATTGTGACCCATTCCTTTGGCTAGTTTTGCGCGTAGAACTGGATCACTTAGATCAGGTTTTTTAGTAACACCCATAATTTGAATAATCCTCGTTATTAATTAATTGAATTTTTTTTTAAAGCGGTCCTGAAATACCTTGTTTTCGAATCATCAAGAAATGCATTAGCATAAAGACAGCTGTCAACAAAGGCAATACAAAAGTATGTAGACTATAGAAACGAGTTAGTGTAAATTGACCAACACTTACACTACCACGTAGAAGTTCAACTAGTGCACCTCCAACTACTGGAATTGCATCAGGAACACCCGTAACAATTTTAACAGCCCAGTAACCTACCTGATCCCATGGTAGGGAATAACCAGTTACACCGAACGAAACAGTACAAACAGCCATAATAACTCCCGTTACCCATGTTAGCTCACGCGGCTTCTTAAAACCACCTGTCAAATAAACACGGAATACATGTAGAATCATCATTAGTACCATCATACTAGCTGACCAACGGTGAATTGATCGGATAAGCCAACCGAAATTTACTTCTGTCATAATGTATTGTACAGATGTAAAGGCTTCAGCTACAGTTGGTCTATAGTAGAATGTCATGGCAAAACCTGTTGCTACTTGAACTAGGAAACAAGTGAAGACAATACCACCTAGACAGTAAAAAATATTTACATGTGGTGGGACGTATTTACTTGAAACATCATCCGCAATAGCTTGAATTTCCAATCGTTCTTCAAACCAATCATAAACTTTACTCATAATTTGAATTCATAAAGATATTTATTTACAGTTAAGCGCTCCCCAAGTAGGACTTGAACCTACGACCAATCGATTAACAGTCGATTGCTCTACCACTGAGCTATTGAGGACATACTAAATAAATTATAGCATGATAATTTAATTTTTGGTATTTTAAAAATTATTGATTCGAATAATCAAACCAATAATTTTTATCGATTAAATACTTAGCTGATCACCACGTCTGTATTGTAGATACGCAGTTACAAAAAGCCCAAGCATCGTTACAGGAATTAGTCCTAGGACAATTCCAGAAAGCAAAGTTTCAACCATAACAGAATTTTAGATAATTTGGGCCTTACTTAGGCCAATATAAAGTGCCAAGGCAGTAGATAGCCCTACAAAAAGAAAACCGACATATCCGATAACAGTCATAAAGCTTTAATACAAATTTAATTAATAAGTTTTGAAAGTATCTCCCAATCTCCTTTTTGGTTGGCCAATTCAACGATAAGAGGACGCAAATGACATCTTAGCGTTGAATAGGCTAGAAAATGGGTTTGATAAATTATAGAAATAAGCATTGAGTAGTATAAATTACTATCTCTCTTTGCTAAAAAATGGGCACATAAAAAAAAATTAGAAGTTCATTTCAGCCAACTGAACCTTTTCGAATTGCTTCTTCTTCAACACAAGGAAAATCTGTGCAACAGTAATTGTTCCCAAGAAAGCAATTAGTAGTTCTACACGCAATGGATTTTGTAGAACGATTTCAGAATCAGCTTGACCAAAACCACCAACATTTGGATTATTACTTAGTGGTTGACCACTAGTTAGTGTATCACCAACTGAAACTACCAATGATGGTCCTACCGGAACTGTTTCAGTAGTTGTTGTATCTGTTTTAGGATCACGAATAGAAATAATAGAACCATCCTTTTCATCCTTTGTAATGGATTCAATTACACCATCAGCTGGAGAAGTATAGATTGTATTATTACTCTTATCACCAGTTGGGTAAACTTGTCCACGACCACGATTACCACCCAAATAAATAGGATATGTACCGTAATTGATGTTACCTTCTTTCTTTGGTGAAAGGATTGGGAAAGTCATATCCATAAATTTCTTTCCAGGAAGAGGACCAACAATAATCATGTTTTTCTTTTCCGGGCTATATGGTTGGAATGCAAGCTTACCAACTTTAGCTGAAATTTCTTCAGGAATACGATCTTTTGGAGCAATTTCGAATCCTTCAGGCAAAATAAGTACTGCACCTACATTCAGGCCACCTTTTTTACCATTTCCAAGAACTTGCTTAATTTTTTTATCATAAGGAATTTGAACATTCGCCTCAAAAACTGAATCCGGAAAAACAGCTTGAGGAAGTTCAATATCTACAGGCTTCTCTGCTAGGTGACAATTTGCACATACAATTCGTCCTGTAGGTTCACGAGGTTCTTCATAGCCCTGCTGCGCAAACTGTGGATATGCTTGAGCATGTGAAGTTAGGGCCAGACATGCTAGCGTTGAGGTAAAAACCCCTGCTAGGAATTTGACAATATGCTTAGGCATTTAATAAATGGAACAAGTCCGGGGTTTCTTTTTTTTTATTGTTTTTTAAACAAAAGATTCACGGTGCTCTAGAATACTATCTTTTAGCATTGTTTCTGCTTCAGATGTTAGTGTATTAGTCTCACCAATAATCTTTCCATATTGTGGCTTCTTCTCAGCAAGATAATTTAGTAGACTTGATAGGAACGGTCGTACATTATCTACTGGAATAGGGTCTAGAAGACCGTTAATACCAGCGTAAATCATTGCAACTTGATCTGCAACTTCAAGTGGAGCTGCTTGTGGCTGTTTTAGTAGTTCACGAAGACGAACACCACGTGCTAGCTGAGCCTGTGTTGCAGCATCTAGATCAGAAGCGAATTGCGAGAATGCTTCAAGTTCTGCAAATTGTGCTAGTTCTAGTTTTAGTTTACCAGCTACTGTTTTCATTGCTTTAACCTGAGCAGCTGAACCTACACGCGATACTGAAATACCAACGTTAATTGCAGGACGCATACCAGAGTTGAAAATATCTGCTGATAGGAAAATCTGACCATCAGTAATTGAAATAACATTTGTTGGAATATATGCTGATACATCTCCACCTTGTGTTTCAATAATCGGCAATGCAGTCATACTACCTTCACCTAGTTGATCACTCAATTTTGCAGCACGCTCTAGTAGACGTGAGTGTAGGTAGAAAACATCACCAGGGTATGCTTCACGACCTGGTGGTCGACGAAGAAGAAGTGACATCTGACGGTATGCTTGCGCTTGCTTTGATAGATCATCGTAAATAACAAGCGTATGCTTACCATTGTACATGAAATATTCAGCCAAAGTCGCACCAGTATACGGCGCTAGATATTGTAGTGTTGCCGGCGCATCAGCGTTTGCAGCTACAATAATTGTGTAATCCATTGAACCAGCTTCTTCCAATGTATTTACAATTTGTGCTACTGTTGCTGCTTTTTGACCAATTGCTACATAAACACAAACAACATCCTTACCTTTTTGGTTTAGAATAGTATCTGTTGCAACAGCTGTTTTACCAGTTTGACGGTCACCAATAATAAGTTCACGTTGACCACGTCCAATTGGAATCATTGAATCTACAGAAACTAGACCAGTTTGTAGTGGTTCATATACTGAACGTCGTGAAATAATTCCCGGTGCTAGTGATTCAATCAAACGTGTCTCGTTTGAGGAGATATCACCTTTACCATCAATTGGGTTAGCTAGTGAATCAACTACACGACCTAGAAACGCCTCACCAACTGGAACCTGAGCAATCTTTCCAGTTGCTGTTACTGAACTACCTTCTTGAATTGCCAAACCTTCACCTAGCAATACAGCTCCAACATTATCCGATTCAAGGTTTAGAGCAATACCAACAGTTCCATCTTGGAATTCAAGTAGTTCACCTGCCATTACACGCTCAAGGCCATATACACGTGCTGTACCATCACCAACTTGTAGTACTGTACCAACACTAGCAACATTAATTTCTTGTGTATATTGCTCAATTTGCTTACGAATAATATTGCTAATTTCTTCTGGTTTAATCTTAGCCATGGGCTGAGGAATATTCCGTACAGTCATCTGTACGTGTAATTTTTTTAATCATAAACTTATTCTTTAAGTAAAGAATTAAGCACTCATTTTAGGAGATTTTAACTTCAGTTTTTGCTACTTTCAGCTCTTGAAGTGTCTTAATACAATCTTGCATTAGAGATTCTTGTTTCTCTGTTTTACGCCAATCAGTTGAATTAAGTTTTTGTCTTGCGACAGTCAGACTCGAACCAATCATCCAACGGTAAATAGATCCACTCGCTTGAGATCGAGCTAGTGCTTTATCTGATTCTGCACGTGCACGAAGTCTTTGTAGTTCATTGGATGCAGTTTCAAGAATACGATCCGAAGTAAGCTGAGCTTCACCTGGGGCACTCTTTTCAATCGAAAGCGCTTCCGCTTTAGATTCTTCTAGTTTCGCCTGAGCTGCTTTAAGCACATTTTGTGCTTCATTAAATTTATTGTTTGCATCTTCTAGACTTGACAAAATTGATCGTCGTCGTTCATCAAGTGCACTAGTCAAAGCGTCACCAACCAATGTAACAACTACACCGATAACAATAGTCAAGTTAATCAGATTTGTATCAAAAATATCCGTATTGAAGCCAATTTCCAAAGCCTGTTCATGTACAAGGCTCCACATAATAACTCCTCCTTTTATCAAAATATTAAGATGGGGTTTTCTTGAAAACCCCTTAAATCATGTTATTCTTTTTGAATTTAGGAGAATTAACCAGCAAATGGGTTAGCAAAAAGTAGTACAAGAGAAACTACTAGACCATAAATAGTTAGTGACTCCATGAATGCAAAACTTAGTAGTAGTGTACCACGAATCTTACCTTCCGCTTCCGGCTGACGAGCAATACCTTCTACAGCGTAACCAGCAGCAGTACCCTGACCTACACCAGGACCGATAGCAGCTAGACCTACAGCAAGACCAGCAGCGATAACAGAAGTAGCAGCAATTGTTGGGTTCATAATATTCTATTTAAAATTTTTTTTCTTTCGGTTTCTTAGGCTAATAAAGTTTTATTTATTAGTTGTAATTTTTTAATGATGATCTTCTAGAGCTTCACCAATATAAGCACCTGCTAGAGTTGCAAAAACAAGAGCTTGAATAGCACTTGTAAACAAACCTAGTAGCATAATTGGAACAGGTACAAACAAAGGTACAAGAGACAACAGTACTCCAACTACAAGCTCGTCTGCTAGAATATTTCCAAACAAACGGAAAGTAAGTGAAAGAGGTTTTGTAAAATCTTCAAGTACGTTAATTGGCAAAAAGAATGCTACCGGTTCAACGTAACGGGCAAAATATCCCAGTCCTTTTTTACGAAGTCCTGCGTAAAAATACGCAACCGATGTCATCAAAGCAAGAGCAGCCGTTGTATTAATATCATTTGTAGGAGCAGCAAGTTCACCACTCGACAATTCAATTACTCTCCATGGAAGCAATGCACCAGACCAATTTGATGCGAAAATGAATAGAAAAATTGTTCCCAAAAATGGAACCCAAGATTGGTATTCTTCTTCGCCCAATTGCGTACGTGCTAGATCGCGAATAAATTCTAGCGTGTATTCAGTTAGATTCTGCAATCCAGTTGGGAGTGATTTCAGTTGAGAATTAGCTACCAATGACAGTGTAAGTAGTAGGGCTGTAACAAACCATGTAGTCAAAAGAACTTGACCATGGACAGTAAAGGGACCAATATTCCAGTATAGATGTTGGCCTACTTCAATAGCAGCTAGATCATGGATTGGGTTCGCTATCAGCATAGGATTATGTGGGGCGACCCCACGGTCTCTGAATCTTTTTATAAATTACGCAAAATCTATCGTATTAATTTTATGAATTTTGACCTGCTAGAACCGCATCAGCCAATTCATTTAGAATTAGAGGAATTCCAGAAGAGGAATCATCACTAGCAGGAATGAAAAGATCTGCCATATTCGGATTTGAATTTGTATCAAGAATTGTAATTGTACGCAGATTTAGACATTTAGCTTCATCAATAGCATTTTGTTCTTCAGATTGGCCTACAACAACTATAACCTCTGGTTCACTTGTCATAGTTTGAACGCCTTTAAGATATTTAGCCAAACGATTATATTCACGTGTAAAAATAGCTCTTCGTTTTTTTGGCAATTTGTCCACAATACCTTGTGAATTAATTGATTCAAGTCGAGCAAGTGTTGTTACTGACCGTGACAAAGTTTTCCAATTTGTCAAAAGTCCACCTAGCCAACGTTGATTAATATAAAAATTATTACATTTTGTAGCTGCTTGAGCAATAGCTTCTGAAACTTGTGGTTTTGTACCCACAAATAGAACGTTTAGATTTTGTTTACTAGCTTGAGCAAGAAACTGTTTAACTTGACTCAAACAAATTTGTGTTTGAACTACGTCAATAACATGTACACCAGACTTTTCAGTGTAAATATGTTTTCTTATTTTAGGATGCCAAT
>CESL01158375.1_pt1 | contig 10065 bp, 6 predicted proteins | sample 531221 | NCBI WGS metagenome assembly CESL01 (sample SAMEA2622197, study PRJEB7988) | marine metagenome | biome: marine biome (ENVO:00000447); feature: mesopelagic zone (ENVO:00000213) & marine oxygen minimum zone (ENVO:01000065); material: "saline water (ENVO:00002010), including plankton...
TTAATATCGGCAGCAACGATATGCCAGCTATCAGGAACACGATGAAAATGACCAATATCTCCCACAAGTGTACTTACCGGAATATTTAAAGCCGGCAGATTTTCATAAAAACGGGTGCTATTATTAGCCATTTTAAGTCATGATTTTACAGGTCGGTGATCTGATCTATTTCCTCCTCAGTAAGATTTAACAGTCCTGCTTTTGGAAGTCGGGTAATCATTTCCCGCCAGTTATCGTCCTCTTCAAATATAGTAGCAAAAACAGGCAATGCCTCTTTCAGGCGGTCACTATTAGCCATAGCTACTGCTTTCCAGAATTTCATTTCCAGATTATCAGGAAACATTTCTTCCGCCATACCATATTCTTCTAAAGCAATATCCACCTCTCCTTTTTCGACGGCTATATCCCCTTTGTTCATATGTTCGTAAGCTCGCGCAGTCTTGAGTAATCGCTCTAATTCCAGAATTGGATTTTGATGATCGTCTACTCTTAGATCGATTTTCTTTTCTTCCCAGGAGTTTTCTACTTTTTTGGGACCTACAACGATAAGTGCAGCCGATTGTTTACCACGAATATCGCCACCGGCATTTTGCGCCGCTTTTAAAACTTCGATCATCTTTTCAGCTAAAGGAAGATTTTCATGGGCTTTAAAAGCTTCGGCCATAGCAGGAACTACCTTATTGTTCAGCATCATATTGGCTTGCACAGAAAAATTGTCGCCTTCGATATGCGATGCAGCTTCCACACAAAGTTTTCCTGTATAGGCAGCAACATTGCCCTGAACATCTAAAAAGGCAACCTGTCTGTAATCGCGGCCTTCATCCTGTTTAACTAACTCCTCTAAAGCATCTTTAGCAGACATTCCGCCGCTCATTAATTTAAGTCCGTTTGGACCATACGCGGGGTTCACAAAAGATTGTGTTGCTACCACGCCCACCCCAGATTTACCCCAACTTACCAAGGAGCCTACAGAAAACCAATGGCTTTGGACTGCAATAGCCATTTCGCCGGTTCCTGGATCTTTAGCAACGATAGAGAAGGTGTGAGCAAAAGCTTCTTTATCGATATTGGCGTTTTGAGCATTTGCTGTTATCATAAAAAAACTAATTAAAATAAATAATGTAATCTTTTTCATGGGATCGTCTATAAATAAAAACTAATTTAAATATACAATCTTGGCAGAAGTTGTAGCTCGATTTTTTTAAATTTTACTAGATAATTAAGACGCGATGTCCCAGACCTGCTCGCTAGGTGTTGAGTAACAGAATATTTAGCCGATAAGATTAGTCTTTAATCTAGAGCATCCTGTATTCACTTGGATGTGATCTTATTGATATTCTTAGGGAAGTTTTAACGAGTATAGCGTTTCCATAATAAAAACATTTTTATTTTTGTGTTGCCAAAGAAAAATGGCCTCGTAGTTCAACGGATAGAATAGAAGTTTCCTAAACTTTAGATCCAGGTTCGATTCCTGGCGAGGCTACTGGAGTAATAATAGATATTTTCTGTTATTTTTAAATTACAGATACCTCTGTCTATAAATGCAAATTCCTCCGGGAATAGCCCCAGAGGAATTGAAAGGTCAAAAAGGGTTTAGTATATGGATCGGAGCATTTGATTTATATTTATTCTCTTTAAAGCGCAAATGGCTTAGCGAAAAAATAATATCTAGATCATTTAGACTGCACCCCGAAAAAAGAATTCGGGCAGGTTTATGGACATCATTATTTTTACAGAGGCTGTTTAAACTATTTCATGGTTAATTCAATAAACCTAGTTTATAAACTATTTTGCCCTCAAAGATTATAATTCTTTAAAATAAAGATCCAAAGTTTTAGCTACATCAAACATTAATCACTGCTAAATAAAACTTTATTTAAAAAAAGTATAGTAAACAACTAATACTTATAAGATTGCGATAAACTTTGCATTCCATTAAAAATCAAAACGCTGAGGGCCTCCTCTTCGAATGTCTTCATTAGCGTAAGATTCAAATTTTTCAAAGTTTTCACGAAAAGCATTAGAAAGTTTAAATGCAGCCTTGTAGTAAGCGGAATCATTATCCCAGGTTTTACGAGGACTTAATACAGCATCCGGAACTCCGGGGCATGTTCTTGGTTGTGCAACACCAAATACCGAATGAATATGATAATCTTTGTAGGTATAATCAGGATTTATGCTACCGTCAAGAATTGCATTTACCATGGCTCTAGTATATTTTAGTTTTATACGTGTACCTACCCCATAAGCACCACCGGTCCATCCGGTATTGATTAACCATACATTGGCTCCACTTTCTTTGATTTTTTTGTTTAACATTTCTGCATATTTAGTGGGGTGTAATGGCATAAAAGGCGCTCCAAAACACGCAGAAAATGAAGGCAAAGGTTCTACAATACCTGCTTCAGTACCAGCTATTTTTGAAGTATATCCTGAAATAAAATGATAGGCAGCCTGGCTTGCGGTCAATTTTGAAACCGGGGGTAATACACCAAAAGCATCAGCGGTGAGGAAAAAAATATTTTTTGGCGTGCTCCCTACAGAGGGAATCTGTATATTCTCAATATAGTATATTGGGTAGCTTACCCGTGTATTTTGAGTTATAGAGGAGTCGTTAAAATCTATTTCAGAGTTTTTTACGACCGTGTTTTCAACAAGCGCACCCGCTTTAATTGCATTGAAAATGTCGGGTTCTGATTTTTCATTCAGGTTGATCACTTTTGCATAGCAGCCTCCTTCAAAATTAAAAATAGTGTTATTAGGATCCCATCCGTGTTCATCATCTCCTATAAGTTTGCGTTCAGGGTCTGCAGAAAGCGTGGTCTTTCCTGTGCCTGATAACCCAAAGAATAGTGCGGTATCCTTATCTTTTCCAACATTGGCAGAACAATGCATAGGCAATACATCATGATAAACCGGGAATAAAAAATTTAAAGCAGAGAATATTCCTTTTTTTATTTCTCCCGTGTAGCCTGTGCCACCTATTAATACCGTTTTTTCTTTAAAGCTGATTACCGTAAAGTTTGAGTTGTGGGTACCGTGTATTTCTGGATGCGCCTTAAAACCCGGAGCATTGATAACTGTCCATTCTTTGGTGAAGTTTTTAAGTTCAGATTCTTTCAAACGTAAAAACATATTGTGTATGAATAAATCTGACCATGCATATTCAGATATGAATTCTATATTTAGTCGGTATTTATCAAGTGCACAAGCATAAGCAAAGCGTTTATAAATCTTTTTTCCTTCTAAATAATCGAGGATGTCTTTTTTAATGCGGGCAAAATTTTGAGGATTTATGGGTTGGTTGATAGATCCCCAATCTACAGGTTCTTTAGTAATCTCATCTTTTACAATAAAGCGATCTTTCGGGGACCTTCCCGTAAAAGTTCCTGTTTGTATAGCAATACTGCCTGAGGAAGTTTTGACTCCCTCATTATTTTCAATAATAAGTTGACTTAGTTTTTCTGGATCCAACTGAAATGCTACTTGAGCACCATCTAAAACGTTATCGTTCATAATGAGTGTTTTAAATATTTCATGGCAATTTGCTTAAAATATAAATGATAAGTTGTGTTTTAATGAATTTTATTAATTTTTATTAAATTTTAAGCGCGTATTTCATAAATGCATCGAAAAATGATGTGAAGTATAATTCATTATTAAAAGTAATGCCATTTGCGTAAGACTATATAATTTGATGCTGTTTACGGTCTTTTAAGGCGCGCCAAATTTTATATGGGTGATATATAAGACTCAGCTTTTAGTTAAGGCATTTTTAGAAGAGGGCAGTAGTTATTCATCATCTAATGATTGTCTACAGGTACTTTTGATAAACTGCCGGGTTAATTTAAAGGCTTTGGTATAAACTGAGGGAACTCTATTTGTGGTTAACTTGCAAGTAAACTTCATTAAATCTCCTTCCTTAACATCATGAAAATCAATACCTGGTAGTGGACTTTCTGCGCAGTTTATAGGTCGGGAAAAATCTTCTAAACCATTTCTGGCGATTAGATTCAGTTTTTTATTAATAAAAATTACTTTTTCCTCACTTAGTTTATCTTTTAATATATCCTGTGGCACAGGCACTAAATCCCTACCAATAACCTGGCCATCTCTGGAAATGGAATCACCAATGGTGAACCTATTTCTAAATAGTGTATGAACTGTCGCAACTTTTACAAACCGACTGTCCTTATTAAAGTCAAGTGTCTCATAATAGGAACCTTCGCCATTCCTCACATCATTATTGTTCATAAATGTTGATATATTCGATTCGGTCATGTCATACCAGATTTCATGCTTTTGGTATTCATAACCTTCAAGCAAACTACCATCGGGTTCTATATTGATAGCACATCGTGTGTACATTTTTACAGAGGTTGCTTGATAATGAAAGCCATCTGTCTCTATATAGAGTGGGATTTTGTATTTTTTATTTAGTTCCCATTGTCCCTGTAACTTATAACACGGAAAATTACAATCTGCCGGTAGCTCCTCCAATTTAGTGTATGGATTTACGAATTCGGTTTCAAAAGCCCATCTTAACGTGTAATCTCTTGGGTAATCTTCGACATTTGTTTTGGTGGCTTGAAGATCTAAAATTAGTAACGTTAAGGAAATCAATAGTAAAGCGGCCAATATGCCTATTAGCCAGTTCTTTTTTCTTGAAGTCTCAGGTTTGGGTAAATTACTTGTGGTAGCATTTTTCTCCAGTTCTTTAATTTTAAGTACGCGATCTACATTCTGCAAGGTTCTCTCATACTCCCCAGGAGTTGCCGTCCCATTTATTAAAAGTGAAAACTGGGCATCACTATAACCAAGGTCACGTGCAATTATAGAATTACTGGAGTTTTTAAATCTTTTCTTATCAGATTCAAATGTGCCGTAAAGCTTCTCAAGTTTTTCTGTAATTCGTGCGTACAGTTCTTCCATTTTCTGAAACCAATATTAAATTGAGTATCGTTAATATTATTGTACTAATATATGTAAATACCTTATTTTTTGAAGGATAACATTTCTCATTTTTTAAGAAAATGTTAAAATCTGGATCGCTTTACGATGTCTTTTAGAAAAAATATGGAAGCATATTTACATATTATGATATCTACCAAAGGACTAAGAATTGATACTATTACATCGTAGTACGAATTAAGAGTTACTTTATTTAGATGGAAAATTAATAGATCGCACTTCTCAAATTCCATATAATTTTTCTTTTAACTGAATGAATGGTTAGATGATAACATTTCTTTTCAAAATATGCGCGGCTAATTAAAACTGACGGAGACGGATTATAGGCCAATATGAAAATTGTAGTAACAATTTACATGTGATGATCAATTATAAAATTTGCTAAATATTCAACAAATCATCAATAAAATTCATTAAAAATCAATAAAATTTACTGAAATAACATAATACCTAAAAATTATCTATAAAATTGTAGACTCTATAAAAAATTTGCGCTCTTATTGCTTGATCAATAAAGCCGGTTTTTTAGCCTATAGAAAGAGAATGTTCAACAATTTTAAAGATCAAACCTATGATTAATGATGTACAGAATATTTCGGGCAATAGAAATCCTGACAGAAAAGAACCGAAAAAGTGGAAAAATTTTGCGCTATTGTTTGGGCCTATAATATTTTGTGTACTACAATTTGTAGAACCTCCGAAAACGTTATCGCCAGAAGCCTTCGAAATTTTGTCTGTTGCAATTTGGATGGCAATTTGGTGGGTTTCTGAAGCCGTTCCTATTGCTGTTACAGCCCTTCTCCCTATCGTGCTGTTTCCATTGACCGGAGCATTAACTTTAGAGTCCACAACTCCATCCTATGGTCACAAATATGTATTTCTTTATATAGGAGGTTTCATTTTAGCCTTGGCGATAGAACGGTGGCAGCTTCATAGGCGTATAGCATTAAACATCCTGAATATTGTTGGTTCAAAAGTGAAATATATCATACTGGGCTTTATGGTATCCACTGCATTTTTATCAATGTGGATTTCCAATACGGCAACAGCAGTAATGATGCTTCCCATAGGCGTCGCCATAATTAAACAATTTGGAGCAAAGACAAGTAAAAAGCGTGAGAAGAAGTTAGGTCGTGCACTCATGTTATCTATCGCTTACAGTGCATCTATTGGTGGATTTGCTTCTTTAATAGGAACACCGCCAAATCTGGTTTTAGCAGGAGTAATAGAAGAGCTTTATGGTGTTAAGATCAGTTTTATGCAATGGATGCAATTTGCATTACCTGTCTCAATTTTACTGCTTTTTCTATGCTGGATCTATTTAACAAAGTTTGCCTTTAAGATTAGTGACGAAGTCTTTCCTGGAGGTCATAAAGAAATCAAAAGCATGCTTAAAGATCTGGGTAAGATTTCCTATGAAGAGAAAGCGGTATTAATTGTATTTATTTTGACTGCACTGGCCTGGGTCTTCCGGTCATTTATTCAAATTTTTATCCCCATTATTGATGATACGATCATAGCGACTATTGCTGCGATAACCTTATTTATGATATCGGCCAAATCATCAAATAGGAGGCTATTACTTTGGTCAGAAGCTGTTAAACTACCCTGGGGAATCATTCTACTTTTTGGTGGAGGTATGGCCTTGGCAAAAGGATTTACAGATACAGGTCTTGCGGATTGGATTGCTGCGCAATTTTCCTATTTAAAAGGAATGGAACTTTTCTTTCTTATGCTCATCCTGGTGGCAGCGGTTAATTTTCTTACCGAAATCACCTCTAATCTTGCGACTACTGCCATGTTACTTCCAGTATTAGCTCCTATTGCATTTTCTATGGGGATACATCCCTATATGATTATGGTAGCAGCCACTCTTGCGGCGTCATGCGCGTTTATGTTACCGGTAGCAACTCCACCTAATGCTGTGGTTTTTGGTTCTGGATATCTTAAAATATCGTCAATGGTAAAAGTTGGAGTAGTGATGAATATAGTTTCCATTCTAATCGTAACCCTAATAACCTATTTCCTTCTGCCTTATTTATGGGATATAGATAAGTTTCATTTCCCCCAGGTTTTTAGACAATTTATGGACACCCCGAATCTATAGACTTTCAATTTTAATTTTTTAAAACTGTAAAATTATGATTTTTAAAATTTCTAAAGATTTTAGACAAGGATATGTCATAGCCAGTATAATTTGCATTTTTGGCATCCATAATTTGGTTGCACAACCAAAAACTCTTAATAAAGGAGAGAAAATACTTTCAAGCCTTTCCATAAATGGTTCTGGGCAGCTTTGGTTGCGTTACAGTGATTTAAATCCGGGCACCCAAATTAATAACAACGAAGTACAGGATTTCTGGGATATATCGGTTAGAAGATACCGATTAGGATTCAAAGGAGAGGTTTCAGATAAAATAGATTTTGCTTTATTACTTGGAAACAATAATATAAATATAAAATCTCCTAATACGTCTCCAATATTATTGGAGCTTTATATGAGCTATAAGCTGAGTGATCATATTATAATCACCGCCGGGAAGAATCCCTGGACTGGCTTATCAAGGTATGCGGCACCTTCTTCATCTAATTCTTTGGGACTCGATGTAAATTTTGCTTCTGGGCCGTTCCTCAATTTCCAAGATGACCTGTACCGTAAATTCTCAATAGCTGCACATGGTATTGCTGGCAAATTTGATTACCGTGCGGTATTATCAAAACCTATGAACAGGGTTAGTAGCTCATCATTATCAGAAGATGCTAAACTAACCTATAATCCAAATGCAGTGTATACCTCTGCTTATGTGAAGTACCAGTTTAGAGAGCTTGAACCTAGTACTCCATTTAGTGGCGGCACTTATCACGGGACAAAAAATATTCTCAACATAGGTGCGGGATTTACAAGTCAAACCAAGTCGTCTCAAAGCCTTACCTCACAAAATGATACTCTAACCCATGGGGCTAGATCATTTGCAATAGATGCCTATTATGAGCAAGCGCTTACCAATAATCATTCCTGGACTCTTTATGCAGCATATATAAATCACGATATTGGTCCCAACTATGTGCGTAACCTGGCGGCTAATAATATAGCAGATGCAGGTACAAGTATTTCTTTTAATGGTGTTGGTAATGCGATTCCTGTAAACGGTACCGGAGACATTTTGGTTTTTCAGACTGGATATTTACAAAAGTTTCAAAAAGATATGTTTATAGAAGGAGTACAACCTTATTTTTTGACCCAATATTCAGATTTAGAGAAACTTGAAGACCCGATTATGCTTTATGAAGGAGGGGTTAGTTTCTTAATGAATGGTCATAATTCAAAATTTGTTCTGGGGTATCAAAACTGGCCTGTAGTTATGAAAGACTCTTCAATAAAAAACTCAAGGAATTCCCTCGTGGTATTGATGTATCAATTTAAGTTCAAATAACAAATTATCTCTTATTGTGCTTTTGCCGCTTAACGGTCGTTATGCTCGAACAAAAGGGAATTGAAAAGAATTGTTATTGCCTCATAAAATTAGACAAAACCCACCTTTATTCATTGTGATGTGCATGAAAAAAGAATAAACACTATTTAAAATTTGATCTGTTTTAAATTCATTCGAAAATATAACTCCTGATCAATCGTAACCTCTCCCAGTGTAAAAAAGGGGAGAGGTAAGAAGTGATTTAATTGATATATTCTATACTACTCTATTAAAGAAATGGTAAATCATATGAATCGTACGGATAATGGCTTATGCGTATTACATTAATATTATTCTTTTGCATCATTTCACGATTGGTTGTATAGCCTTTATAGGGATGGAGCCCGCTAGGATTCACTGAAATCTTCAAAGCACTATTAATACTAGTGTTTATTTTTTTCAGGTTCGTAATGATAGCAAACGATTACTTTCTGAAATAATTTCAATGAGTTTAAAATAATGCTTTGGACCTTTTAAAAGTTTAATAATTAAAAATTCATCAACGTATTGGATGGTCTAACCACTTCTATTTCATCATTCGAAAAGTTAAGGCTATCAATGGCCAATTCTCTATACAATTTATCACTATTATCGGTTATGCGATGGTATAAAATATAATCCTGCCCAGCTTCTGTAAATACACTATGGTGTCCTGGTCCTAAAGTTGATCTATCTTCGGAAGTGGTTAAAACCGGACTATTCTTTCCTTCTGTAAATGGTCCAAATGGATTATCGGATTTGGCATACCTTACTTTATAAGTTTCTGTAGTACATTTTCCATCAGAATACATTAAAAAATAAGTTTCGCCTTTTTTAACCATAAAAGGTGCTTCAAAGTAATTTGGTGGAGTAATGTCTTTGATTGCAGTTTCATCAAAAGAAATCATATCGTCTTTTAAAGGAACCACAAAACAATGTCCGTTTACCCAATCGAGCCCAGAGCCCCAATACAAATACACCTTTCCATCATCATCTATAAAAACTTCAGCATCGATCATATGATATTCTGGAAACATGTTGCCTTTAATAAGCGGTGAATTATCTTTTTTAGCATTTTTCCATGGTCCCAACGGATGATCGCTTACTCCTGCCCAAATTTCGCTACCTACAGAAACATACATATAAAATTTTCCATCTTTTGCCTGAATAACCGAAGGCGCCCAAACATTACTTGAATTAGACGTTTCACTGGTACAAAGTTCTTTGCTTGGCCACTTGATGTGTTTTTGCTCCCAATGCACAAAATCATCTGATTCTAATACTCCTAATTCTTCTGCTCCCCAGGGGTCTATCGTAGCGTAGATATAATATTTTCCCTCAAATTTAATGATTGAAGGATCTGCAAAATCGCCATCGATAAGTGGATCTAGTAAAACCATTTCACTTTTCTTTTTTTCCGAACAACTCGTCACCAAAGCAAATAACATTAGTGCGATTATTACCCCATATTTTTTTAAAATGTGTGTCATTATATATAATAATTTTGAATCTAATCTAATTTTCGTAAAACCTGCTAAATTTAAAACCAGAGCGTTTATGTGGTCTTATTTTATATCATCTCAGCTTCCTATTTCAGCAAAGAAATAGTATAGGAATATTGATAACTATTATCTTCCAATCG
>CESL01016194.1_pt1 | contig 9990 bp, 9 predicted proteins | sample 531221 | NCBI WGS metagenome assembly CESL01 (sample SAMEA2622197, study PRJEB7988) | marine metagenome | biome: marine biome (ENVO:00000447); feature: mesopelagic zone (ENVO:00000213) & marine oxygen minimum zone (ENVO:01000065); material: "saline water (ENVO:00002010), including plankton...
GGAAACCATAACCAGGATGTACAGCATCAGTACCAGAAGATAACATGGCTTCAAGGATTTTTTCTTGATTAAGATAACTTTTGGCTGGGGCAGCTTCACCAATATGATATGCTTCTGTTGCATTCTTTACATGAAGTGAATTTCTATCTTCATCAGAATATACTGCTACAGTCTTTATTCCAAGTGCTTTGCATGTCTTTATGACACGTAATGCTATTTCTCCCCTGTTTGCAATCAAAACCTTCTCAATCATTTTGATCACAGGTTTATGTTACCATGTTTTCTAGGTAATTGTTTATCACGTTTGTTCGTTAACATTTCAAGAGCTTTAATTATCATAGGACGAGTTTCGGCAGGATCTATTACTGTATCAACGGTTCCATGTGATGCGGCAACATATGGATTCGCAAATTTATCAGTAAATTCATCTACTAGTTGTTTTTTCAATTTCTCAGGATCATCGGCATTTACCAACGCCTTTCTATTCATGATTTTCACTGCTCCTTCCGAGCCTAACACAGCAATCTGCGCTGTTGGCCATGCGTAATTAATGTCAGTTCTAAGATTTTTACTTCCCATTGCAATGTATGCACCACCGTATGCTTTTCCGATTACTATTGTAATCTTCGGAACTGTAGCTTCGCAATATGAAAACAATAGCTTACTTCCATGTCTAATTATTCCATTATGCTCTTGGTTAGTACCTGGCATGTAACCTGGAGTATCAACCAAAGTAATAATTGGAATTCCAAAAGAGTCACAAAATCTAATAAAGCGTGAAGCCTTGTTTGATGAATCAATATCAAGTGCTCCAGCTAAGTACATTGGTTGATTTGCAACTATTCCTACAGTTTTTCCATTCATTCTTCCAAATCCAACAATAATATTTTGTGCAAAAAGTTCGTGTACCTCAAAAAATTTGTTATCATCTAATATTGATAAAACAATTGGTTTCATATCATATGGTTTTAGAGAATCTTCAGGAATCATGTTTATCAAATTATGATCAAGTCTATTCGGATCGTCTGAGGTTTCAATCTGTGGTGGTGCTTCAGTATTATTTTGAGGTATGTATGAAAGTAGATTCTTAATAACGTCCATACAGTCATATTCATTTTTTGCAACAAAATGCGCAACACCACTTTTTGTTCCATGAGTCATTGCTCCACCTAATTCATCAAATGATACTTCTTCACCAAGTACAGTTTTCACAACATCTGGTCCTGTAACAAACATTGTTGCAGCTTTTTCAACCATAATTACAAAATCAGTCATTGCTGGTGAGTAAACTGCTCCTCCTGCAGATGGTCCTATACTTGCAGTGATTTGTGGTACTACACCAGATGCAACTTCGTTGTGGTAAAATATATCTGCAAACCCATCCAAACTTAAAATTCCTTCTTGTATTCGTGCACCACCTGAGTCAGCAATACCAATAATAGGACAACCATTTCTAGTTGCGTGATCCATTAATTTTGTAATTTTCTTTGCGCCCATTTGGCTTAGTGTTCCACCAAGAACTGTAAAGTCATATGCGAAAACATAGACTTGACGTCCGTGAATTGTACCATATCCTCCTACTACACCATCAGTGAAAAATTTCTTTTTCTGCATATCATAATCGTGATAGTGATGTGTTGCTAGTGCGTCAATTTCAACAAAACTACCTTCATCTAATAGTAGATAGACTCTCTCTCTTGCAGTAAGTTTACCCTTATCATGCTGTGCCTTGATTCTATCTTGACCACCACCCTGTTTTGATTCCTTTCGCTTTTTTTGATACTCATTTATTTTATCAGAATGCATTATCCTAGAATTAAAACTACGTTCATGTGTATATTAATTTAAAGTTAGAAAAAAACTCTCTAAACTTAAAATCAGAAGTGAAACCTATCTTTAACCGATAATCGATATTGTTCAAACGTATTACCCTGATTCTCGCATTTTTTACAAATACACAACTGTGAGACTAGGGAACGATCACAATTATCATGAAATTCACATTGGAGACATCCTGCGGGGTTGTCACAAATCACACATTTGAGCTCATTTATCTCTGCACATTTTTCGTGTTTAACTCCTATTCCCTTTGACCATAATCCGATGTCGTTTGCATTTACTTTTTCATTACAGACAATACATGTACCATCAAATTTCATTGTAATCTTAAGCCAACTCATAATAATTCAATTTCCTTTTCAATCAGTTCATTATAGTTATCATCAAATTCCAGTTCTAGAGAATTATTTTTCATACAAAGTAATATGTATGGAAGATAAAATGTTGCAAATGTACTTGATGAAATATGCAATTGTTTCGAAAGATTAGCAGCAAGTGATTTGAATTTAGAACCATCCCATCTCAAACGGTTAAGAACTTGCCATGATAAATTGTATTGAGAATATCTAATTGCAACATCTTTTTTGTATAAACTAAGAAGTATTGAGTCTAAATATCGTAACAATCTCCATTCTTGTGTTTTCATTATTCGCCCATAAAGAATATCAGCTTCCGAAACTGTCTGTAAAAAAACTTCCATTTCTAAGTTAGAAATTTTGCTTGTAATTATGCTAGAATAAAATGCATTAATTTTTTTTCTAGGATCAATACGCATTGAATATAAAACTGCTCGTGCCTCATCAATTGATTGTGCCTTATAGAATGCGTTAATACCTTCCTCTACATCTAATGATTCAAATGTTCTTTCTGTTAATGGCTCAAAGCCTGTCACTAGTGCTTGTGCAGAATTAAGCATAGATCTAATATCACCATTAGATTCTGAAATTAATTTAATTAATCTAACAGGATTTATTTGTGCACTTTCCTTTTCTAAAACCATGTTAAGATAAAGTCGTAATAATCGTGGAGGAAGTGGACGTAATGTAATTGTCGTGACAACTTTTTTTATTTTCTTCATTTTATCTGAAAGATCATTATTTGCTGCAAGAATAATTGGAACAGTTGGTTCCTTCAAGATATTGATTAGTGCCTCAACACCACCATAATCAGATCTTCCATGAACCCCATCAACTTCATCCACAAAGATCATTGGTTTACCAAGAACTGTTTGGTTTCCAAGTAGAGGCTCTAGAATTTCTTGAATGTTTTTTTTGTTTCTCACATCACTGGCATTGAGACTAATCATGTCATAACCAAAATTTTTGCCTGCAAGATTTGCTAATGTTGTTTTTCCAATTCCTGGAGGACCAACTAGAAGTAATGGCTTTGTTCCTTTCTGCCATTTTTCAAACCATCTAGCAAAAAACTTTCGTGCATCCTCGTTTCCAATAAGATCTATAAACTTTTGTGGACGATATTTTTCAGACCACATCATTGTTTATCACTTTGGAAGATTTGATGATAGATCTGACCATATATTTTCTTGTTGTAATTTTTTGTACCAAAATTCATTATAATGTTCCACAGTTAGGAATAAAAACTCAAGAAACTCCTTATGGGAAAACTTGTCTGGTAAACTGTCAATAGCTCTCCTTGCTTCCTGCAGATACGATTCGCTTTTTTTCATGGTCAATTCAAATCCTTCTTGGACTGTATTTGATGATAATGAATAATACAATGGCCAAGAGGGAATTTTTACTGCTTTATCTCTAATTGTATCTTCAATCTCATTTCCACATCCAACAGATTCAGCTGCTTTTGCCATTCCTATATAAAAAATCTCACCAAGTGGCTCCCTTGAAAGTGCCATATTTTTCCCTGCAGTACCCATAACAGAACGGTATTTTTTATAACTCTCAACTAATTCTTCTTCAGAAATTTCAGTAGGCTTTTCTTTTAGCTTCGTATCAAGATATTGCCCTACACGTGCATCTTTGAAACCAAGCTCAAATTGTTTTAATACTTCGTCTCCGCCCTTTGCAATTTTTTCTCGTGCTAATCTCAGAATATACGGATTCATTAATTTGTAATCATCTAGATAATCAAGATCCTCATCCTTGTCAACTATTCTATCCATAGGTTCACTAAGATCAATTGCTATTATATGACCGTCTACAATATCTTCCTTAAGTGATGATTCATTATCATCAAAATAATTTGTTGATGCATCAAAAAGTGCATTAAAGACTGGAAATGTCATTTTTACAAAATTTGAATTTAAAATTCTTAAAACTCTATCATGCAATACATCAAAATTCTGAAGATTTTCACGGATCGGATTAATTTCTGATGAATTTAATATAATTTCAGTAGAACCAACTTCTTCTGCAAATTCTTGCTGAGTAGAATTTGGTGATGAATCGGATTTAATTTGTTCAAGTAGATTATTTGTAAATCGCTTTGCAAATTCTGGAAATTTTTGTTCTGTTTCTTCTTTATAATGATTAAATTGCTTGTAACCTTTTGATTTGAACAATCCTTGTTTCATGACTTTTTTTCCAGCCTTTGTGCTCATCAATGCACCTTTACTGAAAACAGACTCGTCTTTTCCACTCACAGTTTCAAGTTTACAAATTGCTATTTATGCCTTCAATTTTGATAAATTATGTTTTAGTCATTCATTTTTTGCAAAAACCCTGTATTCGGAAATTATTGCATTGCATTTATGACAAGTATACTGACCTCTCTCAACTAAAATCAGCTCATCTGATATTGCCTCATTTTCTGCTTCTTCTACTTGTATCTTTGGTGGATCGTCAAATTCAGAATCACAGTTTTTACAAAAATATTTTTTCATTTTTTCTAAATCAAGTTTTTCAACTTTTGCGATAAACAATTTGCCTACACCAAGATCAGCATTTTTTACTTGTTCCTCTGTGATATCTGCTATAATCCAGCCTCCAGAACCATCAAGTTGTTTTTCTGCCAAATCAAATTTTCTTCTTCCATGAATCATAAAAAGACTTGGAATTTTTTTTCAATTTGTTCTTCACTTAAATTATGTTCAAAATCTGGCAATTATATGGAAATAAGTCAGATACTTCTTCATGCTTCTCAATTAGTTTATGAAAACGTAAAAGACATGGCTGGAACTGATGACGCTGCAGGTGATTTTGGTACAGGTGCGGGTGGTGATATCTCGCGTAATATTGACATAACCGCTGAAAATACTGTCTTGGATTATCTTAAGAAAATTAATTTTGAATGTATTGTGTTGGGCGAAGAGTGTGGTCGTGTAGAACTTTCAACAAATCCAAAAGGGTTTATTATAATGGATGCAATTGATGGTTCTGCAAATGCAGTAAGAGGTGTTCCATTTTTTTGTTGTTCACTTGCATTTGCAACTGAAGAAAAATTAAGTTCTATTACAGATGCTGCAGTCACTAATCTTTCTACAGGAGAAATTTTTTGGGCATCAAAAGGTAAGGGTGCTTTCCTAGATGAGAAACCAATATCTGTGCAGAAAAAAACACCACTTTACAAAATAGTTGGGATTAATACATCAGGTGCATCTCCAGAATTAATGAAACGTCTACAACCGGTATTTGAAAATCACAATCACACGAGACATTTTGGTGCAAATGCTCTAGAGATGGCAATTTTTGCACAAGGCTTGATGGATATTTTCATAGATTTACGTGGTAAAATTAGAATTCAAGATATTGCTGCAGGATATCTGTTAGTAAAAGAGGCTGGTGGTTTGATGCTTGATGAAAATCTGAATCCGTTGGATTCTGATCTAGACTATCAAACAAGACTTTCTTTTGTTGCAGCTGCAACACCGGAAATACTTGATGAGATTTTTGCGGAAATTAAATAATTCAAATAAAAATACCTGTTAGATACATCACAACTAATCCTGATGCAATTCCACAAATTATTGAAATACTTGAAAAAGAATCTGATTCTTTCATAAATTTGAAAATTGACCAAACAACCTGAAATATTGCGCCTGCACCAATTGAGAGAAATATTATAGTGAAAAATGGTGAAAAAGAGAATCCGCCAATCCAAGTACCGAATATAGCAGGAATTCCAGCAATCAGTCCAAAACCAACCATTTTTCCTATAACTGATTTTGTTCTAGTGAGTGGTGCAGCTATTGCTAAACCCTCTGTAGTGTTATGAATTGCAAATCCAATAATCAAGAATGTGCTTAATGCAACTTCACCAAATGCAATAGCAGCACCTACTGCTAAACCTTCACCTAAGTTGTGTAGACCTATTCCAATTGCTATCATCAAAGATATTGCTAATCCTTTTGATAGTTTAGAAAATTCAGAACGTTTGATTAGGATATTTCCAATTACATATAGTCCTAAGAACGATGATATGACAACTGTTGCAATCAATAATTCACCATTAAAGACTGATGCAAGATGTGTATTCGAAATCTCAAATGCTTCTTCGATTGCGTCTAATCCCAAAAATAATAGCAATCCAATAGTAAATGCCAAGAAAAAATTGAATGCATTTTTGCCTAATTTTTTTATAAATGGATACCACAGTAAGCCGATCATTATTGGTACTACTCCAATTAGCAATCCAATAATTCCAAGAAATACAAACAACTCAGAGTTTGGTTCTAATGAAGCAGAAGCTGCATCTATCTGCTTTTCAAATCTAGTACCATCATCAATAGTAAGACCAACAGTGTATGGCTGACCTTCGTTCCAATCAAATGGAATCCTAACTAATGCAGTTTCAAATCTTTCAAGATGTGTGTCAGGTTCTATCGCTGCAGGCTGTATTCGATCATTTACATCTGCGACAACAACGTTAACGTCAATTGGACCAGTATTTCTTACGGTTGCCTGGATCTCATTTCCAATAAATTCAACTTTTTCAATTGATATCTCTGGTAATACAATGCCAAATTGTAAGAATGTTGAAGCAGGTCCTAAAAGAAAAACAATCAATATTGCTAATAATACAATTGGTGCAATTGCACTAATTGCAATTTGTGGTTTAGAGGCTGTCATCATATTCTACTTGATCATCAAAATTGTTAGTATTCTCTTTTACAAGAAAAGTACTAACCCATCCTTTTTCAGAAAATTCTGTATTGTGGGCATGAAACATATACAATCCAGGATATTTATATGAAAATTCCAAGATTTGCCTATCACCTTGTGACATTGTTAGCATATCATTATATCCAGATGGGACAGTATCTGTTCCAGCCGGATAGTGATGGAATAAGGTTCCATGTAAATGGAAATTATTCACTGCATCAAACTCTAATACATTAACTACATATGCACGAATTTTTTGATTGGTGGAAATCTCTATTGGATGATGTTGGTAATAAAATGGAATTGTGTTTGCAGCATAAAAGTTATTTTCACCATCAAAGTCAGTATCAAGTCCGTTTAGTACAAAAACAAATTCTTCTGCAGAATCACGTTCTTCTTTTGGATCTACAATGTATGCGCCATAAAGTCCATGTGCAATATGTTCTTCAACTGGATGAACATGACAGTGATATAGATGCAAACCAACAGGTTCTGCATAAAACTCGTAAGTGAATTTACCTCCAGTTCCAATACTTTCAAAGACTCCATCCATCTCAGCTTTATGAATTCCATGAAAATGCAGGCTGTGTGGTTTTGAACCTTCATTAGTAAAATGAATTCTAACCAAATCACCTTCTGTTGCTCGTATGGTTGGACCAGGAACAGAATCATTAAATGTCCAAACATTGTAAAATACTCCTGGCGAAACTTCCATGATTTGATCATCTCTTGCAGTGATATAGAATTCACGAAGTATGGTTCCGTCTTCTAATACTGATACCTCACCATAATCAAAATCTTTCATGAATGTTTCTGGATCAAAATCTAATGCATCACCATTATATCCAATAGGATCAATTACTTCGCCTGTAGTTTTTATGACTAAACCAGTGTGAGTAAGGAATGTTTGCGGTGTTTCTTCTGCAGTTGTTATACCAGGTAATACAAAATACAAACCTGAAACTGCAATTATAACAAATAAAATGTAAAGCATCTTAATTGGTTTTATACCATTATCCACACCATACTGGCATATTTTGTATATAAAAATTAGCCTAGGCTAAATTTATTAGCCAGATCTAAAATTTTTCATGATTCGATCTAAAAATAAACCTAAAAAAGAAAAAAATGGCGCCCTCGGCGGGATTTGAACCCGCGTCTCAGCCGTGACAGGGCCGAATTCTAGACCGGGCTATACTACAAGGGCTATATTTTCAAAAAACAAAATGCTAGTTTTAAAGTTTGCAATTTTGTAAAAAACTGGTAAAAGACTAAATTATACACGACAGGAGAAACGCAAGGGGTCTATAGCGCAGCCAGGTAGCGCACTGGCCTTTTAAGCCAGCCTGTCGTGGGTTCGAATCCCACTAGACCCGCAGTTATGTTAAACGAATTTTTACATTGAGGGGATTTGTGTTCCTGTAAATGAGCTGTTGGATCTTTTCTTTTGTATCTTACCCTCTTTAGCGATAACAGAATTATAGAATGAAGGTGGAAGAACAATTTTCATTAATCGTTTAACAACTGTTGCATACTGTGAAATTTTTAATTGTGATAAAAATTTAAAGAGACGTGCAGGTTTACTATAGAATTTTAAAAAACCTATAGTTTGAAGCCTAGATATCTCTTCAAAACTACATTCAGACCAATCTGCATCAAATTGATAATAATCGAATGTTTTCCAATCAATAGAGCTAGTTTTAGCATATTGTTCAACCCATAAATCAAATAATTCAGTGCCTGGAAGTGGAGTGACTTTCGTAAAATGGGCTCGAGTTATTGGTAAAGATACTGCAAAATCAATTGTGTTTTTTATCTCTTCTTTGGTTTCTGTAGGGAATCCTATCATGAAAAATCCTGCAGTCTCAATTCCCACATCCGCAATTTCTTGACAGGCTTTTCTAACAATATCTTTGTTTAGTTGTTTTTTGACCATATCTAAAATTCTCTGATTTGCCGATTCTATTCCAAGAGCCATTGAAACACAGCCTGCCTTTTTCATCAACAAAAGTAATTCCCTGTCAAGCTTATCAATGCGAACACCATTTGGAAGACTCCATATGACCTTGATGTCACGTTTTAGTATCTCTTCACAAACAGCAACACAATGTTCTCTAACTAATGTAAAATTATCATCTTCAATTTGAATTTCTTTTACATCATAATCATTAACAAGCATCTCTATTTCATCTACAACTTTTACAGGATCACGAGTTCGCATTCGTTTTCCAGCAGTTATTGGTGCACTGCAGTATGTACAGCTGTAGGGACAACCTCTAGTTGTAATAATTGGTGCCATTGGACGTGCATGTATAATCATTCCATGGGGTTCTATTGAATAGGTTCGAGGATCAATAGACTCCCAATCTGGCATACCGAAATCATCAATGTCTAATTGAAAATCTCTTTTTAATTTACCAACTTGTAAAGTGTACATATCTTTTTTCATTAGAAATGTAGTTGCACCTGATTCAGTATCTCCAATCATGTTGTCACTTTGTTTTGATTGAACTGCCTTTCCATTTTCCCAATAAGCCAATCCATCTACTTGTGCAGGTGGAATACCTGCTGCCAATTGATTGAATGTTCTTTCTCCTTCACCTATTGCTGCATAATCTGCACCTGAATCAATCAAGCTTTGTATTGGATCACAGATTATGTGTGGTCCACCAATTATTGTTGTAAGACCATAAGATTTTGCCCTTTCAACCTCTTGAATACATTCAGGAAAATATGTTGACATTGCTGTGACACCAACTATATCCCATTCTGATGGATCATATTCTATTTTTTCTCGTAGACCATCAAGAATCCTGACTTTATGACCATTCTTTTTTAAGCCTGAAGAAAGATATCCTAAACCTAAATGCGGTGCAACAATAATTCCATCATATGTTGGATTGATTAGAAGAATTCTCATTTTGTGATTTTGTTGCCATTTTTATATATAATAATTTTGTTGTCAAAAGTGAAGAGGAATCAAATTAAACACACCTATTTCACGATAGTTTTTACACGTCGTGATAATGAATCAAAAGCTCGTTTCACAACAATGTTTTGCTTTTTGATATTCTTT
>CESL01104585.1_pt1 | contig 9986 bp, 8 predicted proteins | sample 531221 | NCBI WGS metagenome assembly CESL01 (sample SAMEA2622197, study PRJEB7988) | marine metagenome | biome: marine biome (ENVO:00000447); feature: mesopelagic zone (ENVO:00000213) & marine oxygen minimum zone (ENVO:01000065); material: "saline water (ENVO:00002010), including plankton...
TCATGTTGTCCGTGAAAATCAGCTGCAGTTTCAACACAATCTCTAAATCGAGGTTCAGAAATTGGTTCATCATTAATAAAAGAACGCATACGTCCTGCTTTGCTAACCAATCGTCTATATATCAATCCACCATCCAAATCAATTTCTGCTTCAACAACTGCCTGATTCTGGCCACTTCTAACGTCGGTTTTTTCAGCTCTATTCCCAAGAGCAATTTGAAGCGCTTTCAAAACAATTGATTTACCTGCACCTGTTTCACCCGTAATAACCGTTAGTCCATCATTTATCGGTAATTCTAATTCATCAATGATGGCAAAATCTTTTATATAAATTCGTTTAATCATGTATCAGTATTTCCTGATATTAGCAATGCTCCAATGGCGGTTCCTATTGCATCAGCAAGCACATCAAATGCACTTGAAAATCTACCTGAAATAAATGATTGTAAAAATTCATCAATTGAACCAAAAAGTATTCCAAAAATAATTACTAGTATTACTGAATTAAGATTAACTTTTTTGAGACTCTTCATCGCAAGAACTCCTAGAATAAAATATTCAATTAAATGAATAAGCTTGTCCCAATTCAAAAGCCAAGTTTTCGGTAGAGCTTGAGCAGGTAAAGATGAAAGCATAAGAATTAAAGCCATGTAAAGGATAAGTAATATTCTAAAAGTTTTATAATTCATAATCTGAGAATAATTGTCCTATTTTATATAATAGATCGCTTGCAATCATTCCATGTTGACTGATTGACCTAGCCAATTGATCTCCTGCTTTTCCATGAATAAACATAGCAATTATCGTAGAATCTTCTAAAGTATATCCTTGAGCAATTAATGATGCTATTATTCCAGTTAATATATCACCAGACCCTGCAGTAGCAAGGCCAGGATTACCTGTTGAATTAACGTACCCTTTTGAATTATATGCAACTAAAGAAGGTGAAAATTTTGCCATTAGCACACCGGAATAAAAGTTCATAAACTTATCCACTTCAACTAATAAATTATTCCGAAGCTCCTGAGATTTTATACCAATCAAATTACTTAGCTCACCTAAATGTGGAGTAATAACAATATTAGGATTAATTTCCTGAAAAAGTGTAAGATTATTATAAAACAATCTTAGGCCATCCGCATCTATGACCATTGGTTTATTTATATTTTTTACCAATTCTTCAATTAAAATAACAACATCATCATAAGCACCTAACCCAGGCCCAATAACTATGACGTCACACCATTCCACATGATCCATAATTACATCATAATTATCTTTTGAAAAATGCCCGCGATTTTGATCTTCACAGAGTAGCGTCATCCCTTCAGTGATCTTTTCCTCGTATATTGCATTTAATGATGCTGGTGCGCAAGTTATTGTTAATCCTGCACCGCTTCTCAATGCTGCCATGGTAGATAAATAAGCAGCCCCAGTCATTCCTACAGATCCTGCTAGTATAAGAACCTTACCTTGTTGGTATTTATGTGTATCAGAATTTAATGGTTTGACTGTATCTTGGATATAATTATCAGTTATCTGATACCATTTCCGCCCACTCAACTTATCAATAATATTTGGAAAACCAATATCAACAGCTTGATTCTCTCCGCAAAATGATTTGCCCGGGTGTAGAACCATTCCAATTTTTGTTTTACCCATAGTAACAGTATAATTTGCTTTTATAGTTTGATTAGCAATTGCTCCAGTATCGCTATTCAACCCAGTTGGGATATCAATTGAGATTACAGTTTTATTATTATTTATCCATTCTACCCATTGAATTAATTGATTATTTAATTCGCCAGAAAATCCAATACCTAAAACTGCATCAACTACAATATCAAAATGGGTATCTTTAGATGGCAGGTCAAAACCATAACATATTTTAATTTCTTTTTTTAAACACTGATCGTGAAAACCTAGATTAGATTTAGAAAGGAATTGTGAATCAAATAAAGAAAAAATAACTACTTTATTATTTAATTGATCAAGATTTAAGGCTGTTGCAAATCCATCGCCACCATTGTTTCCTTTTCCACATACAATTGCAATGGACTGCATACCCATATCTTTAAATTTTGAGTGTATAAAGTCAGCAGTTTTCTTACCTGCCGTTGCCATAAGTGAATCATCGGAAATATTGTAATCTGACGTTGATAATCGATCTAGTTCCGTAGCCTGATTTTGTGTCAACAACCGCATTATTTTTCTAAAAAAGAAAATGCAATTGCGTATTCATCTTCATGTGAGATAGAAATTTTTATAGTTTTATAATTGATATTTTTTATATCAGAAACAACAGGTTCGCCATTATCCATCGAAATGATTTCAATTTGTTTTAAATCTATATTGTCAATGATTTTTGAAGATAATAAACATTTTTTTATTGATTCTTTAGCTGCAAAACGACCAGCAAAATGTATTGCTGGATTACTTTTGGAATCACAATAATCAATTTCATTTAAAGTGAATGTTTTATTCTTAAAACGAGCGCCATAATCGTCTAATAATTTGGCAACCCGCTTAACTGAAACAATATCCGTACCAATGAAAATTTTAGACGTTGTTTAACTCCTTGACTATACTAACTAGGTCATAAATATCATTGACATCCCAATCTGCGCCAGAATCAACAGTGCCAAAAGTATCACCATATCGTGCAAAAATTGTTTTCATACCAATTTGCTTAGCTCCAACAACATCACGTTCGGGCCAGTCCCCAATCATTAAAACTTCATCTGGACTAGATTGAAGAATATCTAATGCCATTTCAAATGGTTTTGCAGATGGTTTACGAACTCCAGTATCATCAAATGTTAATACTGGATCAAATACATGGTGTAAGTTTAAATAATATAATCGCATCCAAGCTTCACGACTTGGTGCATCTGACACGACTGATAATTGAATACCCATTTTTATCAGTTCTATTAGTGTTTTATTGACGTTTGGATAAACAAGTAGAGTAGCTTCTCTTGCTCGCCTATATGAAACGATGCCAGCAGCTAGAATCTTGTTACTAACTTTCCCTACAGTTTGGTTTAAATAATCATCGAAAACTTGCTGATTCTCCCAACCTTTTTTAATGTATAAATCAAAAATATCTTGGTACGCTTTTTTTTCATCTACATCTAAACCAGCTTCTATCATTGCTGTAATAGCAGCTTTTACAGCAAACTGTTTCATCTTAACAAAATCTAAAAGTGTATTATCTAGATCAAAGATGATAGCTTTAATCATAGCAATCTTAAGAAAATAAATAAATTAATTTTATTTTTCATATTTCTGAGGGTTTTTGACTTTATCAATTTCATATTCTGCCATCTTTCTCCAATCTCGATCATTTCTAGCTTTTTCAAAAGCATTTAATGCACCTGCCTTATTTCCTCTCCCGCCACACCACTCAGCTACACCTAGTTCAAACCAGGAGCCTCCAAATCGCGATTTTAAATCTGCACTCTTTCGTGCTGCTTCCTTTGCACCTCCACAATTACCATTAATATTATGAGCACTAGCTAATCTGAAAAAACTCATCGAATCTTTATCATTTAAAGCAACAGCCATTTCTAGACTTGAGACTGCCTGATCCCAGTTTTTTTCATCTGCATGGATAATTCCTAGATTTGAATATCCTCTAGCATAATTAGGATTAACAGTTACAGCCATATTTAATACTTGTTTAGCTTTTTCATAATTCTTCAAAACTATATATATATCACCCATAGCTCCATATGCCTTATCATATCCTGGATTTATATTAATAGCTGCTTCTAGAGCAGAAATAGCCCCATCTGAGTCATTCATAGCACTTTTTGCTAACCCAAGAGCAAAAAACCCTTTGTAAAATTGCGGATTTACTTCCAAAGCTTTTTCGTAAGATTGAACAGCAGCATCTTTATCGCCCATCTTTGATTGAATGACACCAACTTGATAATGTGCTTGGTAAAATGTTTCATCCACATCTAATACATTGCTATATGATAAAAGAGCGCCCTCTAGATCGCCACGTTTGTATGATTGATTGCCACTATTAAAATAATTTTTTGCTACGTTCTTAATTGCCGCTGTAGCCGTTTTATGTTCGGCATTTATTTCCATCGCTTTTTTAAAATATTCGACTGCATCTTTAAATTCTTTTTTCCTAAAGTGCACTAAACCCATATTGAATACTGATTCAGGATAATTAGGAAATTTTTCATAAGCAACACGAAAAGATTCAAAAGCATCATCAGCGTCACCATTTTTCATTGATCGAATACCTTTACTCATCAGAGTATTCAATTCGCTTAATCTTTCAAATTCATCTCTAAAACTTTTATTTTCAGGTTCAATCTCAATTGCTTCTTTTAATAGACTCCCTGTTTTCTGTAAATCTCCTTTGCGCATCGAGGTATGTGCCAAACCTAGATATGCAGGAGCAAAGGTAGGATCTGTTTGAAGAGCAGAATTAAATCCAGATTCAGCTTCACTGACTTTCCCGGCATCTAAATTCGCTTGAGCTGTCTCATACAGTTCGTTTGGAGATTGCGCAGAAGCAATTCCAATAAATAGTAATACAATTTTTAATGATTTAACCATCATACTTATTTCCTTATCATTTGTTTTCGTGCCGAAGGCCGGACTCGAACCGGCACGAGGTTTCCCCCACTGCCCCCTCAAGACAGCGTGTCTACCAATTCCACCACTTCGGCCCTTAATATTCTAAAATTATTTTTTCTCAATATCTTCTATGGGAGATGTTGGAATGGACAATCCTTCTGAAGTTGGGACTAGCAAACCATCCTCTTGAGCTTTTTCAATTAGTGAGTCAGAACCAACGCTATCCGGTGATCCTAATAAGCTAATTAAAAGTGCTAAACCCATAAAAGCCACAGCTAAATAAGTTGTTATTTTACTTAAAGCTGTTGCTGCTGAGCGACCACCAAAAATAGCATTGGTAGTCTGCCCTCCTATTGATCCTGCTAGGCCGCCACCTTGGCTAGCCTGCATAAGAACGACTGAAACCAACAAAACACTAATAATAGCATGAATTGTAATTAAAAATCCTAACACAATTAACCTCTTTTAATATTATCTGTTACAAGTTCAATTATTTTACAAAAACTTTCAATATCCAAACTGGCTCCTCCAATAAGAAATCCATCAACTCCATTTGTATCAATTAAAGATCCCGCATTATCAACATTTACTGATCCACCATATAGGATTGGAATATTTTGTCCATTTTTTCCAAGCATATTTTCTACCATACTTCGAATTTTAGCATGTGCCTCGGCTACTTGCGCTTCAGTTGCTGTATCTCCAGTGCCAATTGCCCATATCGGTTCATAAGCCAAGATAAAATTATCGCCATTAATTTCACTGATACCATTTAGGCTATGTTCTAACTGATTTTGCAAAACCTTTTCAGTTTGCCTAGATCTTCGCTCATCCAATGTTTCGCCAATACAGAGGATAGCCTTTATTCCTTGATTTAAAACTGTATCAATTTTATCACGGACAAAATCACTAGACTCACCAAAAATAGTTCGTCTTTCAGAGTGTCCTAAAATGACATAATCAACAGATAATGACTTTAGCATTTGAATAGAAATTTCACCAGTATAGGCACCTTGTATTTCATGATGAACATTTTGAGCGCCAAGATAAAATGGAGAATTATCTAATAAATTAGCAATGGAAAATAGCGAAGTAAAAGGCGGGCAGAATATAACCTCAGCACTATCTTTATCCAATATACGATTTTTGACTTCATTGACAAAAGAGACGCCCTCATCGACAGTTTTATTCATCTTCCAATTTCCAGCTACTATTGGTTTCATTCTAAACTATAACTCCAATGCGTAAATTGAAGGCAAGTTGTTTCCTACTAACAATTCCAAAGATGCACCACCACCACTAGAAACATGTGAGAATTGATCTAAATAACCAAATTGCTTAATTGCTGCTACAGAATCTCCACCTCCAGTAATTGTTGTCACATCCTTTTCAGTTTCATCTGCAATTAGACTAGCTAATTTTTGTGTTCCATGGTGAAATCCATCTACTTCAAAAACACCCATAGGTCCATTCCAAAATATTGTTCCAGAGTTAGATATAATTTTTGAAAATAGGTCAAGGGTGCTTGGACCAATATCAAATCCACATTTACTAGTAGGGATATGATTGACATCATAAACTTTAGCATTTTTATTATCATCAATAGATTGTGCGCAAATAAAATCTTCAGGAAATAATAAATTTATTTTCCCACGGGCTCTATTTAATATTTTTTTAGCATTATTTATCATATTTAAATCAACCAAAGAATTACCTACATCAATTCCGCGAGCTAGTAAAAAAGTAAATGCCATTGCACCGCCAATTAAAATGTTATCTGCAGATCTTATGAAATGGTTAATCAAATCTAATTTGGTGTCAATTTTTGCACCACCCAGTATAACAGTCAATGGTTTTTTAGGTTTGGTGATTTTATTTGAAAGATAATCTAATTCGCTTTCAAAAAGTAATCCCATGCCTTTATTTAAAAAATATTTTGTTACTCCATTATTTGATGCATGCTCCCTATGAGCTGTTCCAAACGCATCATTGATATAGACTTCTCCGTGTTTAGCAAGTTTTGAAGAAAAATTCTTTTCATTTTTATCCTCTTCTGGGTGGAATCTAAGATTTTCCAATAAATGTATTTCTCCTGATCGTAAGCCCAATGTTACATCATGAGAATTTTCAGATATGCAATCATCTGAAAATTTAATGGGCATTTCTAATAAATCTGCTAATAGCTCGCCAACGGATATTAAACTCAATTCTGGAACAACTTTACCTCCAGGTCGACCTAAATGAGACATTATTATTATTTTTGCACCTGATTTTAAACAATGTTGAATTGTAGGTAATGCAGAAACAATACGGAAATTATCTGTTACTTTATTTTCTGAAAAAGGAACATTAAAGTCCACCCGTAGAAGGACTCTTTTATCCTTTAAGTCAAATGATTTAAGAGTTTTGATCAAAAGTTCTAAATATTATGCTATTATTAGTTCTACTAAAGCACTAGGAATTTAATTGATAAACTTACACCAAGATAGAATTCTATTTATATCAATAGATGGCTTCGGTAATTTTCATTATGACTACAAACGGTAAAGCTTCAATTAATTTTCAAGATCTCATGCTTAATCGCATCCATGAAATTTTATTAGTGGCTAGCCCGTACGATGCGTTTATCCTTGAGGAAGATGGACGATTAACTCAGCAAATACTTTATGAGTATTTAGGCATGAATCTTTCATACGCTCCTAGAGTTTGGCATGCAAAAAATGCTAAAACTGGGTTACGAATGCTATCCGACCGAAGTTATGACTTAGTTATTGTTATGATGCGAATATCAGATATGGATCCAATAACTTTTGGTGAGAATGTAAAAGAAAATTTTCCCGATAAACCTGTTGTTCTATTATCCTTTGATGAGTCAGAATTAAGCGGATTACCAATAGAGCGAATCAAAAAAGTAATTGATCAAATATACATTTGGTCTGGTAATGCTAACGTATTTCCTGCAATAATCAAAAATATTGAAGATCGAATGAATCTAAAGCGTGACTATGAAATCGCCGATATTCGTTCAATTATTATGGTTGAAGATAATCCACGTTATTACTCTATAATTCTTCCATTGTTATATAGGACTGCTTTAAAACATGCTAGAAATTTGATTAGTAAAAGCTTATCAGATACTGATCGACTATTACTCTTTCGCGCTAGACCAAAAATTATTTTAACATCCACGTATGAGGAGGCAGTAGAATATTATGATACTTATCGTAATAATATACTAGGAATTATCTCAGATATTCGCTTCCCGATAAACGGGTCAATGCACAAGAATGCTGGATTAAAACTAACAGAATATATAAGAAATAAAGATTCTGATATGCCTATAGTATTACAATCAACAAATTCAGAATTTGATCAGGTAGTTAAAAAAATTAATGCATCGTTTATCCATAAAAATTCACCAACTCTATTGCAGGATTTAGAAGATTTTATTGTAAACAATTTTGGGTTTGGTGATTTTGTTTTTAGAGATCGGAAAGGAAAAGAAATATCCAGAGCCAATGATCTCAAGAAATTCCAGAAAATTCTTAGAAAGATTCCATCAAACTCTCTTGAATACCATGCGTCAAAGAATCACTTCTCAAATTGGCTTGCCGTCCGTGGGGAATTTAATATAGCATCAAATTTAAGACCTGTTAAAATACGTGATTTCAATAACATAGAGGATTTACGTAAAGTAATAATTGATGAGATAGAAGCAGGGAGACATGCTCGAAGCGAAGGACGTGTGGTTCAGTATAGTGACGATGTAAAAGATGAAAATATCAACTTTGTCCGATTATCTACGGGCTCACTTGGAGGTAAAGCTAGAGGATTGGCGTTCGCAATTAATTTACTCAACGAAACTAGCCTAAATGATAAATTTGCAAATATAAATATTCGAGTACCAAAAGTAGCTGTTATAGGAACAGATGAATTTGATTACTTTATGAATGAAAACAAATTATGGAAAATTGCATTTGCGAAAGATAAATCTGATAAATCTATTATTAACGCTTTTCTTAAAGGATCCTTATCTAAAAAAATTAAGTCAACGCTATCAAAATATTTATCAAATATAAAAAACCCTATTGCTGTGCGTTCATCCAGCTTGCTTGAAGATTCACAATATCAACCTTTAGCTGGGATGTATGCTACTTATATGTTGCCCAATGCTGACCAATCTAAATCAATACGTCTTGAAGAATTAAAAAAAGCGATTAAACTTGTATATGCATCAACTTACTTGAAAGAGCCTAAATCGTTGATCGAAGGATCCGTTCATCGTCATGAAGAAGAAAAAATGGCGATTATCATAATGGAGCTAATAGGCAAGAAACACGAACAACGATTCTATCCTTCTATAAGTGGATTAGCTCAAAGCTTTAATTATTATCCGGTATCTTACATGAAAAGAAAAGAAGGCGTTGTCTATCTTGCATTGGGATTAGGTAGAACTATCGCCGAAGGAGAAAAATCACTTAGATTCTCACCAAAGTACCCTGGAATTATTCCTCAATACTACTCTGTTCGCTCAACCATAAGTAATTCCCAAAATCAGTTTTACGCCTTAGACCTTAAAAAAGGAATGAAACAACTCAAAGGTGGATTAAGTGAGAACACGTCGATATTTGACCTAGATACTGCAGAAAAAGATAGAGAATTAGATTGGGCTGCAAGTGTAGTTACAAAAGCTGACAATGTCGTAAAGGACTCTCTTAGGCACGATGGGACAAGAGTTATAACATTCCCTTCTGTACTTAAATGGAAAACTGCGCCATTACCTGAATTATTAATGGATCTGCTAGCATTGGGTGAATCGTCTTTAGGATGCCCAGTGGAAATAGAATTTGCGGTTAACCTATTTAACCAAGAAGATAAAATGAATGAATTCTGCCTATTGCAGATCAAACCAATGGTAGTAGGAGGCCTTGATCGTATTCAGGAATTTGATTCAATTCAAAAACAAAATATACTTTGCAGAAGTAACATTGCGCTGGGGAATGGAGTAATTGACAATATTCGAAATATAATTATTGTTAATCCAAAAACATTTGATGCAGGAAAAACAAAATTAATCGCTAAACAAATTGAAAAGATTAATGAAAAAATGATTGATAAGGAAAAATACGTTTTAATTGGACCAGGGCGATGGGGTTCTGCTGATCCATGGCTTGGAATTCCAGTTGATTGGGATCAAATATCTAATGCTAAGGTTATTGTTGAATATGGAATGAAATCTTTCCCCGTAGATCCATCTTTTGGAAGTCACTTTTTTCAGAACGTAACATCAATGAGGATTGGTTATTTTACTTTAAATCACAAAAATAAATCAGATAGCCTTGATTTAAAATGGATTAATTCACAGTCAACTAAACAAAAAACTAA
>CESL01000589.1_pt1 | contig 9946 bp, 8 predicted proteins | sample 531221 | NCBI WGS metagenome assembly CESL01 (sample SAMEA2622197, study PRJEB7988) | marine metagenome | biome: marine biome (ENVO:00000447); feature: mesopelagic zone (ENVO:00000213) & marine oxygen minimum zone (ENVO:01000065); material: "saline water (ENVO:00002010), including plankton...
GTCGAGGCACCGATATAGTGCTCGGAGGTAACTGGCAGGCCGAAGTAGAGAAACTCGGTGATGAACCCGACCCTTCTGAAGTCACTAGGATCAAAGCCGCTTGGCAGGAAACTCACCAAAGAGTGATCGATGCAGGAGGCTTGCATATTGTCGGAACTGAGAGACACGAGTCGCGACGAATCGATAATCAGTTGCGCGGTCGGGCAGGCAGGCAAGGGGACCCCGGGTCCTCGCGTTTTTTCATTTCTTGGGAAGACAACTTGCTTCGAATTTTTGGAGCTGAACGGGTTCGCGGCATGCTAGATCGTGCATATACCGAAAAGGGCGAAGCGGCGGAGGGAGCGATTTTTGATCGCTCCATCGAACGCGCTCAACGCAAGGTTGAAGGGCGGAATTTCGATATTCGGAAGAGTCTCCTCGAGTATGACGATGTTGCAAATGATCAACGGACTGTGATCTACCAGCAACGAAATGAGTTGATGGAGGCTAACGACATCCGCGAAATGCTATCGGACATTCGTACAGAAATTGTGGACGAAGTGATTTCTGACCACATTCCGCCAGAAAGCATCATGGAGCAATGGGACGTGGCGGAGCTGGAAAAGACCTTGGTATCCGAGTTCAGCTCGAACCAATCGCTGCAACAATTAATCTCGACCGAAGACGACGTCACTGAAGAAGATTTACGGCGAATAGTTAGCGAGCAAGTCCGGGAGGAATATGAGGCGAAGGTTCTCGCATGGAAGGCGGAAGGCGTGGACATGAATCGCGTCGAGAAGGAAATCATGCTCAACGTTCTTGACCAAAAGTGGAAAGAGCATTTAGGGACGATGGACCACCTTCGCCAAGGAATACATTTACGGGCTTATGCCCAAAAGCAGCCGAAGCAAGAATACAAACGAGAGTCGTTTGAACTCTTTCAGGAGATGCTATACGGCATTAAGCGGGATGTGATTCGGATTCTGTCTCGCGTCGAATTGGAGCGTGGCGAAGATCTTGGCGAAGCGGAGAGGAGGCGTCGAGTCGAGAACAGTAAGCGCATGCAATTTCAGGGCTCCGAAGCCGCCGCGGCGAATATGGATCAAATGGGCAGTTTGGGTGATGACGTAACGACTCCCACGCCGGTAGGCAAGCCGCAAACGTTTGTCCGAGAGGATCGTAAGGTCGGACGTAATGAAAAGTGCCCCTGTGGTTCAGGAAAAAAATACAAACAGTGCCATGGACGAGCGGCGTAGTTTGATGAGGTTCGTTTAAGTGGCCGTCAATTTGCCCGTTATGGACGTACTTGAAGAGGTTCCTGGAATCAGAGCAGGTACTGCGGATGCTCGAATTCGTGATAACGGTCGCGACGACATCACAGTTTTTGCGTTTGAACCTGGGGCAATCGTTGGTGGCGTGTACACACGTAACAGCTATAGGGCCGCACCCGTCGAAATCGCGTCAGCCTGCCCCGGTCCCGCCAGAGGTTTCGTGGTGAATAGCGGTAACGCAAATGCCGCGACCGGAGAGAGGGGCGCCAACGATGCCCGACAAACCTGCTCACACTTGGCCTCGCTCCTCGAATGTAACGCTACTGAGGTATTACCGTTCTCAACCGGGGTTATCGGCGAATTTCTACCGATGGAAAAAATACTTACCGGTATTGACCGGGCGTATGAGGCGCTTAGTCCGAAACACTGGGCCCATGCGGCAGCTGCGATTATGACGACTGATACTGCTCCGAAGGGCCTTTCAAATCGTTTCAAATTAGGCGGCTGCGAAGCGATCGGCACGGGAATCGTTAAAGGTTCAGGCATGATTCGACCCGATATGGCGACTTTGTTAGCTTTCGTTGGCACGAACGCGTCGTTAACACCAGAAATTGCCAGAAGATTAACTCTCGATCTTGCGGAACTAAGTTTTAACCGTTTGACCGTCGACGGGGATACTTCGACTAATGACTCTTTTGTGGTCGTGGCATCGGGGGTAGGAGACCACGAAACAATACGTAACGCATCCTCGATTGAGTATTCCGAGTTGCTCCACGGTCTAACGCCCATCGTGCGGGAATTGGCCATGCGAACAGTACGGGATGCTGAAGGCGCGACGCGTTTTATCACGATTCACGTTCAAGGAGGTTGTGATGCTGCGGAATGTATGCGTGTTGCGTACACGGTGGCCCACTCGCCGCTGGTCAAGACAGCCTTATTTGCGGGTGATCCTAACTGGGGTCGTTTCTGTATGGCTATTGGTCGAGCTGGCATCGAAGATTTGGATCCATACGGAGTGTCGCTCAATCTGAATGATGTTCGCGTGGCAGTAGGAGGTATGGTTGCAGATAGCTATCGTGAGGAGGTCGGAGCGGAAGTTATGGCTAGAGACGAGTACGAGATAACCATCGATCTTGGTCGAGGAAGTTCTCGGGAAACTATATGGACATCCGATCTCTCGTATGAATACGTCCGCATTAACGCTGAATATCGTTCCTGATTGAGATTAGTCCTCCGAATCGGACGAGCTGAGATCGTCAATGCCATGCTCGCCGGGGATTGTGTGTTTTTCGTCTGCCCAGGCGCCGAAGTCAATTAGGCGGCATCTTTCTGAACAAAATGGACGGAACTCATTTTCCAACGTCCAACGTAGAACTTTCTTGCAAGTAGGGCAAGGAACGATATGAGTGGTCTCCTTAGGCATTAGCAATGTCTACGTAACGTTTATGCAATGTTCGCACCTTAGGATCGAGCATTATTAAAGAACCCTCATTCGCGATGACGTCGTCCGCGAGTGCGAGCCGATCGGTTCGATCTAGCTGGCTGTTCACAATCGCCTGAGCCTCTTTTCTAGCGACCATGTCTCGTTCCATCGTGCGCTTGATCTGTACTTCAACTGGCACATCGACTACAAGGATACGGTTGACGTAACCCCCGCGGGCTCTAAGGAGGGGGTTTACGACCATCGCGTATTTGGATCGGACAGAATGTAACTGCCGCAACGTCCACTCATTAATTAACGGGTGCGTTAACTTTTCTAACCAACGTCGTTCTGCGGGTTTGTCGAACACTAATTGTCGTAGGGCCTTCCGATCGAGACGACCGTCTACTCCGATCATTCCATCGCCGAAACGGCAGATTATCTCTTTAAGGGCTTGGCTACCCGGTTCGACAATTGCCCGAGAGGCCGTATCGAGATCGATGACGTCGACCCCTAGATTGGAAAAACGATCGGAAACTGCAGTCTTACCACTGCCTATTCCTCCAGTAACTGCGACGATGAGTTTTGACATCAAGGGAAAACGAGAGTCGTGAAAAGGTCTTGTGTGGCAAGCGTAACGCACCCACCTATACTCAAAAAAGGCCCGAAGGGGATTTCTTGTTTCGTAGACAATTTACGCCAGAAGATCAGAAACAGGGCATAAGTCAGTCCCGTCGTTGATGCCACGAGAATGACGGCTGGTAAGGCTTGCCAACCGAGCCAGGCACCCAGTGCGGCCGCCAATTTGAAATCGCCATTTCCCATACCCGTTCGGCCTCGAATTAGTTTGAACGCTTGGTTGATTGCCCAAAGTGACATATAGCCGACTATCGCTCCTATTAAGGAAGACGTTGCAGTGGGGAAATCGTTGGTGTCGACGGACTGGATCGATGCGATGAGACCTAACCAGACGAGTGGCAGGGTAATTTGATCGGGAAGTAGAGTCGTTTCGACATCGATAATTAACAACGTTAATAATGATGCAAGGAATACGAAGTAAAACAATCCGGTAATCGAATAACCCCAGATCCAAATCGTTCCAATTGCCAATAGGCATGTGACGCCCTCTACTATTGGATAACGTTTCGAGATCGAACCATTACACAGGACACATTTACCGCGTAGAACGATCCAGCTGATCAATGGGATGTTTTGCAACGGCGAGATAATTCCGTCGCACAAAGGGCAGTGAGAGCGTGGAAGAACTAGGTTAAATCTAGTTTGGGCCGCAACATTGATATGGAGTAACTGTCGCGCCTCATGTCGCGCATTTCGCTCGAGTATTAAAGGAAGCCGGTAAATAACGACATTCAGGAAGCTCCCGATCGCGAGGCCAACTATGCCCACTACCGTTAGTGTGAACCAGTCTGCTGACAGCTGCTGACTTAGATTTTCTATTCCGTTGGTTGGCAAAGATGCGAATTCCTCGGACGCGTTTTGAACTTGAGATATACCCAATGGTTTAAGCGGAAGCAATACCGATTTCCATTAGGCGAATAATAGTCATAGAAACTTCAGGGGCCTAATTTCCATATTTTAGGTAACGGAGCCAAAATAACGTTGTTTCACGTTTGACGGTTGGTAAGGATTGTTAATTATCGTAGGCGTGCGTTTTATGTCGAAAACGAATCTAAACTAGGCCAAATATCTGTGTTGAGGAAGACTAAGTGAGACGTTAAGCTTCGCGGCATCTGCGCCGGGATAGCTCAGTTGGTAGAGCGACTGATTCGTAATCAGTAGGTCCGCAGTTCGATTCTGCGTTCCGGCACCATATGTAATTGCGAAGTCGAAACCAACAAAAGATCATGGGCATAACGTTGTAATTACTGATTATTCGACTTGGTTCGGTTATTCATCAGGCGTAAGAGACGCCTTCAAATCAACTAGATATAGCGGTGTTAACGGTCCGTTCGAATTATTCGATCGGAGAAATCATTCATTTGAAGGCCAGCAATGACAGTTGGTTATTCTTCAGCCAGGCCTATGGATTTGTTTGGTTCTAGGAACGATTAAACTAAATATATTCGTAATTCTCTTATTTTAGATAAAAGATTGTTATTATATTTGGGTTTACAAACCTAATTTCATTAGGTAACTTTATTCTAGTTACTTGAAATGGGAATAATAAAAAGCATTATGGTTGCCAAGAAACTTTCCGTATCCGAACTACAAGCAGTCATCCGTGACGCAAGATCTGAAATAGATCGGCGGCAGAAAAGACTGGATCGGGTCAAAGCGAAAATAGATACGATATTAAAGAAAGAGGGTGTAACGCTGGGTGATCTATATTCGGCGCGTACCCCTTCTAAAAGCCCTGTTGGAGTGCGTCGAAGACGAAAAGTAAAACCTGTCTACAAGTCCGGAAAAAACACTTGGACGGGTCGCGGAAGAGCTCCAGGGTGGGTCGTTAAGATCTGTGAGAAGGACGGTATAGAAGTCACTAAGTTCAAGACGCTACCTCAATATAAGATTCGGTAATATCGCTAAAAATGTCGAATGGCTTCGCGAATATGTTCGAAGCCTTCGGATCTTCGTGCCGTTCCCAATTAGCGCACTAAGGGGTACGGCTCTTGTGAATAGGTCTTGAGCTCATTTGCTGGGCTCGAAACGCATGGAGAGATCCATCGGTTCGATGTTCTTCGTGATCTCGCCGATTGAAATGTAGTCCACTCCCGTTTGGGCAATCTCAGTTACGTTTTCGCGTGTGATACCGCCGGACGCTTCGAGTGGTACGTTTCCTTTGTTAAGCGTTACTGCCTCGCGAAGTTCTTTCATGGAGAAGTTGTCTAGCAACACCATGTCGACGCCTGCTTCGAACGCCTCCAGCAATTGGGGGATCGTTTCGACCTCAATTTCGATTTTGATGTGGGGATTTTGCTTTCGCGCCGCGTAGATACTCTCGGCGATTCCACCGACTGCGGCGATGTGGTTTTCTTTGATGAGATATGCGTCAAATAGCCCCATTCTGTGGTTTTTTGCGCCAGCTACCGCAACCGCGTATTTCTGTGCTGTGCGGAGGCCGGGAACTGTCTTACGAGTGTCTAGGATCATTGCGTTGGTTCCCGAAATGGCCTCGACGTAGAGGCGAGCGATCGACGCTGTTCCTGAAAGTAGTTGAACAAAATTCAACATAATTCGTTCACAAGTAAGCAAGCTTTGCGCAGGGCCATACGCCATCAGCAAGGTATCGCCCGGTGTTACGTCTTGACCGTCGTCTACAAGCCACTCGGTGCTAATTGACGAATCGATTTGTCGACACGTTTCATCCGCCCAGGGCTTCCCGCAGAAGACGCCTGCAGTTCGGGTAATTAAACGTGCGGTGACAATTTGTTTTTTGGAAATCAGCGCGGCGTTAATATCTCCCGAACCAACGTCCTCGGCGATCGCGGTTTGTACGTTGCGACGAACGTCATTCAAAAAGGTCTCGTTGACCGCTAGGGGTGATCGATCCATAGTCGTCATTATGTCATTTCAGCGAAATAGAAGAGTCCGGTAGACATGGCTGTAACGATCGATCACTGGTTATCGAGAGTTACTAGAAAGCCGTCGATTAATTGCGATGATCGACCCGCGCATACTGAGGTCACACTGGTTGTAATTCATTCGATATCCCTTCCGGCGGGGGTATTCGGCACCAACCTAGTCCCGGCTTTTTTTTGCAATGAATTAAATCTGGCGGATCACCCCCAACTGCATTCTTTGGAGGGGATGAGAGTCTCGCCCCATGTCTATATAACCCGACGTGGTCTGGTGACCCAGTTTGTACCGTTCAACCGAAGGGCGTGGCACGCCGGGGCTTCTTCCTTTGGATCACAATTGGCGTGTAACGATTTTTCTATCGGAATCGAACTGGAAGGGACCGAGCACGGCGAGTACACGGATTCACAGTACCGCAAACTCATCGGTGTCTTGGTGGCGCTTATTGCCAAGTACCCATCGATCTCGCTTAGCCGAATCGTTGGTCACCAGGAAATAGCCCCTCTTCGTAAAAAAGATCCTGGTGCCGGTTTTGAATGGGAACGGATCTATGCGGAAGTCGCAGGGCATTCGAACCAAATTAGCAATTACTGAATGACAACGTTGTCGTTATCGCGCCGCGTTTAAATTAGAAAAGATGCGTATCGGAATTGATCTCGGCGGTACCAAGATTGAGGGAATCTTGATGGATCGCGAGGGCAACGTCACGCAAGTGATTCGAAGAGCCGCACCAAGAGATCACTACGAAAAAACCCTGCAGGCGATAGAAGCGCTTGTTCGAGAGCTCGATCTTTTAGCAGGTGACAAACACCCGATTGGAATTGGTACGCCGGGGACCTGGGTTTCCGGTCGGTCGGCGATGAAAAACTGTAATTCAACGTGGCTTAATGGAAGACCCTTGCTGGACGATCTTATCCGGTTATTGAATCGGTCTATTCGAATCGCAAACGACGCCGATTGCTTTGCTTTGTCGGAAGCTGTCGCAGGTGCCGGTCGCTTATGTCCATGTGTCTTCGGAATCATCCTTGGCACGGGAGTCGGAGGTGGTTGGGTATTGAACGGTCGAATACTTGCTGGCCCCAACGGATTGAGCGGCGAATGGGGTCACACACCCTTGCCATACTTTCGGTCCGATGGCCATTCAAACGGGGCAGAGGCAGATCTACCTGATCGGGAATGTTATTGTGGTCGGGTCAACTGCGTCGAAACTTTTTTGTCTGGGTCGGGACTATCATTGACTCATCGCTTGTTATCCGGTGAAAACCGCGAAGCAGACAAAGTCGCGGACTCAGAGTTCGGCGAACGAACTTACAATCTATATACCTCAATGTTGGCACGCGCTTTGGCCCAGATAGTTAATATCGTCGATCCCGACATCATTGTTTGTGGCGGCGGCGTTTCCAATTCAAAACATCTATACCGCGACTTACCAGGCAAAGTGGCGAAGTACACATTCTCTTCAGAAGGCGCGACGCAAATTGTGCCGGCTGAACACGGTGACGCAAGTGGAGCGCGTGGTGCTGCATGGCTTAATCCGGCATAAAGTGGTTCTTGCGCGACGTTTTCATAGGTGTGGCGCGTTGCTCCGCTGCCGGGTTTTCGTGTAATGGCATCGAAGCGCAATACGGAGGATAGCAATCCCTTAGAGACCCAAGAGTGGTTAGATTCGCTCGAATATATTCTCGAAAATGAGGGGGTTGAACGGGCGAATTTCCTGTTGAGACGGTTGTCGTCGCGGATGACGAAAACGGGCGCTTCGCTGCCCTACACGATCACAACGCCCTATCGGAACACAATCCCCGCGCATCTTGAGGCGTTCATGCCAGGCGATCTCTTCATGGAACGGCGAATCCGCAGTCTGATTCGCTGGAACGCGCTAGCAATGGTCGTCCGTGCAAATCGGCGAGACGGTGATTTGGGTGGACACATTTCCACCTTTGCTTCTTCTGCGACTCTTTATGAGGTTGGATTTAACTACTTTTTCAGAGGCCCAACGCCAGAGCACGCGGGAGATTTGATTTATTTCCAAGGACATAGTGCACCAGGGATCTATGCGCGCTCCTTTTTAGAACGTAGATTAGACGAAGAGCATCTCGATAGATTTCGCCAAGAAGTTCGTGGCGACGGCCTTTCTTCGTATCCCCATCCATGGCTCATGCCCGACTACTGGCAGTTTCCCACGGTTTCGATGGGCCTTGGCCCAATTCAAGCCATTTATCAAGCACACATCATGAAATATCTTGATTCCCGCGGCCTCATTCCGATGGAGGATCGTAAGGTGTGGGCGTTCCTCGGTGACGGCGAGTGCGACGAACCCGAATCCCTTGGTGCGCTCGGACTTGCGGGACGGGAGCGACTCGACAATCTTGTTTTTGTCGTCAACTGTAATTTGCAACGACTAGACGGACCCGTCCGAGGGAACGGAAAGATAATTCAAGAACTTGAGGGCGAATTTAGGGGCGCTGGATGGAACGTAATTAAGGTTGTATGGGGGCGCTTGTGGGATCCGCTCTTTACCAATGACGTTGACGGGCTCCTGCAACAACGCATGAATGAGACGGTGGACGGTGAATACCAGAATTACAAGGCAAAGGGCGGTGGATACACCCGTCAGGAATTTTTCGGGAAACACCCAGAATTGCTGAAACTTGTCGCTAATCTGTCCGACGATGACATCATGCGCCTCAATCGCGGCGGCCATGACCCCTTCAAGGTATACGCGGCATATCAAGCGGCAATGGATCATCGCGGCCAGCCCACGGTCATTCTTGCGAAGACGGTGAAGGGCTATGGAATGGGCGATGCCGGAGAGTCGGAGAACACAACGCACCAAGTCAAAAAGCTCGATCTTGACGATCTAAAGCACTTTCGTGATCGGTTTGACATTCCTCTATCGGACAGTGAATTAGAGTCGGTGCCATATTACAGACCTGCTAGTGATAGCCCGGAAATGGTCTATATGCTCAAGCAGCGGGAGAAACTTGGTGGGCCCATACCGAGTCGTATCTCCACTCTGCCCGGATTTGATATCCCCCCTATGGAACATCTCGACAATTTGCTGAAGGGTGGCGGCGATCGAAAATTCTCGACAACGATGGGCTTCGTAAGAATTCTTTCGACGCTTTTACGGGACGAATCAATTGGAAAACGGATTGTGCCGATCGTCCCGGATGAGGCCCGGACGTTCGGTATGGAAGGCATGTTTCGACAATTGGGAATCTACTCTTCAGAGGGCCAATTATACGAACCGGTTGATGCAGGCGAATTAGCCGCGTACCGAGAATCGAAAGACGGGCAGGTTCTTGAAGAAGGGATTAACGAAGCGGGTGCATTTGCAGCATGGTTAGCGGCTGCCACGTCCTATAGCACGCATCAATACACGCTGATTCCTTTTTATCTTTTCTATTCCATGTTCGGATTTCAACGCGTCGGCGATCTCGCTTGGGCGGCGGGTGACATGCAAGCGAGAGGGTTTTTGTTAGGAGCAACTTCGGGTCGTACCACGCTCAATGGGGAGGGATTGCAACACCAGGACGGGCATAGCCACCTGTTGTCAGGGGCCATTCCCAACTGTATTTCGTTCGATCCATGTTATGCGTATGAGCTGGCGGTGATTATTCAGGACGGGCTGCGGCGGATGTATGTCGAAGATGAACGGATTTTCTATTACGTGACCTTAATGAACGAAAACTATGTTCAACCGGCCATGCCAGAGGGCGTAGCAAGCGGCATCCTGCGA